>Ga0268298_10000115_pt1 | contig 101021 bp, 87 predicted proteins | sample WWTPWeurt_MetaG_FD_194462 | JGI IMG/M metagenome (GOLD analysis project Ga0268298, IMG submission 194462) | Activated sludge microbial communities from WWTP in Nijmegen, Gelderland, Netherland - WWTP Weurt | ecosystem: Engineered > WWTP > Aerobic digester > Activated sludge | place...
CGGCACCGCCTACACCTTCACCGTTCGGGCGGTGAACCCGGTCGGCATCGGTGCTCCCAGCATCGCGTCAGCACCGGTCACGCCCATGGCCCCGCAGGGCGTTCCGTCGGCACCCGGCGGCCTGTTCGACGAGGTCGTGTCGGCCAGCGAGGTGCGGATCGGCTTCACGCCACCCGCGTCCGATGGTGGCTCGCCGATCACGGGCTACCGGCTGCTGCCCAGTCCGTCCGACCCGGACCTGGTGGTCACGCTGGCGGGCCCCACGCTGTTCCGCGTTCAGGGCCTGAACCCCGGCCGCGCCTACACCTTCTCGGTGGTGGCCACCAATGCCGTCGGCGACAGCCCGCCGAGCGCTTCATCCAATGTGGTCAATCCATCGGCGCGGCCGTCGGCGCCCACCGCCGTCGTGGGCGCGGCGGGCATCGGCCAGGTCTCGGTGAGCTTCTCGGCCCCTGCCAGCAGCGGCGGCAGCCCGGTCACCGGCTACACGGTCACTGCCAGCCCCGGCGGTGCCACGGCCAGCGGCACCGCCTCGCCCATCGTCGTCACCGGCCTGACCAGCGGCACCGCCTTCACCTTCACCGTGCGGGCCCGCAATGCATTCGGCGACGGAGCGGCCAGCGCGCCCTCGGCGCCGGTCGTGCCCATCGGCGTGCCATCGGCACCTTTGGCCGTGGTGGAGGAGCTCACCACCATCAGCGAAGTCACCGTCAGCTTCTCGCCCCCGGCCTCCACGGGAGGATCGGCCATCACCGGCTACCGCATCGTCGCCAGTCCCACCGACCCGGCGCTGGTCATCTTTCCCTCGGGCCCGACCAGCTTCCGCATCCAGGGCCTGACCTTCACGCGTGCCTACACCTTCTCGGTGGTGGCCTCCAATGCCGTCGGCGACAGCCCGCCCAGCGCACCCTCCCGCGTGGTCAACCCCTCGACCCGACCGTTGTTCCCAGGAGCCGTCAGCGCGGTGCCCGGCAACGGCTCGCTCACCGTCAACCTGCTCACCCCCGCTTCCGATGGCGGCTCGCCGATCACCAGCTACACCGTGGTGGTGTTTCCGCTCACGCCCAACGGCGAGCCCGAGCGACGGGTGAGCGGGCCCACCAACGCCGTGCCCGTGTCGGGCCTGACCAATGGCGTCGCCTACTGCTACTACGGCTGGGCCTCCAACGCCAACGGCCGCGGGGCCACCAGCCCGGCCTGCCCGGCCGGCGGCACCACGCCGACCGGACCGTAGGGGCCCGGCACGGCGCCTGCGCCAGCACCTTCACGACCGGCTGCGGACCCGCCAACGCACCCTCACGCCCCGTGCACTAGAATCCGCCCCGCGAGCGCGAGATCCAGTCGGCGCCACGCAGTCGATTCCGACACTCCCTCCAAGCCATCGCGCCTGAGACTGGCGGCCCTCCCACACGAGGCGCCCGCAGGCCGCGAACCCTGGCCCGCCAACCGGGCCCTCATCCATGCATTTCACCGATCTCGGCCTGGCCGAGCCACTCCTGCGCGCCATTGCCGAGCAGGGCTACTCCACCCCCACGCCGATCCAGGCACAGGCCATTCCGGCCGTGCTCAAGGGCGGAGACCTGATGGCCGGCGCCCAGACCGGCACCGGCAAGACCGCCGGCTTCACGCTGCCGATGCTGCAGCGCCTGTCCTCCGAGCCGCGCCTGCGCGATGCGCGCGGCCGCACGGTGATCCGTGCGCTGATCCTCACCCCCACGCGCGAGCTGGCCGCCCAGGTGGAGGAGAGCGTGCGCACCTACGGCAAGTTCCTCGATCTCACCAGCATGGTGATGTTCGGGGGCGTGGGCATGCAGCCGCAGATCGACCGGCTGCGCAAGGGCGTCGACATCCTGGTGGCCACGCCGGGCCGGCTGCTCGATCACCATGGCCAGGGCACGCTCGATCTGTCGAAGGTGCAGATCTTCGTGCTCGACGAAGCCGACCGCATGCTCGACATGGGCTTCATCCACGACATCAAGAAGGTGCTGGCGGTGCTGCCGCAGAAGAAGCAGAGCCTGCTCTTCTCGGCCACCTTCAGCGATGAGATCAAGGCACTGGCCGATCGCCTGCTGAACCAGCCGGCGCTGATCGAGGTGGCGCGCCGCAATGCCACCGCCGACCTGATCGAGCAGAAGGTGCACCCGGTGGGCCGCGAGCGCAAGAAGGAGCTGCTGGCGCACCTGATCCGCCAGGGCGACTGGCACCAGGTGCTGGTGTTCACGCGCATGAAGCACGGTGCCAACCGGCTGGCCGAGTTCCTCAACAAGGAGGGCATCGGCGCCATGGCCATCCACGGCAACAAGAGCCAGGGCGCGCGCACCAAGGCGCTGGCCGACTTCAAGAGCGGCGAGCTGCCGGTGCTGGTGGCCACCGACATCGCGGCGCGCGGCATCGACATCGACCAGCTGCCGCACGTGGTGAACTTCGAATTGCCCAACGTTCCGGAAGACTATGTGCACCGCATCGGGCGCACCGGCCGGGCCGGCGCGCAAGGCGAGGCGGTGTCGCTGGTGTGCGTGGACGAGGACATCTTCCTCAAGGACATCGAGCGGCTGATCAAGCGCAGCATCCCGCGCGAGGTGGTGCCGGGCTTCGAGCCGCCGGCCGGCGAGCGCGCCGAGCCCATCGTGCTGGGCCGCATGACCATCGGCGTGGGCGGCACGCGCCGCAACGCAGGCGGCGGCGGTGGCGGTCGGCCAGGGGGTGGACGCGGCCCCGGCGGCGGGCCACGCGGTCCGCAGGACGGCCGTGGCGAGCCGCGACGCGATCCCCAGCCCGCCCGTGGCCCCTCCCACGCCCCGGCCAGGCCGGCACGTGATCCGCGCCATGGTGGCCACAGCGCGCCACCGGCCGCGACGCGCCACGACCGCGCCGGGGCCGGCCACGCCACCCAGCCGGCGCCTCATGGCCAGCCCCAGACCCAGCGCCACTCGCGCCCCGAGGGCGGCCGGCCGACACCCCGTTTGACCCAGCCCAAGCGCTGACCCCTTGCGCCACACCGGCAGCACGGGATCACAATCCACCCATGCTGAAGGATGTGGCCATCGCGGGCGCCACCGGTCTGGTCGGGCGTGCCCTGGCTGACCAACTCGCCGCCGATCCGCGCGGCGGCGCACTGCACCTGTTGCTCAGGCGGCCCCAGCCCGCGCTGCAGGCCCTGCCCCGAGCCATGGCGATCACCTGGCAGGGCAGCGGCACGATGCCCGCGCTGCCGGCCGTCGACACCGGCCTGTGCGCCCTGGGCACGACGATTCGCACCGCTGGGTCCGAGGAAGCGTTCCGGGCCGTGGACTTCGACGCCGTGGTGGCCTTTGCCCAGGCTTGCCACCACAGCGGGGCCACACGCTTCGGGCTGGTCTCGGCCCTGGGGGCGGATGCCCGCTCCGGCATCTTCTACAACCGCGTCAAGGGCGAGGCCGAAGAAGCGGTCGCCGCCCTGGGCTTCGAGCGGCTGGTGATTGCCCGGCCCTCGCTGCTGCTGGGCGACCGGCAGGCGCTGGGCCAGCCGCGGCGGCCCGGCGAGGCCGCGGCGCAGGCGCTGGCGCCGATGATCGGCTGGATGATCCCCAGGCGCCTGCGGCCCATCCCGGCGGAGTCGGTGGCCGCAGGCCTGATCGCGGCCCTGAGCCAGCCGGGGCCGCGAATCCAGCAAGTCGAGTCGGACGAATTGACGCGGCTCGGGTCGCAGGCGGCACGGCAGGCGTAGTCTGGTGTCTGCCCCCTTGTCGGGGTCGCCGGCGACAGACCCGTCGCCGGCACGCAACGGAAGGAGACCGCATGGACCTGCACTTCCTCGGCGCTGCCGACACCGTCACTGGTTCCAAGCACCTCGTCTCGATCGCTGGCCAACGCATCCTGCTGGATTGCGGGCTGTTCCAGGGCTTCAAGGTGCTGCGCGAGCGCAACTGGGCGGTGCCGGCCGACCTCGATCCGCGCTCGATCGATGCGGTGGTGCTCAGCCATGCGCACCTCGACCACAGCGGCTGGCTGCCGCGCTTGGTGAAGGAAGGGTTCCGCGGGCCGGTGATCGCCTCGCCCGCCACCCGCGACCTGGCCCAGGTGTTGCTGCTCGACAGCGCACATCTGCAGGAAGAGGATGCGCGACGGGCCAACCGCTACGGCTACTCGCGCCACGAGAAGGCGCTGCCGCTGTACACCCGGGCCGATGCCCAGAAGGCCCTGGCCCGCATCACCGCGCTGCCGTTCGGGCGCACGCTCGAACGCGACGGCGTCACGATCACGCTGACCCCGGTGGGCCACCTGCTGGGCGCCTGCTCGGTGACCTTGAGCAGCCGCCACGAATCGCTCACCTTCTCGGGCGACGTGGGGCGCGAGCACGATGTGCTGATGCCCGCCCCCGAGCCACCGCGCCGCGCCGACGTGCTGTTGATCGAATCGACCTATGGCAACCGCGCCCACCCGCAGGAGGATGCGCAAGCCGTGCTGTCCAGGATCATCCGCGACACCGCCAGCCGTGGCGGCTCGGTGCTGCTGCCGGCCTTCGCGGTCGGGCGGGCCCAGGCCCTGCTGGTGCTGCTGCAGCGCATGCGCCAGGCCGGCGAGATCCCGCACGGCCTGCCGATCTTCCTCGACAGCCCGATGGCCATCCAGGCCACCGAGCTGTACCGCAAGCACCGTCGCCTGCTGAGGATTCCGCAGGCCGAGGCCGCGGGCATGGGCGAGCAGGTGCGCATGGTCACCACCGCGGCACAGTCGCAGCGCCTGTCGCGCCAGCGCTATCCGTCGGTCATCATCTCGGCCAGCGGCATGGCCACCGGCGGACGCGTGCTGCACCACCTGAAGGCGATGGCACCCGAGCCGCGGCACCACATCGTGTTTGCCGGCTTCCAGGTCGGCGGCAGCCGCGGCGCCCGGCTGGTGGGCGGCGCGACCGACGTGAAGATCCACGGCGAATACGTGCCGGTGCGGGCCCAGGTGACCGGTCTGGAGGGCATCTCCGGGCACGCCGACAGCGACGAACTGATCGGCTGGGCCCGCCGCTTCGGGCCGGCGCCTCGCGAGTGCTTCGTGGTGCACGGCGAGCCGGATGCCGCCGATGCCTTGCGCATGCGGCTGAAGGACGAACTGGGATGGCATGCCCGTGTGCCGCAGCAGGGGCAGCGGGTCAGCGTCTAGGGATGTTCACACGGCGAAGGCGGCCTCGTCAGCAGGCCCAGGCGCCTGGTCGCGCGGCACGGCGGTGATCACCGCGCGAGCTGTGTCGACAGGCGGCGCATCAACGCGAAACCCGGCCGGAGCCGGGTTTCGTTGTTCAGCGGGTCAGTGGTCAGTTGGCGGCGCTGGCCTTCTTCGCGGCCTTCTTCGCGGCCTTCTTGCCCGGCTTCTTGGCGACCTTCTTGGCCCCTTCCTTCTTGGCGACGGCGGCCGGGGCCGAACCCGCGGCGGCAGGGGCGGTCTGGGCCATGGCGCCGAACGAGAAGGCGGCGGCAATCAGGGCAGCGATGAGCTTGTTCATTGGTATTCCTCGGGATTCGATTCAGAGCAATTGCGCTCGATGGGCTCAACGTCCGCATGATGGTGCTGGTTGACCGGCCCGCGCGCCAGGCAAGCCCCGGACGCCTCTCGCTCGGGCGGGCGATCAGATGAATTCACGCTCGCGCAGCCACTTGGTGGCCACCCACTTTTCGCCCTCGACCACCGGCGAGCCGCCGTGCAGCGTGCGGCTGACCACATGGGCACGCGAATAGCTGAAGAACACCGCCTGGCCCTTGACCGGCGCCACCTCGAGGCCGATGTCCGGAAACGTGGTGGCCCCGCCCTTGGCCGGGGTGTTGAGGTACATCACCAACGTACCCACGCGCTGGCCGCCGCGGGCCAGCACGGTGGCCATGCCCGGCTGGGCCGGATCGAAGTAGTCCTGATGGGGCCGGTACTCGGCGCCCGGCGCATAGCGCAGCACCTGGATGCCTTCACCATGTTCGGCCGGCCAGTTCACCAGGGCGGCGATGCGTTGCTCGATGCGCTCGCACAGCGCGGTCTCGCCCTGGCCGAAGAACATGCCGTGGCTGGTGCGGGCATCGTTCACCTCGCTGCCGCCGGTGGCATTGACCACCGTCTCCGAGCGGCTCAACCGGGGCGTGGCATCGGCGATCAGCGCATCGCACTCCTCGTCGGACATGAAGTTGCCGAACACCACGATGCGCGGCAGCCTCACCGACAGCAGCACCTGCACCTGCCGGTCGCCGGCCCACAGCGTGTTGGGCGAATCCTCCAGGTGCGGCTCGGGCACCGGCACCGCCGGGGGCAAGCCGCCTCCCGAGGCGCCGCCCTGGGTAATCAGGTGCTCGCGAAGGGTCTGCTCCAGCGCCTGCAGGGCCACCTCCTCGTCCCAGCCGCTGGCGCGCATCGAGGCCAGGATGTCCTCGGGCAGGCAACCCGACTGGGCCTGTTCGACGATCCAGCGACGCAAATCGGGGGTGATGACCTGCTTGCTCATGGATGCCATTCTGCGGCAAGGGACTTGATGGAACGGGCGGGAACGGGGGGCTTCACCTCAGCCGGTGCGGCGCCTGAACACCAGGCGATCGGGCTTGGACGCCGACTTGTCGAAGGCGTAGCCCTCGGCATCGAAGGCCTGCAGTCCGCGGGGGCTGGCGATGCGCTGCTCGATGGCCCAGCGCGCCATGGCGCCGCGGGCACGCTTGGCAAAGAAGCTGATCACCTTGTACTGCCCGGCCTTCCAGTCCTCGAACACGCACTCGACCACCCGGGCCTGCAAGGTGGGCCGATGCACCGCCCGGAAGTACTCCTGCGAGGCGAGGTTCACGAGGACCGGCGAGCGCTCGGCCGCCAGCCGCTCGTTGAGGTGCAGCGCGAGCGCGTCACCCCAGAACGCATAGAGGTCGGGCCCGCGCCGGTTGGCCAGCCGGCTGCCCATCTCGAGGCGATACGGGTGCAGGCGGTCCAGCGGACGCAGCACGCCGTAGAGGCCTGAGAGGATCACCAGGTGCTGCTGCGCCCAGGTGAGGTCGCGGGCGCCCAGCGTCGGCGCGCGCAGGCCGTCGTAGACATCGCCATCGAAGGTGAACGCGGCTGGCCGGCTGTCGGCATCGGTGTGCTGGCGCGACCACAGCGCATGGCGGCCGAAGTTGAGCTGCGCCAGGTCGTCGGACAGGTCCATCAACTCGGCCAGTTGCGCCGGCGAGCGCGCTTGCAGCAGGCCGATCAGCTCGGCCGCCTGGTCGAGGAACAGCGGCTCGGTGGCCTTGCGGCGCACGGCGGCCGGGATGGGCGTGACGGTGTCCAGCGTCTTGGCCGGCGAGATGACATAGAGCATGGCCGAAGTTTACGAAGCCATGGACGGCGGCCCTCGAACGGCGGTCGGCCGCGCCGCCGCCGGCCGCCTCAGTGGAAGTTGCGGCTGCGCGCCACCAGCCCCTGCAGCAGCGGCGTGTGATCGACCAGCGTCTTGGCCACCAGGTGCCGCACCTCGCCCTCGCGCTGCCACACGCCGTAGACGGTGAGCAGCGTCGAGGCCAGCAGCGCCTGGCGCTGCGCCTTGGCCACGGCCGGCCAGACGATCACGTTGACCGCGCCGGTCTCGTCCTCCAGCGTGACGAAGACCACCCCCTTGGCCGTCTCGGGCCGCTGGCGGTGCGTGACCAGGCCGCAGGCGCGCGCCAGCTGGCCGCTGCGATAACCTGCCAGCTCGGCGGCCGGCCGGACGCGAAACTCACCCAGGCGTTGGCGCAGCAGGGCCAGCGGATGCGCCTTCAGCGACAGCCCGGTGGCGCGGTAGTCGGCGACGATGGCCTCGCCCTCGGCCGGCGGCAGCAGCTCGGCCGGCGCCTCGTGGGTGCGGGTCTCGCGAAGCATCGCGGTGGCGCGGGTGTCCACGCCGCGCACGCCCCAGGCCGCCTGGTGGCGGTGGCCCACCAGCGGCGCCAGCGCATCGCCCTGCGCCAGCAGCTGCAGCGCATGCGCCTCCAGCGCCGCGCGGCGGGCCAGGTCTTCGACGCTGTCGAACGGGCCCTGGGCCCGCGCGGCCACCAGCCGCAGCGCATCCTCCTGGCGAAAGCCCGTCAGCCGGTTGAAGCCCAGGCGCACGGCCCAGCGCAGAGGATGACCCGGTGGTGACCGCCCACCGCCGCCCGAGGGAGTTGAGTCAGCTCGGGAGCGGCCGGTCGTTGACTCAGGCGCCTCGAGATCGCAATCCCAGCCGCTGCGCAGCACATCCACCGGCAGCACCTGCGTGCCATGCTCGCGGGCATCGCGCACGAGCTGCGCCGGCGCATAGAAGCCCATCGGCTGGCTGTTGAGCAGCGCGGCCAGGAAGGCATCCGGGTGGTGGTGCTTGATCCAGGCGCTGACCCACACCAGCAGCGCGAAGCTGGCCGCATGGCTCTCGGGGAAGCCGTATTCGCCGAAGCCCTCGATCTGCTTGAAGATGCGCTCGGCGTACTCGGGCGCATAGCCCTTCTCGACCATGCGGCCCACCAGCCGCGCATGGAAGGGCCCGAGCCCGCCCTTGCGCTTCCAGGCCGCCATCGCGCGGCGCAGCCGGTCGGCCTCGCCGGGGGTGAAGTCGGCGGCCAGGATGGCCAGTTGCATCACCTGCTCCTGGAAGATCGGCACGCCCAGCGTGCGCTCCAGCGCCTGGCGCACCTCGTCGCTGGGGTAGTCCACCGGCTCCTCGCCCGAGCGCCGGCGCAGGTAGGGGTGCACCATGCCGCCCTGGATCGGGCCGGGCCGCACGATGGCCACCTCGATCACCAGGTCGTAGAAGCAGCGCGGCTGCAGCCGCGGCAGCATGCTCATCTGCGCCCGGCTCTCGACCTGGAAGGTGCCGATGCTGTCGCCGCGGCACAGCATCGCCCACACCGCCGGGTCGTCGGGCGGCACGTCCTGCATGCGGAACTCGTGGACGCCGAGTTTGCGCGCTATGAACTGAAGCGCGCGGCGGATGGCGCTGAGCATGCCCAGCGCCAGCACGTCGACCTTGATCAGGCCCAGCGCGTCGAGGTCGTCCTTGTCCCACTGGATCACGGTGCGGCCATCCATCGCGGCGTTCTCCACCGGCACCAGGCGCGAGATGTCGTCGCGGGCGATGACGAAGCCGCCCGGGTGCTGGCTCAGGTGGCGCGGAAAGCCGATCAGCGTGCGCGTGAGTTCCACCCAGTGCCGGCACACCAGCGAATCCGGGTCGAGCCCCTGCTCGCGCAGGCGGTCGGGCGCGATCTCGCGCCCGTCGAACCAATGCTGGCCCTTGGCCACCGCGGCGATGCGGTCGAGGTCGAGCCCCAGCGCGCGGCCCACGTCGCGCAGCGCCGAGCGCGGCCGGTAGCTGATGATCACGCCGGTGAGCGCGGCGCGGTGGCGGCCGTACTTGCGGTACAGGTACTGGATCACCTCCTCGCGGCGCTGGTGCTCGAAATCGACGTCGATGTCGGGCGGCTCGTTGCGCTCGGCGCTGATGAAGCGCTCGAACAGCAGGCTGGTGCGCGCCGGATCGACCTCGGTGATGCCCAGGCAGTAGCACACCGCCGAGTTGGCGGCGCTGCCGCGGCCCTGGCACAGGATGCCCTGCTCCTCGCGCGCCCAACGCACGACATCGGCCACGGTGAGGAAGTAGGGCTCGAACTTCAGCTGCTCGATCAGCGCCAGCTCGTGCTCGATGGTCTTGCGCACCGGCGCCGGCGCCTCGCCGCCGAAGCGCCGGCGCACGCCGCGCTCGGTGAGCTCGCGCAGCCAGCTGGTGGGCGTGTGGCCCTCGGGCACGATCTCCTCGGGGTACTCGTAGCGCAGCTCATCCAGCGAGAACAGGCATGAGGCGGCGATGCGCACCGAGGCCTCCAGCCAGGCCGGCGGGTACAGCGCCGACAGCCGCTGGCGCGAGCGCAGGTGGTTCTCGGCATTGGGCTCGAGATCGAGGCCGCATTCGTCCACCGGGCGCTGCAGCCGCGTCGCGGCGAGCACGTCCTGCAGCGGCTTGCGCGAGCGCGAGTGCATCAGCACGTCGCCGGCGGCCACCAGCGTGAGGCCGGTGAGCTCGGCCACGCGCTGCACCGTCTCGAGGCGGTGGGCATCGTGCGCGCGATGCAGCAGCTCCACCGCCAACGCGCAGCGCTCGGCACCGAACCAGGTCTTGAGCCACATCGCCTGCGCGAACAGGCTCTCGAACGACTGCCAGGGCCGATGCAGCAGCAGCGCGAAGCAATCGGGCAGCCCGGCCAGATAAGGCGCATGCGGCACGCGCCCTTCGAGATCGGTGACCAGGGCCTGGTAGCGGCCCTTGCCGGCCCGGCGACGTGCCACGGTGATCCACTGCGCCAGGTTGCCGTAGCCGCGGCGCGACTGCGCCAGCAGCACCAGACAGGGCCCGGTCTCGGCGCCGCGGCCCGGCGCGTCGAGCTGCATCTGCGCCCCGACGATCAGGTGCAGGCCCAGCCGCCTGGCCTCGGCATGGGCGCGCACCACGCCCGACAGCGAGGCCTCGTCGGTGAGGGCCAGCGCGGAATAACCCAGCGCCTGCGCGCGCTCGACCAGCTCCTCAGGGTGCGACGCGCCGGTCAGAAAGGTGAAGTTGCTGCGGCAGTGCAGCTCGGCATAGGCAGGCAGCATCAGGCGATTCCTGGCGATACTGTATGTTCATACAGTTGTTGATTTGACGCAAGCGCGGCACACATCGCAAGGGAATCCCTTGTTCAGGGGAGACAAGGTACGCAATCTGTGCAACATTGCGCGCGAATACGCCCTGCAGCCTTACCTGCCGATGCCCAGATCCAGCCTACGCGTCATCGAACCACTGCCCAAGGCAAGCTCGCCGGCAGCCGGTGGGGTGGCGCCGTGGCAGCCTGAACCGGGTCGAGGCGCCTGGCGCGATTGCCTGTCGATGATGCGGCCGTTCACCCTGCTGCCACCCGTGCTGGCGGTGCTGTCCGGGGCGGCCTGCGCCTGGGGCTCGCGCTGGAACCCGGATCCGTCGCGGTCGGTGCCTCAGGTGCTGCTGGTGGTGCTGGTGGCCGCGCTGTGCGCGTCGATCCTCAACGGCGGCAGCAACATGCTCAACCAGATCTTCGACCTGGAGATCGATCGCATCAACAAGCCCAACCGGCTGCTGCCCTCGGGCCGGGTCTCGCTGCACACCGTGTGGCAATGGAGCACCATGCTCTACGCCCTGGCGCTGTTGCCGATGTGGTTCATTCCGTCCACCCCCCCGACAGGCATCGCCTCAGCCGCCCAGCCCGCGGCCCTGCCCACGCTGCTGCAGGCCCACGCCGTGCCGGTGCTGTACCTGCTGGGCGCGCTGTTCACGCTGGTGTATTCGATCCCGGCGCTGGGCCGCACCAAGCGCTATGCGATCCGCTCCAACCTCACCATCGCCGTCCCGCGCGGCCTGCTGCTGCCGGTGGCGGCCTGGGGCCTGGTGGGCCCGCTCGACGTGGCCGAGCCCTGGGTGCTGGGCGCGGTGTTTCTGTGCTTCCTCACCGGCGCCGTGTCCACCAAGGACTACGCCGACATGGAGGGCGACCGCAAGGGCGGCTGCCGCACGCTGCCGGTGCGCTACGGCGTGTACCGCTCGGTGAAGATGATCTCGCCATGCCTGGTGCTGCCGTGGCTCGTGTTTGCCGCCGGCACCTGGATCCACGATCCGACGGATGCCACCGGCACCCACATGCTGCTGTCGGGCCATCCGCGCGTGCTGCAGGCGCTGGGCTTCGGGCTGGCACTGTGGGGCCTGTGGACCTTGCGGGTCATCTGGCGCAACCCGCAGGCGCTCACCACCCGCGAGAACCACCCGTCCTGGCTGCACATGTACGGCATGCTGATGACGGCCCAGGTCGGGCTGCTGGTGGCCTACCTCGCCGCCTGAGCGTCCAAACCAGGCCGGACAGGCCGGCCTACCACCGGCCGCGTTGGCCGCATTGGCCACGCTGGCCGGGTTTGCCCGGCTCGCCGGGCCAAGAGCCTACATCGCGTCGACCGGGTAGATCGGCCGGCGCACGCGCTTGAAATCGAGCATCGCGTAGTCGGAGGTGCACACCCCCGTGCCGGCGCACTCCACCACCGCATGCGCCAGCGAGCGCAGCCCGGCCCGCCAGTGCACCCGGCTCTTGAGCATCAGGAAGCGCTTGCTCGCCGGATCGATGCCCACCGCGACGAAGGCCGCCAGGTCGTGCGGCTCGACGTGGTTGGAGATGACCACGATCTCGATGCCGCCGGCCACCAGCACCGCGGTGGGGCCCATGTCGTTGGCCTCGCCCCGCCCCATCGGCCCGCGGTTGCGGTAGCGGCCGTCGCAGATCAGCCGCACCCGGCCGCTCACTTGGCGTGGCAGGCCCTTCAGGCCGATGGCCGGCATGTCGAGCTTGCCGCCCAGCGACAGCGTCACGGGCGCCCCCACGCCGGCGGCGATCATCTGCTGCACCGCGGCCGGGTCGAAGATGGCGAAGGCCGCGGCGTCCTGCAGCCCGGCATCGAGCATCGCGCCCAGCACCGTCATCGTGTCCATCGTGCCGCCCGAGGCGCAGTTGTCGCTGTGGTCGAGCAGCACCACCGGCCCGCTGCCCGCCGGCTTGGCGTCGGCCAATGCCTTGGCGCGCGCCATCGATTCGGCCAGCGGCTCGAGGCGATAGACGAAGGACTCGCGCGCCGCCCAGGCCATGGCCAGCAGTTCGTCGCACCAGCGGCGCGCCAGCGCGGCATCGCCATCGGTGACCACCACCGCCGACAGCCCGGCGTTGTGGATGTCGGCGTTCGGGAAGCCGACGAACAGCGAGGCGCACAGCGCGCCCTGCGCCTCCATCTCGCGGCAACGCGCCTGCAGCTCGCGATTGGGCGAGTCGTCGCTGCCCTGGCGCATCACATGCGGCAGCATCGGCCGGTTGCCCCAGGCCATGGCCGGCGCGGCGGCACCGGCCAGCAGCGCGAAGATGGCCCGGCCGGCGCGCCGTCCGGTGTTGTCCATGTCGACGTGCGGATAGGTCTGGTAGCCGGCGATCACCGTGGCGTGCGAGGCCATCGCCGGGTAGAGGTTGGTGTGCATGTCCAGCGCCACGCCGATCGGCACCCGGGCGTCGATGGCGCGCAGCCGCCGCAGCAGCTCGCCCTCGCCGTCCTCGTGGGTCTGCGTGACCATCGCGCCGTGCAGGTCGAGCAGCACCGCATCGCAGCCCTGCGCCACCGCGGCGCAGATGCGGCCGGCGATGTGCTCGAACGCGGCGTCCTCCACCGGCCCGCTGGGCCAGGCGCTGGCGGCGATGGGCAGCACGATCTCGGCCCCGTGCTGCTCGGCCAGCTCGATGAAGGCGCCGATGGCCGAGCCGGTGCCGCGGTAGGCGTCGATCGCGGCCTGGCCTTCGGGCGGCACCGCCGCCCCGGTGGCAAAGCGAGACAGCGGCGTGGGCACCGGCGAGTAGGTGTTGGTCTCGTGCTTCATCTGCGCGATGACGACTTTCATCTCGGCTCCTGGTGAGGCCCTGATGCAAGGGCGGCGGGCCAGTATCGGCCAGTGATGGCCCGATGCGCATCCGGGAGCGCCCGGTCACGTTGGCACCTCGGCGACAGGTGAGGCCCCCTCAAGGCGTTGTAGGCTTGAGGGCTTCACGACCCTGTCCACCCTGAACCGAGGAGAACCTGCCCATGCGAACCTGGATGGCCCGCACCGCAATCCTGGCGGCCCTGACTGCGCTCTCGCTGACTGCCGCCGCGCAGGACTGCAAGAGCCGCGGCGACCTCGACGCGATGTACTGCGACGACAACGGCGACATGGTGGCCGACACGCCCAAGGACGCCAAGAAGCTCAAGACCCCCGGCACGCTGGTCTTCACCTACACGCCGGTCGAGGACCCGGCCGTCTACGAGAAGATCTTCAAGCCCTTCACCGACTACCTGGCGCAATGCACCGCCAAGCGCGTGGTCTTCTACCAGGTGCAGAGCAACGCCGCCGAGATCGAGGCCATGCGCTCGGGCCGCCTGCACGTGGGCGGCTTCTCCACCGGCCCCACCGCGTTTGCCGTCAACATCGCCGGCGCGGTGCCGTTCGCGATCAAGGGCACCGAGAAGGATTTCCAGGGCTACAACCTGGTCGTGGTGGTCAAGAAGGACAGCCCGTTCCAGAAGCTCACCGACCTGAAGGGCAAGCGCGTGGCCCACACCGCGCCCTCGTCCAACTCGGGCCACATGGCGCCGATGGCGCTGTTCCCGAAGGAGGGCCTGGTGCCCGAGAAGGACTACAAGCTGCTGTTCTCGGGCAAGCACGACCAGTCGATCCTGGGCGTGAACTCGGGCGACTACGACGCGGCGGCGGTGGCCTCGGACGTGTTCCACCGCATGGCCGTGCGCGGCCAGATCAAGGAAGAAAACTTTCGCGTCATCTACACCAGCCCCAAGTTCCCCACGTCGTCGTTCGCCTATGCGCACGACCTGGAGCCGGCGTTCCGCGACAAGATGGTCAAGTGCTTCTACGACTACCGCTACACGGATGAGATGAAGAAGGCCTTCGACGGCGCCGACCGCTTCTTCCCGATCAACTACAAGCAGCACTGGGCCGTGGTGCGCCAGGTGGCCGAGGCCGGCGGCGAAGCCTTCAACAGCGCCGCCTACGAGAAGGAAAGCAAGCGCGAGGAAGAAGCCCGCAAGAAGGCGGCCGAGGCCAAGAAGCCGTGACCGCCGCGCTGGAGCTGCGCGGCCTGGCCAAGGCCTATGTGCGCGGCAAGCAGGTGCTCGACGGCATCTCGCTGACGTTCGAGCCGACCGGCCTGGCCGCCATCATCGGCCCCTCGGGCACCGGCAAGTCGACGCTGATCCGCTGCATCAACCGGCTGGTGGAGCCCACCGCCGGCCAGATCATCTTCGGCGGTCGCGACGTGGTGCCGTTGCGCGGCCGCGCGCTGCGCGAGGCGCGCCGCGAGATCGGCATGGTGTTCCAGGAATACAACCTGGTCGAGCGCCTCACGGTGATGGAGAACCTGCTGTGCGGCCGCCTGGGCTACACGCCCGCCTGGAAGGCCTGGCTGCGCCGCTTCGAACCGGACGACATCGAGCGCGCCTTCGCGCTGCTCGACCAGGTGGGCCTGGGCAGCTTCGTGCACCAGCGCGCCGATGCGCTGTCGGGAGGGCAGCGCCAGCGCGTGGGCATCGCCCGCGCGGTGATGCAGCGCCCGAAGCTGCTGCTGGCCGACGAGCCCACCTCGTCGCTCGATCCGCGCACCTCGGTCGAGATCATGGAGTTGATGCGCGACATCGGCCGCGAGCATGCGCTGCCGGTGATCGTGAACATGCACGACGTGGACCTGGCGCGGCGCTTCGCCGACCGCATCATCGGCCTGTCGGGCGGCCGGGTGGTGTTCGACGGGCCCTCCGGGCAGCTCACCGACGAGGCGCTGACCACCATCTACGGCGGAAGCTCATGGATCGCCTGAGACCCGACACCCGGCCCGCCCCCTGGCCCGCCGACTGGCCGGCCCGACTGGGCTGGCTGGCGCTGGCCGCCTACGTGATCTATGCCGTGGCCCGGCTCGACGTGAACCTGCCACGCATCGTGAGCGGCCTGGACAACGGCGCGCGCTTCATCGGCCGCATGCTGCCGCCGCGCATCGCCCAGCCCGATTCGCTGATCAAGGGGCTGACCGAATCGATGGAGATCGCCATCCTCGCCTCGGCCCTGGGCATCCTGCTGGCCCTGCCCATCGGCCTGGCCGCTGCCCGCAACCTGATGCCAGCCTGGGCCACCTGGCCGGCGCGGGCGGTGATCGCCGCCGCGCGCTCGTTCCACCCGGTGATCGTGGCCATCGTGTTCGTCAAGGCGGTGGGCTTCGGCGCGATGGCCGGCATCGGCGCCCTGGTGGTGGCCTCGATCGGCTTCATCGGCAAGCTGTTCGCCGAGGCCATCGAGGAGATCTCGCTCAAGCAGGTGGAGGGCGTGCGCGCCACCGGTGCCTCGTTCATGAACGTGATCATCTTCGGCGTGATGCCGCAGGTGTTCGGCCGCTTCATCGGCTTCGCCACCTACCAGCTCGATTCGAACCTGCGCAACTCCACCATGGTGGGCATCGTCGGTGCCGGCGGCATCGGCGGCACGCTGTTCTCGGCCTTCCAGCGCTTCGACTACGACTTCGTCGCCGCGATCCTGCTGTCGATCATCGCCATGATCATGGTGGGCGAGGTGCTGGCCGGGCTGGTGCGGCGGGTGTTCGTGGGCCACGGCCGGGTGGACGACGAATGAACGCGCCGATCACCCGAGACCCAGCACCGCTCGCCCGCCCATCAGGGCGGCATTGGCAGCGCTTCACGCCGCGCGAGCGGCTGATGCGCTTTGCGGTGTACCTGGTGGTGGTGGCCGCCATCGTGGCCTCGGCGCGCACGGTGGAGGTGATCCCCGAGTTTTTGCTCGATGCCCCGGAGCAGGTGCACGACCTGCTGCAGCGCATGTGGCCCATCGCCTGGTCGTACTACCCCGGCGGCGTGCACGACGCGCTGATGGACACGCTGCACATCGCCTCGCTCGGCACGTTGATCGCCCTGGTGATGGCGCTGCCCATCGGCCTGGCCGCGGCGCCCAACGTGGTGCCCAGCCGGGTGGTGAATTTCGTCGCGCGGCTGTTGCTGGTGTCCAGCCAATCGGTCAACTCGCTGGTGTGGGCGCTGTTGTTCGTTGCGGTCTTCGGGCCCGGCGCGCTGGCCGGCACGCTGGCCATCGCCTTTCGCTCGGTGGGCTTCGTCGGCAAGCTCTTTGGCGAGGCGCTCGAAGAAACGCCGCGCGGCCCGCTCGAGGCGTTGGAGGCCACCGGCGCGCCCTGGCTGGCGCGGCTGCGCTGGGGCTGGTGGCCGCAGGTGAAGCCGGCCTTCTGGTCGATCGCGCTGTTCCGCTGGGACATCAACGTGCGCGAATCGGCGGTGCTGGGCCTGGTGGGCGCCGGCGGCATCGGCATGGTGCTGGACAGCGCGATGAACCTGTTCCAGTGGACCCGCGTGGCCATGGTGCTGGCGGCCATCTTTGCAGTGGTGGTGGTGGCCGAGGTGATCGTCACCCAGGTGCGCAAACGGGTGCTTTGAGAAGGTGTGAGAGAACCTGCTGCGCGGGCAGATCTTGCGCCTGCGCTGCTCGCCGTACGGGTGTACGGCTGCGCGGCTCGACGCAACCTCAGCCCGCTCGCGACGGTTCTTTCACACCTTCTGTGACCGCTTTCGGGCGGGCTGGCACCGCCGTTCCGCCGCCGGTGTCACCCACAGGCTTGACCGCGGCCGTGTCATCGAGCAGGCTGTGCCCATGAAAGCCGCCCTCCTTCGCCAACCCGGCCAGCCGCTCACCATCGAAGACGTCATCGTCGACCGACCCGGTCCGCGCGAGGTGCTGATCCGCACCGCCGCGGTGGGCCTGTGCCACTCCGACCTGCACTTCATCAACGGCACCTACCCGGCGCCGATGCTGCCGCTGATCCCGGGCCACGAGGCCGCGGGCATCGTCGAGGCGGTGGGGTCGGACGTGCGCATGGTCAAGCCCGGCGACCATGTGATCACCTGCCTGTCGGTGTTCTGCGGGCACTGCGAGCACTGTGTCACCGGGCGGCTGTCGCTGTGCACCAGCAACGAGACGCGCCGGCCCAAGAGCGAGACGCCGCGGCTGCGTCACTTGGGCGGCCCGGTGGGTCAGTTGCTCGCGCTGTCGGCCTTTGCCGAGCAGATGCTGGTGCACGAGCACGCCTGCGTCGCGGTGCGCAAGGACATGCCGCTCGATCGGGCCGCGCTGATCGGCTGCGCCGTGATGACCGGCTACGGCGCCGTGGCCCACACCGCGCAGGTGCGCCCGGGCGAGACGGTGGCCGTGATCGGCTGCGGCGGCATCGGCCTGTCGGTGATCAACAGCGCCCGCATCGCCGGGGCCGGCCGCATCGTCGCGGTCGACCGCCTGCCCGGCAAACTGGCCATGGCCACGCAGTTCGGCGCCACCGACGTGGTCGATGCCAGCCAGGGCGACGCGGTGGCCGCAGTGCAGGCGCTCACCGCCGGCGGCGTGCACCACGCCTTCGAGGCCATCGGCCTGAAAGCCACGGTCGAACAGTCCTGGCGCATGCTGCGCCGCGGCGGCACCGCCACCGTCATCGGCATGATCCCGCCCGGCACCAAGATCGAGATCCCCGGCACCGACTTCCTCGCCGAGAAGCGCATCCAGGGCTGCATGATGGGCTCCAACCACTTCACCGTGGACATGCCGCGCATGGTGGATCTGTACCTGCAGGGCCGGCTCGAGCTCGATGCGCTGATCTCGCAGCGTATCCGCCTCGATCAGATCAACGACGGCCTGGCCGAGCTGGCGCGCGGCGAGCTGGCGCGCTCGGTGATCGTGTTCGACGCGGCGGCCTGAGTCTCTTTCACCGACCGGCGCTTCGCACCAGCGGCATTGCCGCTGATCTTGTGCGCTATGGCGGCACCGCAGGCGGGGTGGTAGGCCGTATTGGACTTGAACCAATGACCAAAGGATTATGAGTCCTCTGCTCTGACCAACTGAGCTAACGGCCCCCGGGAAGCGCTGCCCATCTCAGGGCTGGCGGGATTGTAGAAGGCCCACCCTTCTCCCCTTGGTGGCGTCTTCGCGAAGAGCCCAGCGTCGGCCGGTACCACCGCCTCAGCGCGGCACCGACAGCGCGTTGGACACCAGCCGCGAGGTGATGTCGACGATCTGGATCATGCGGTCGTAGGCCATGCGGGTGGGGCCGATCACGCCCAACGTGCCGACGACGCGGCCATCCACCTCGTAGGGCGCGGTGACGACCGACAGCTCCTCGAACGGCACCACGCGGCTCTCGCCGCCGATGTAGATGCGCACGCCCTCGGCGCGGCTGGAGACATCCAGCAGGCGCATCAGCTCGGTCTTCTGCTCGAAGACGTTGAACAGCTTGCGCAGCGCGCCCATGTCGTTGCCGAAATCCTGCACATCGAGCAGGTTGCGCTCGCCGGCCACCACCACCTGCTCGCTGCTGTCGGCCAGTGCCTCGCTGCCGGCCTGCACCGCAGCCTGCATCAGCGTGGCGATCTCGCCGCGCAGCGCGTCGATCTCGAGCTTGAGCCGCTCGCGCACCGCCTCGATCGACAGGCCCGCGTAGTGCATGTTGAGGTAATTGGTGGCCTCGACCAGCTCGCCCTGGCTGTAATCGCGCGCGGTGATGATCACCCGGTTCTGCACGTCGCCCTCGGGCGAGACCAGGATGACCAGCACCCGCCGCTCGCCGAGTCGCAGGAACTCGATGTGGTGGAACACGCCGGCCCGCTTGGGCGCGGTGATCACGCCGACGAAGTGCGACAGGCTCGACAGCAGGTGGGCGGCCTGGGCGATCACGCGCTGTGGCTGGTCGGGTTGCAACTGCTCGCGCGCGCCGGCCAGCTCGGGCGGCGGCTCGGCCAGATCGAGCGCACGGGCGGTGAGCATGGTGTCGACGAACAGCCGGTAACCCCGCGCCGTGGGGATGCGCCCGGCGCTGGTGTGCGGGCTGGCGATCAGCCCCATTTCCTCGAGATCGGCCATCACGTTGCGGATGGTGGCTGGCGACAGTTCGAGCCCCGAGGCGCGCGACAGCGTGCGCGAACCCACCGGCTGGCCATCGGCGATGTAGCGCTCGACCAGGGTTTTCAGCAGGCTGCGGGCACGCTCATCCATAGGGCTTTCCATTGTACGGAGACGCCCTTTCGGGGGGAGCCCGCAAAGGGGTGCTGTGGTGTAATTCCCCTCCATGTCGGGCCGCTTCCAACATGCCGCGCTGGTGGGCAAATACCAGGCCGATGGCATCCGGCCGCTGCTGGAGGACATCGCCCACTTCCTGGTCAGCCTGGGGCTGGAGGTGTCGATCGAGCACGACACCGCGCAGAACACCGGCATCACCGATTTCCCGGCCGTGCGCGCCGATCGCATCGGCGACCACTGCGACCTGGCCGTGGTCGTCGGCGGCGACGGCACCATGCTGGGCATCGCACGCGAGCTGTCCCGAAAGAACGTGCCGCTGGTGGGCATCAACCAGGGGCGCCTGGGCTTCATCACCGACATCCCCATCGGCCAGTACCGCGAGGCGCTCACCTCGATGGTCGGCGGTGATTTCGAGGAAGAGCGCCGCTCGATGCTGACCGGCGAGGTCTGGCGCGACAACGAGCGCATCTTCGAAGGGCTGTCGGTCAACGACGTGGTGGTCAGCCGCGGCGCGATGGCCAGCATGGTCGAGCTGCGGGTGGACATCGGCGACGAATTCGTCGCCAACATCCGCTGCGACGGCCTGATCGTCGCGTCGCCCACCGGCTCCACGGCCTACTCGCTGTCGGCGGGCGGCCCGATCCTGCACCCCGGCCTGGCCGGCTGGGTGGTGGTGCCGATCGCCTCGCACACGCTGTCCAACCGCCCCATTGTGCTGCCCGATGCCGGCGAGGTGCGCATCACCATCGTGGCCGGCCGCGATGCCTCCGCCAACTTCGACATGCAGGGGCTGGCCAGCCTGCTGCACGGCGACCAGATCCGCGTACGGCGGTCGGCCCACCAGGTGCGCTTCATGCACCCCACGGGTTGGAGTTATTACGCCACGCTGCGGCGCAAGCTGCGCTGGTACGAAGGGGTGGGCTGATGCTGCGCCGCCTGGCCCTGCGCGATTTCGTCATCGTGCCTGCGCTTGAGCTCGAGTTCCATGCCGGCTTCTCGGTGCTCACCGGCGAGACGGGCGCGGGCAAGTCGATCCTGGTCGATGCGCTGCAGCTGGCCCTGGGCAGCCGCGGCGATGCCGGCGTGGTGCGCGAAGGCGCCCCGCGCACCGAGATCAGCGCCGAGTTCGACCTGCCGCCCTCGCTGGCCGCGTGGCTGGACGAGGCCGGTTTCTCGGCGGACGACGGCGCCCTGCTGCTGCGCCGCACGATCGACGCGCAGGGCAAGAGCCGCGCCTGGATCAACGGCAGCCCGGCCACCGTGGCGCAACTGCGCGAGGCGGCCGACCACCTGGTGGACATCCATGGCCAGCATGCGTGGCAGGGCCTGACCCGGCCCGCCGCTGTGCGGGCCTTGCTGGATGCCCAGGCCGGCGTCGACACCACCGAGCTGGCGGCGCGCTTCGCGGCGCGCTCGGCCGCGGCCGACGCGCTAGAGCGTGCACGCGAGCGCCGTGACGAGATCGAGCGCGACCGCGAACGCCTGGCCTGGCAACTGAGCGACCTCGACCAGCTCGCGCCAGCAGAGGGTGAGTGGGATGCGCTCGATGCCGAACATCGCCGGCTGGCCCATGCACAGGCGCTGATCGCGGCCGTCCAGGCGGCCCTTGAGGCGTTGAATGAATCCGAGGTCAATGCCGAGGGCCTGGTCGCCCAGGCACTGGCCCGCCTCGACGATATGGCCACGCACGACGCACGGCTGACGCCGATGCTCGAGTCGCTGCAGGGCGCGGTGGTGCAGTTGCAGGATGCCGCGCATGGGCTGTCGGCCTACCTCGACCATGCGGAGCTTGATCCGCAACGGCTGGCCGAGGTGGATGCACGCATGTCGGCCTGGATGACCCTGGCCCGGCGCCACCGCCGACCGCCCGCCGAGTTGCCGCAGCTGCAGGCGCAATGGCGCCAGGAGCTGGCGGCCCTCGAGGCCGCCACCGACACCGCGGCGCTGGAGCAGGCGCTGGACGCGGCCGATCGGCGTTATCGCGACGAAGCAGCGCGCGTCTCCGCGGCCCGCCGGCAGGCCGCCGGGCCACTGGCGGCGGCCGTCACGCAGGCCATGCAGGGGCTGGGCATGGCCGGCGGGCGCTTCGAGGTGGCGCTCGAGCCGCTGGCCAAGCCACAGGCGCAGGGGCTCGAAGCGGTCGAGTTCCTGGTGGCCGGCCATGCCGGCAGCACGCCCCGGCCGCTGGCCAAGGTGGCTTCGGGAGGCGAGCTGTCGCGGCTGGCCCTGGCCATCACCGTCACCGCGGTGCGCGAACGCGGCAGCGCCGGCACGCTGATCTTCGACGAGATCGACGCCGGCATCGGCGGTGCCGTCGGTGACACCGTGGGCGCGCTGATGAAGCAGCTGGGCAGCACGCGTCAGGTGCTGGCCGTGACCCACCTGGCCCAGGTGGCCGCCTGTGCCGACCAGCACTACGTGGTGTCGAAGTCGCAAACCCGGCAGGGCAGCGCGGCCGGCGCCACCGCCAGCCAGGTGCAACTCGCTCAAGGCGAGGCCCGAGTGGTCGAAATTGCCCGCATGCTCGGCGGAGAGCGCATGGTCGACACCAGCCTGGCCCATGCCCAGGCCATGCTGTCGCAGTCGCCCTCTGCGCCCAAGCCGCCCTCCCGTCCCCGCAGCAAGGCATGAACGATTCCACCTCCACGCCCGACCCGGCCCCCGCATCGGATGGCCGCGAACTGGTGCTGATCTCCGGCATCTCGGGCTCCGGCAAATCCGTCGCGCTGCATGCGCTCGAGGACGCCGGCTATTTCTGCGTCGACAACCTTCCGCCCGAGCTGTTGCGCAGCTTCATGCGGCTGGAAGATCCCCGCTACGTCGAGCGGGTGGCCATCGCGGTGGATGCCCGGGCCGCCAAGTCGCTGCCGGCGCTGGTGCCGTTGATGGACGAGCTGCGGCGCGAGGGCGTGAAGATGCGCGCGCTGTTCCTCGATGCCAACACCGACACGCTGGTGCGGCGCTTTTCCGAGACCCGCCGGCCGCATCCGCTGAGCCACCAGGGCGCGAACGAGACCGAGCAGCACGCGCTGATCGAGGCGCTTGAACTCGAGCGGCTGCTGCTGGCCGAGCTGCGCGAAGTCTCCACCGTCATCGACACCAGCATGCTCAAGCCCGCCGGGCTGCGCCAGCAGGTGCGCAACCTGGTCTCGGCGCCGAACGATCGGCTGACGCTGGTGTTCGAGTCGTTCGCCTTCAAGTACGGCGTGCCGCTGGACGCCGACTACGTGTTCGACGTGCGCATGCTGCCCAACCCCTACTACGTGAAGGAGTTGCGGCCGCTCTCGGGGCGGGATGCACCGGTGGCCAAGTTCCTGTCCGAGCAGCCCGAGGCCGACGAGATGCTCGGCCAGATCGAGACCTTTCTGCGCCGCTGGCTGCCGGCGCTGGCCACCGACCAGCGCGCCTATGTCACCGTGGCCATCGGCTGCACCGGCGGCCAGCACCGCTCGGTCTACATCGTCGAACAGCTGGCGCGGCGCTTCGCCTCGCGCGGCGCCACGCTCACCCGCCACCGCGAACTCGATGCGATCGATTGACCTGCAGGCCGCCGGCCTGACGCGGTGCGGGCCCTGCGCATCGGGGCCACAGGTGTGCACCCCATGACCGGCCCTGTCGAGATCGCCGAGTTGCCGCTGTTTCCGCTGCAGGCGGTGCTGTTCCCGGGCGGGCTGCTGCGCCTGAAGGTGTTCGAGGCGCGCTACCTCGACCTGATCGGCCGATGCCTGCGCACCCAGGAGCCCTTCGGCGTGGTGTGCCTGAAGCAGGGCTCGGAGGTGCGTGGCGTCGATTCGGAACCGGTGCGCTTCGAGTCCATCGGCGTGCTCGCGAGGCTGGTGGACGTGGACGCGCACGAGCCCGGCATCCTTCGTGTGAGTTGCACCGGCGAGCAGCGCTTTCAGCTCGCGCAATCTCATCAGCGTGCGGATGGCCTGTGGTGCGGCCAGGTGCGGATGCTGGCTGCCGACGCGTCGCTGGCCCCACCGGCCGAGCTGGCGCAGACGGTGGCGGCCCTGTCCAACGCCATCGAGGCCCTGCAGGCCCAAGGGCAGTTGCCCTTTGCCGAACCGCACCGGCTCGACGACGCCGGCTGGGTCGCCAACCGCTGGTGCGAGCTGCTTCCGATCTCGCTGCAGGCCAGGCAGCGCCTGATGGAACTCGACCAGCCGATCCAACGTTTGAAGCTGGTGGATGACTTCCTGCGCGGCAAGGGTGTGGTCTAGGGTCTAGCCACCGGCGTCGCGGGTCGCTCCATTCGGGGGGCCGGCCTCCAGCCAGCGCCGAACCGGTGTGGGCAGCCCCAGCGCCAGCGCCTCGGCCTGGTTCACCCAGCGCCCGGTGGGCAGGCTGGCCTGCAGCGACTTCCGGCGTGCTGCCGACAGCCTCCCCGGCCAACGCCAGAAATGAGGCGTCAAGATCCAGTCGCGGTGTGTCAGCACATGGGTGATGGACGGCAGGATGCGGCCTTCGCCGGGCCACTGCGCCACGAGTTCAGCCAGCTGTGCCGGATCGGAAAACTCGGCAAAGCTCCACAGGCCGGCCCAGACCCCGGGCGAGGGACGTTGCACCAGCCACACCTGGTCGCCCTGCATCAGCCACAGCAACTCGTGCGCCACCTTCTGGCGCCGGGTGCGGCGGGTTTTCACCGGCCAGTCGCCCTGCCGCCCCTGGGCATTTGCCACGCACGAGGTCGCCAGCGGACAGGCCTCGCATTGCGGGCGCCCAGCCAGGCACACCCCGGCACCCAGATCCATCAGCCCTTGCGTGTAAGCCTCGATGCCGGAGGCCGGCAGCAAGGCCTCGGCCAGCGCCCACATCGCCTTCTCGTGCCTCGGTTCGCCCAGGTCGTCGGCAAAGCCCAGCGCCCTGGCCAGGACCCGCTTGACGTTGCCATCCAGGATGGCCGCTCGCTCGCCGAAGCAGAACGCCGCGATTGCCGCGGCCGTGGAGCGGCCGATGCCAGGCAACATGGCCAGTTCGCGGCTCGAGGCAGGAAACTGCCCGCCATGCCGCTGCATCACCTCTTGCGCACAACGGTGCAGATGACGCGCTCGGCTGTAGTATCCCAGGCCGCTCCACTGTGCCAGCACATCGTCCAGCGGTGCCTGGGCCAGCGCCCGCACGTCCGGAAAACGCTGCAGGAAGCGCTCGTAGTAGCCCAGCACGGTGGCCACCTGGGTCTGCTGCAGCATCACCTCGGACAGCCACACCCGGTACGGATCCCGCGTGCGCTGCCAGGGCAGCGCGTGGCGGCCGTGGACCTGCTGCCACTCGATCACCCGGGTGGCAAACGCTTCGGTCGGCGCGGTCATGCAGCGCCGCGCGAGGCGCCGCCTGCGGAATGCACCAGTTCAAGCCGGGGTGCGGCATCGGCCACGCCGGCGATGGGCGTGGCGCGCGGCACGGTGGCGGCCAGCGAGCGAAGGGCCTGGACCGACTCGGCAATCCGGTCGGCGGCCTGACCGAGTTGCCCGTCGATGGCCTCGACTTCCTCGATGCGACGTTCGAGCTCGTCGCCGGCCAATTGGATGCGGTCGAACGAGGCGCGCCGCGTATGCAGCGCCCGGCGGCGTTCGTGGAGCTGCCCATCCAGCTGGGTGGTGCCGGTCTTGCCCCACACCTCGACCTCAACCGAGGCGTTCTCGAACACCACCCGCAGCCTCGACAGCAGCACCTGCACGAACTGCGTCATGAAGGCCCGGTCGGACATGCGCCACAGCTTGGTGACGCTGAAGTACTGGCCATAGGCCTTGTCGATGCGCCGCAGTTCGCGCCGGTAGGCGGTGAGCAGCGGCTTGGCCGTCAGGGTCAACGCGAACCCGAACTCGGTGTTCATCTGGCGATGGCTGGCACCGAGCATCTGGTCGATCTCGTCGATGCCGGCCTCGGCCTCGTCGAACAGCGCGCCCAACCGTTGGCACAACTGGTCGAACGCCTTGCCGGCCCCGAGGCCGAACATCTTCGACTCGGCATCGGACTGCATGCGCGCCACCTCGGCACGCAAGCGCTCGCTGGACAGCACCTTCTGCACCTTCTCGAGCAGCCGGGTGTGCACCGCCCGCATGGCCGCGATGCGAGGCATGCACTGCTCGAACGCCCCTGCCTCGCTCTCGAAGCGCAGCCGCATCATCTGCAGCTTGGCACTGCTCTTGCCGCGCAGCGCCGTGAGCTCGGCCAGCTGCTCGGCGCCCTGGCGGCGCCGATCGTTCAGCTGCTTGAGGGCGCGCTGCTGCAGGGCGACCACGCCGTCTTCGACCAGGCGTCCTATCACCGCTCCGCGCTCGGGCAGCAACTGGTGCGCCAAGGCGTGCTCCAGCGCGGCCAGGCCGCTGGCCTGGAAGGTCGGCACATCGCCGTCAAGGCGCGCCATCAGGGCCAGGCGTGCCGATACCGGGAACACCCGCTCCTGCGCGACCGCCAGGGTGGAAGCCACCTGGTCACACTGCGATTGCACCTGCTGCGCGACCTGCCCGGCATCGAGCAGCGGATCGTTCAGCACATCGATCTTGTTGAGCACCACGAAGCGCTCGACCGCCCGATCGGCCAGATGTTCGCGCCAGATGGTCAGGTCGGACCGTGTGACGCCGGCATCGGCGGCCAGCAGAAACACGGTGGCATGTGCCGATGGCAGCAGCCCCAGTGTCAGCTCGGGCTCGGCGCCGATCGCATTCAGGCCTGGGGTATCGATCACCACCAGGCCCCGGCGCAGCAAGGGATGCGGAAAGTTGATCAACGCATGTCGCCAGGCCGGCACCTCGACGCGATCGGATTCGTCGCGTGGGGGGTTGTCCTCCGGGTGCTCGTCGTCCCAGAACCCCAGTGCCCGCGCCTCGGCAACCGACACGCGCAAGGTGTGGGTGACCTCCTGCAAGGCCCGCGTCATGCCCTCGGGATCGCCCAGCGGCAACGCCACCCGCTGCCACAGGGCCGGCCGCTCGCGCAGTGCCGACACGGTCTGGCCATCGCGCCGCGTGGTGATCGGCAGCAGTGCCAGGTGAGGTGGATCGCTCGGATCCCAGGCCAGCTCGACCGGGCACATCGTGGTGCGCCCCGGCGTCGCCGGCATCACGCGGCGACCGGCATCCGAGAAGAACAAGGCGTTGATCAGCTCCGACTTGCCGCGCGAGAACTCGGCAACAAACGCCAGCACCAGTCGGTCGGTGGCCAGGCGCCTGCGCAGCGTGGCCACTTGCACCTGCCCCGGCTCGTCGAGCACATCATGATCGGACAGGAGCAGCCCGAACTGCTCGACCCGCCGATCAATGGCCCGGCGCCATTCGGCGAGGGCGTCGAGATCGCGTGACAGGGTGCTGGGCATGGCGCGCAATGGACGACGGATGAAGGGAGCGGGCCATGCTAGCTCAAGCCCTCGCGCCAGCCCGCGAAAAATACATCTGTTGACACCCGCAGATCGGAAGATGATGCCATTCGTTGCGCACAGACGCCGCCCGTGCCCTCCGCGGCGCGGTCACCGACGCTGGCAGGCGGGGCAGTAGAAGGTCGATCGCTGCGCCTGCACGATCCGGCGCACACGCGCTCCGCAGCGCCGGCAGACCTGGCCCTCGCGGCCGTAGACCTGGGCTTCGTCCTGGAAGACCCCATCGACCCCATGCGCATCGTGGAAGTCACGCAGCGTCGAGCCGCCCAGTTCGATGGCACGTGCCAGCACCTGCCTCAGGGCAACCAGCAAGCGCTCGCAGCGCCGCAGCCCGATGCGTTGCGCCGGCGTGCGCGGGTCGATGCCGGCCTGGAACAAGATCTCGCTGGCGTAGATGTTGCCGGCGCCGACCACGATGTCGCCGGCCATCAGGGCCACCTTGATCGGCGTTCGCCGCGAGGCAAGCGCCTGGTGCAGCGCCTGGGCCGTGAGCCGTGGGTCGAAGGGCTCGAGGCCCAGCCGCTCGAGCAGACGCGATGCGGGAGGTCGGTGCAGGGCGTCCGACCACACCACCGCCCCGAAGCGCCTTGGATCGGTCAGGCGCAGCACGCCTTGGTCGAAGGCCAGATCGACATGGTCGTGCGGCCCAGGAGGCGGCGGGGCCAGCGAGAAGTTCAGCGAGCCCGACATCCCCAGGTGCATCAGCAGTCCGCCGGCGTGCGCCGTGGCCGATGGTGCGCGAGATGGATCGTGCACGTCACACGGCGTCGCCGCCGGCGCCAGGGGCAGCCACAGGTACTTGCCGCGTCGCTGCAACTCGCCGGCCCGCAGGCCCACCAGAATCGAGGGTTCGCAGCCCAGCGGCCATCGCAAGGGCTTGCCCAGCCGAACCCAGCGCAGGGTGGCGCCGCAGAGCCGCCCCGCCAGCGTGGCTCGCGTGACTTCGACCTCCGGCAACTCGGGCATGCGGGAATTATGGTGGCCTCGCGGCGGCGGGAACGTCCCCGTCCCGATCGCGGCCGCCGCAGGCTCCTAGAATCATTCGACGCCGCAAGGGCTCGATGAGCGCGCCCCTGCCTGCACGGCCCATCGGGCGCAGGTGACCGGCGGCCCTCGACGGAGCAGCCATGGCGGGTTCGACGCAACGCGGACGCTTTCTTCAGCGCAAGGCAATGGCTCTTGCGCTGGCCCTCGCGATGGGCGCGAGCCCGGCCTTGGCCGACCAGCCCCCGGCAGAGTCCACGCCGGTGGTCCGCAACTCGCAAATGAACGCCGGCCTGTTCTTCCAGGTGCTGATGGCCGAGCTCGAACTGCGCGAAGGCCGTGAGGGCAATGCGTTCGAGCTGTTCATGGACGCAGCGCGCAAGACCAGCGATGCCGGCCTGTACCAGCGGGCGGTCGACGTGGCGCTGCATGCCCGGGCCGGGGAGCAGGCGCTGGGCGCCACGCGTGCATGGCGTCAGGCCCACCCTCAGTCGACCGAGGCCTTGCGCTACCACTGCCAGATCCTGGCGGCCATGGGCCGTCACGCCGATCTCGTAGAGCCGCTCGCCACCTGGCTCGCGCTGCTGCCGGCCGGCGAACGCCCGGGCCTGATCGCCTCGTTGCCGCGACTGCTGCAACAGATGACCGATCGGCAGCAGGCGTTCGCGCTGCTGGACCGGCTGCTCAAGAACCACATCGACGCGCCCGACACCCGCACCGCCGCGCGCATGACGCTGGGCCGGATGGCGCTGGCCGCAGGGCAGACCCGCCGCACGCTGGAACTGGCCCGTCTGGCCATGGCCGACGACCCGGTGGCCGCCGGGCCCGCGGTGCTGGCGATCGAGCTGCTGCCGGGGACACCCGAGGCCGAAACCCTGGTGATCAGCTACCTGGCCAAGCCCGATGCCGACCCGCTGGTGCGGATGGCATACGTCCAGGCACTGACCCAGTCGCAGCGCTACGCCGACGCCATCGCGCAACTTCACCTCATCACCCGCGAGCGCCCTGAACTGCCCGAGCCCTGGTTCACGCTGGGGGCCCTGCACCTCGAGCTCAAGCAGGCCAAGGAGGCCGAAGCGGCCTTGCAGCGACATGCCTCCCTGCAGTCGGCACCGCCCTCCGGCACCAGCGGTGCATCGACCGAAGCGTCGGACGCTTCATCCGGCCGAGAACGCGTCCGCGACCTCACGCCAACCTGGCTGCTGCTGGCCCAGGCTGCCGAGCAGCGGGGAGATCTGGCGGCCTCGGAAGCCTGGCTGGCCAAGGTCGACAACCCGCAACGCGCCCTCGATGTGCAGCGGCGGCGCGCATCGCTGATGGCCCGCCAGGGCAAGCTGGCGCAGGCGCGTGCCCTGATCCAGTCGGCGCCGGAACGAACGGCCGAGGACGCCAAGTCCAAGGTGCTGGCTGAAGCCCAGTTGTTGCGCGATGTGAAACGTTGGAAGGAAGCCGGCGAGCTGATGCGCGCGGCCGAGAAGCGCTTCGCCAAGGATGTCGACGTGCTGTACGAACTGGCGATGATCGACGAGAAGCTCGAGCAGTTCGCCGACATGGAGCGTCGGCTGCGACAGGTGATCGAACTCAAGCCCGATCACCCGGATGCCCACAATGCGCTCGGCTATTCTCTGGCCGATCGCAATACGCGCCTGCCCGAGGCCCGTGAACTGATCCGTCGGGCGCTGGAACTGTCACCGGGCAACCCGTTCATCACCGACAGCCTGGGCTGGGTCGAGTTCCGCCTGGGCAACCGCGACGAGGCCCTGCGCCTGCTGCGGCAGGCCTACAAGTCGAGGCCCGACACCGAGATCGCCGCCCACTTGGGTGAGGTGCTGTGGGTGGCTGGCCGCCGCGACGAAGCGGTGCACATCTGGCGTGAAGCCCGGGGGCGTGACGCCGCCAACGAGGTGCTGCGCGAGACGCTGCAGCGGCTCAAGGCAGGGCTGTGACCCCCTCGGCACAGGAGCACCTGCCGGCAGCCGCCCGGAACCTGTTTCTTGGCTGGCGCCGCCTTCTGCGATCCGACCCTGGTCACCGCGCTGGCAGCGCCCTGGCGACAGCCGCGCGCGCCGGCGCCGTCATGACCCGTCGTGCGGGTGCTGCGCTCTTGGTCATCGGCGCCGCCGCACTGGCCGGCTGCGCCACGCGCCCGCCAGTGTCGTCTGAGACGTTGGTCGGCCGCATCGCCATCCGGGTGGAGGGGCAGGCCGAGCGCAGCCTGAGCGCCGGCTTTGAACTCACCGGACATGCCGCCCAGGGCCACCTCACGCTGACCACTCCGCTGGGCACCACGGCTGCCCAGGCCACCTGGGAGCCAGGGCAGGCCTGGCTGCTGGCCGACGGTCGCCGCACCGGCTACGCATCGCTCGATGACCTGGCCGCTGCGGCATTGGGCGAGCCACTTCCGATCGCCGCGCTGTTCGACTGGCTTCGCGGCCGGCCTTGGCCCGGCGCACCCAGCCAGCCGCGCGACGATGCCGTCGCCGGCTTCGTGCAACTGGGTTGGCACATCGACGTCTCGAGGATCGACGACGGCTGGCTCGAAGCCCGCCGCCCGGTGCCACCTGCGGTGCTGGTTCGTGCACGACTGGAGCGGCCCTGATGGGATTGAGCGCCCTCTGGGATGTGCCGGCGCCGGCCAAGATCAACCTGTTCCTGCATGTCGTCGGCCGGCGCGCCGACGGCTATCACCTGCTGCAGTCGCTGTTCGTGCTGGTCGACTGGCACGATGTGCTGCACTTCGAGTCGCGCCCTGACGGGCTGCTGAGGCGGCACGACCTGGGGGCCGCCCTGCCTGCCCAGGACCTGTGCCTGAAGGCCGCTGCCGCGCTGCAGCAGGCCAGCGGCACGCACCTGGGCGCGGACATCTCGATCGACAAGCAGGTGCCCTGGGGCGCCGGCCTGGGCGGGGGCAGCTCGGACGCGGCCTCGGTGCTGCTGGCCCTCAATCGGCTGTGGGGTTTGAACTGGCCGCGGCGGCGGCTCCAGGAACTGGCGCTGTCGTTGGGCGCCGACGTGCCGTTCTTCGTCGGCGGCCACCACGCGTGGGTCGAAGGCGTCGGCGAGCGCCTCACGCCGATCCAGGTGCCGAGCTCGTGGTACGCCATCGTCAAGCCCGGGCCGGCCATCGCCACGGCCTCGATCTTCGGCAGCCCGCTGCTCAAGCGTGACAGCGAAGCTGCTATACTCGCAGACTTTCTTGCAGACGCCCAGCTGACGCAGTCGCTCTTCGAGGGATACGGCCGCAACGACTTGCAGCCCCCCGCGCAGCGCGAATGCCCCGAGGTGACCCAGGTCGCCGAGTGGTTGGAGTCCCGCTTCGGCAACAGCCGCATGTCGGGGTCCGGCAGTGCAGTGTTCGCGAGAGCCGGCACAGGCAGCCAACCCATGGCGACATGGGGCGAGAACGAACTTCCGCTCCGTTGGGTAGGCCGAATGTGCCGCAGCCTGGACCATCATCCCCTGGTGGAGTGGGCCGGCTGAAACGGTTGAGAGGGGTCCGGCGCAAGCGGGGTCCTGTGTAGGGGAGTCGCCAAGTTGGTCAAGGCATCGGATTTTGATTCCGACATGCGAGGGTTCGAGTCCTTCCTCCCCTGCCAAACATCTTCCTAGTCCGCTCGCGACCCACCATCCAGCCCTGACGGAGCCCCTGCCGTGCTGTTCAACACCGTGCTGTTCACCGGCAACGCCAACCCGGCGCTGGCCCAGGAAATCGCGGTCAGCCTGGGCGCCGAGCTGGGCAAGGCCAACGTCGGGCGCTTCTCCGACGGCGAAGTCACCGTCGAAGTCCAGCAGAACATCCGCGCCCGCGATGTGTTCATCGTCCAGCCCACCTGCGCGCCGACGAACGAGAACCTGATGGAGCTGCTGATCATGGTCGATGCGATGAAGCGTGCCAGCGCACGCCGCATCACCGCCGTGATCCCCTATTTCGGCTACGCCCGGCAGGATCGGCGGCCCCGGTCGATGCGCGTGCCCATCAGCGCCAAGGTGGTGGCCAACCTGCTCGAGACCGTGGGTGTCGAACGCGTGCTGACGATGGATCTGCATGCCGACCAGATCCAGGGCTTCTTCGACATTCCGGTCGACAACATCTACGCCTCGCCGGTGCTGCTGTCCGACCTGAAGAGCAAGGCCTACCCCGAACTGGTGGTGGTGAGCCCCGACGTCGGCGGCGTGGTCCGCGCCCGGGCGCTGGCCAAGCAGATGGGCTGCGACCTGGCCATCATCGACAAGCGCCGCCCGCGCGCCAACGTCTCCGAAGTGATGCATGTGATCGGTGAGATCGAGGGCCGCAACTGCGTGATCATGGACGACATGATCGATACGGCCGGCACCCTGGTCAAAGCCGCCGAGGTGCTGAAGGAGCGCGGTGCCAAGCGCGTGTTCGCCTACTGCACGCACCCCATCTTCTCGGGCCCGGCCATCGAGCGCATCGCCGGCAGCCAGCTCGATGAGGTGGTGGTCACCAACACCATTCCGCTGACCGATGCCGCCAAGGCGTGCAAGAAGATCCGTCAGTTGTCGGTGGCCTTCCTGTTCGCCGAGACCATCCGGCGCATCTCCGATGGCGAGTCGGTGACCTCGCTGTTCGCGGAGCAGAACAACAATTTCTGAAACGAAAGAAGCGGGCCCCTGAGGGGCCCACCATCCGTGGCGGGCCGCAAGGCCCGTCTTCTTGTCGGGCAGCCTGGTCGCGGGCGCCCATTCACTTGGAGTGAACCATGAAGTTCGTCGCTTTCGAGCGCAATCTGCAGGGGACCGGAGCGAGCCGCCGCCTGCGCAATGCCGGCAAGGTTCCGGGCATCGTCTACGGGGCCGGCGAGCCCAAGATGATCGAGCTGGACCACAACGCCCTGTTCTTCGCCTTGAAGAAGGAAGCTTTCCACTCGTCGATCCTGGAGATGGAACTCTCCGGCGCGGTGCAGAAGGTGCTGCTGCGCGACTTCCAGATGCACCCCTGGAAGACCCAGGTGCTGCACATCGATTTCCAGCGCGTCGACGACACCACCCGCCTGCACAAGAAGGTGCCGCTGCACTTCAAGGGCGAAGAGAATTCCGTGGCCGTCAAGACCGACAAGTGCCTGGTCACCCACGTGGCCAACGAAGTCGAGATCGAGTGTCTGGCCACCCGTCTGCCCGAGTTCATCGAGGTCGACCTGAGCGGCCTGGTCAAGGGTCAGTCGCTCAATGTGTCGGACATCAAGATGCCCGAGGGCATCAAGGCCGTGCGTCACGGCAGCCTGAACCCGGTGATCGTTTCGGCCACGCCGCCAAAGGTGGAGGCCGAAGCCTCTGCCGATGCCGCCGGCGCGCCCGCCGCGGCGCCCGCTGCCCCGGCCAAGGGTGGCAAGGCTCCCGCCAAGGACGCCAAGAAGAAGTGATCGTCCGTCGGGGCGGGATCACAGCCCCGACACACGATCCGAGCCGAAGCAGTCACGGCTGCGGCCACAACGAAAACCCCGCCATGGCGGGGTTTTCCGTTTCTCGGGGCGCCTCTCGTCCGACGATCGGCGGGTGAATGTCGCCCCGGCCCGCGCCCCACGAGCGCCGCATGGGGCCACAGGCGCGAGGCCTCAGGCCAGGAGCTGCTCCGCCGGCGTGTACGCGTAGTTCAGCTGTTGGGCCACAGGCTCGCAGGCCACCTTGCCGAAGGCCACGTTGAGACCGGCGCGCAGGTGCGGATTGTCGCGAAGCGCCTGCTTCCAGCCCTTGGTGGCCAGGGCCTGGGCGTGTCCGATGGTGGCGTTGTTGAGGGCAAAGGTGGAGGTGCGCGCCACGGCACCCGGCATGTTGGCCACGCAGTAGTGCACGACGCCGTCCACGACATAGGTCGGATCGGCATGCGTGGTGGCATGCGAAGTCTCGAAGCAGCCGCCCTGGTCGATCGCCACGTCGACGACCACCGACCCGGGCTTCATGCGCGACACCATCGCGCGGGTGACCAGCTTGGGCGCGGCGGCACCTGGGATCAGCACGCCGCCGATCACCAGGTCGGCCGTCAGCACCGCCTCCTCGACGCTGTGCGCATCTGAGTACTGCGTCTGGATGCGGCCGCCGAACACCAGGTCCAGGTGGCGCAGACGATCGACGTTCTTGTCCAGTACGGTCACGCGTGCTCCCACGCCCACGGCCATCTGCAGGGCATGCGTGCCGACCACGCCCGCGCCGAGGATCACCACATGCGCTGGCGCCACGCCGGGCACGCCGCCGAGCAGGACCCCCATGCCCCCCTTGGACTTCTCCAGGTGCGCGGCACCGGCCTGCACCGACATGCGGCCGGCCACTTCGCTCATCGGCGCCAGCAGCGGCAAGCCACCGCCAGGGCCGGTCACGGTCTCGTAGGCCACGCACACCGCACCCGACTTCACCAGGCCGGCGGTCTGCTCCGGATCGGGGGCCAGGTGCAGATAGGTGTAGAGCAACTGACCTTCGCGCAGCATCGCGATCTCGCCCGGCTGGGGCTCCTTGACCTTGACGATCATCTCGCCCTTGGCAAAAGCCTCGGCAGCGTCGGCCGCCATGCGAGCGCCGGCGGCGCGGTACTGGTCGTCGGTCAGGCCGATGGCGGTGCCTGCACCGGCTTGCACCCAGACCTCATGCCCATGGTCGACCAGTTCGCGCACGCTGGCGGGCGTCAGGCCAACACGGTATTCGTGGTTCTTGATTTCCTTGGGAACGGCGATGCGCATGGCGATGTCTCCAGTCAGTGGGTGGCCGGATTGTTGGGATGTCGATGGCATTTCATGAAGCCAGATCGCCATTACTCAAAGTACATTAGAAGTACTTATGAAAGCACTGGATCCGGCAGCGCTCGAATGCCTGGCGGCGCTGGCCGATGCGGGCAGCTTCGAGCGGGCCGCGCAGCAGTTGTCGATCACCCAATCGGCGGTGTCGCAGCGGCTGCGGACGCTGGAGTCGTCGCTGGGCCGGCTGATGGTGGTGCGCTCACGCCCGCTGCGCCTCACCGAAGCGGGCAAGGTGTTGCTGCGGTATGCCCGGCAGATGCATGCGCTGCGCGCCGACATCGCCCGCGAACTCGGCACGTCCGCGTTGGGCGACGAACGCCTTCCCATCGCGGTGAACGCCGACAGCCTGGCCACCTGGGTGCTGCCCGCGCTGGACCCCGTGGTCAAGTCCGGCCATCGCGATGGCTACGCGCTCGAGCTGATCGTCGACGATCAGGACTTCACCCACGACTGGCTGCGCGAAGGCGCCGTGCTCGGCTGTGTCAGCACCATTTCGCAGGCGCTGCGCGGATGCTCGGTTACGCCGCTGGGCACCATGCGCTACATCGCCGTGGCCAGTCCAGGATTCGTGGCGCAGGCGATGCCCCACGGGCTGAATCGAGGCAACTTCGCCACGCTGCCGTGGCTGGTGTTCAATCGCAAGGACGACATGCCGGCCACCTGGGTGCGCAACGCCTTCGGCATCGACGCCAGGTTGTCGCCCCGGTCGGTGCCCTCCACCGAAGCGCATGCGCGGGCCGCGCTGCTCGGCTGGGGCATCGGCGTGATGCCGGAGCAGATGGCCGATGTCTGGCTGCAGCGTGGCGAGCTGGTGGCCGTTCATCCCGAGGTGCATTGCGATGTGCTGTTGCACTGGCACCAGTGGAAGCTGCAGACCGACGACCTGCCGAGCCCTGGGCTTCGCACCAGCACGCTGGACCGCATCGGCCAATGCCTGGCCGATGGCGCACGGCGTGCGTTGCGTCCCGCACCGGGATAATCCGACGATGATTCGATTGATCGTCGGCCTGGGCAACCCCGGCTTCGAATACGAAGGCACGCGCCACAACGCCGGCTTCTGGTGGGTGGATGCGGCCGCGCGCAGCCTGGGTGCACACCTGGCGCCCGACCGCGCCTACCACGGTCTGGTGGCGCGGGTGAACCGTCCCGGCGGGCCGATCTGGCTGCTCGAGCCGCAGACCTTCATGAACCTCTCCGGCAAGTCGGTCGGCGCGCTGGCACGCTTCTTCAAGATCGAGCCCGCGCAGATCCTGGTGGTGCACGACGAGCTCGACCTGCCGCCGGGCCAGGTCAAGATCAAGCAGGGCGGTGGAGCCGCGGGACACAACGGCCTGAAAGACATCCTGGCGCAGTTGGGCTCGCCCGACTTCTGGCGCCTGCGCCTGGGCATCGGCCATCCTGGCGACCGCTCCGAGGTGGTGAACTGGGTCTTGCGCAAGCCGGCGCCGGAGCAGCGCGAGGCCATCCAGGCCTGCATCGCCAAGTCGCTGGAGGCCTTGCCCCTGTTGCTGGACGGCCCGATGGAGCGGGCCGTCGCCAAGATCCAGGCGAAGCCCCCCAGGCCCAAGGTCGAGCGCCCTGAGAAGACTGCCGCCCCTCAAGCCGAGGCCGGCGCGGCAGCGCCACCGGCCGGGCCCGCTGCCTCGGCACCCCACCCCACCCAGGCCGCCGCCGCCAAGGAAGTCCCCCCATGAACACGATGTCCACGACGCTCGGAACCGGCCTGCTCTTGGCCGCCCTGGCCACCCTCGGGCCTGACGTGGCGGCCCAGTCCACTGTCTATCGCTGCGGCCAGGATGGACGTGAGTACTCATCCACGCCGTGCCCAGGGGGCCGCGCCGTGACCGTGGACGACGCGCGCAGCGCCGAGCAGCAGCAACAGGCTCGCGACGCCGCCCAGCGCGAAGCCAAGCTCGCCGAGCAACTGGCCCGCGAGCGGCGGCAGCGGGAACATGAGGCCAAGCCCACCAAGCCCGGTGCGCTGAGTGCCAAGCACCAGCCACCCGATGCATCAGCCTCCCGGCCAACCGCACCCAGAAAGCCCAAGCGTCGAGCATCGGCGCCCGCCGATCCCACCTTGTCTGCGCCGGTGAAAATCCCGGCCAAGCCCTGACTGGGCGGTCAGCTGGCCTGGGGCACCGTGGCGGCGACGAGCCGCTGGTATTTCGACCAGAGTTGCTCTCGGCTCTCCACGCGCTGCGGATTCACCGGGATGCACTCCACCGGGCAGATCTGCACGCATTGCGGTTCATCGAAGTGCCCAACGCACTCGGTGCAGCGATCGGGGTCGATGCGATAGAACTCGTCGCCCATCGAGATGGCGTCGTTCGGGCACTCCGGCTCGCACACATCGCAATTGATGCACTCGTCGGTGATCATCAGCGCCATGGCCGGATCTACTCCTGTGGTGTCTGCGCCACCCGTTCCTTCAGGCGGCGAAGCACCGACGGTGCCACGAACTTGGAAACATCTCCGCCCAAGGTGGCAATCTCGCGCACGAAGGTGCCGCTGACGAACTGGTACTGGTCGGATGGTGTCAGGAACAGCGTCTCGACCTCGGGCATCAGCTGCCGGTTCATGCCGGCCATCTGGAATTCGTATTCGAAGTCGCTGACCGCCCGCAAGCCGCGCACCACCACCTTGCCACCCGAGGACACCACGAAATCGCGCAGCAGCCCACGGAAGGCGACCACCTCGACATTGCCGTAGGGGCGCGCGATCTCGGCAGCGATCTCCAGGCGCTCGGCAATGGTGAACATGGTGCGCTTGTGGTGGCCAGCCGCCACGGCGAGGATGAGCTTGTCGAACAGCCGCGAGGCCCGTCGCATCAAGTCTTCGTGTCCGAGCGTCATCGGATCGAATGTGCCCGGGTACACGGCAATCAGCGGCTTTGGATGATCGACCACGTTCATCTCTCCTTCACGGCATGCGCCTGCCGTCGCGGCTCGCCGGCAGTTTAGCTGCTGCGCCGCAGCAAAGCGTAGTGGACGGCTCCTGCGCGGCTGGAACGCCACAGTTCGGTGCCGCCGGGAGGATCGCCCAGCGGCTCGCCGGCCTCCACGTACAGCCAGCCTCCGGGCGCCACCAGCCGAATGGCCGCTGCCAGGGCTTGATCCAGCAGCCCCGAGTCGAAGGGCGGATCGAGCATCACCAGCTCGAACGACGCCGTTTCGGCCCGGGACATCCACAGGATCGCGTCCGCCCCGATCACCTGGAGGTGCTCGGCCTTCAGGCGCTCGCGGCTGGCATCCAGGCTGCGCACCAGCACCGGATCTCGCTCGAGCGCCACCACCCGCGCCGCGCCGCGCGAGGCCGCCTCGAAGCCCAGTGCGCCGCTGCCGGCAAACGCATCGAGCACGCGCCAGCCGGACAGGTCTTGTCCCAACCAGTTGAACAGCGTCTCGCGCACCCGGTCGGGTGTCGGCCGCAGACCCGGGCGATCAGCCACGGGCAGCCGACTGCGCTTCCACAGGCCGCCGATCAGGCGCACGTCGTGGCGGCCGCCGGTTGGCGAGCCGCCTGCTGCCGACGCAGCCAGACGTCGGTCGGATCCCCGTGAGGCCATCGTCGATCCCACGCGAGCCGCACTCGGTGCCGAGTGTGCAAGCGTCTTTTCGCGACGGTTGGTGCTCACTGACGCACCGGAATGCCGTGGTCAGCCAGCACCGCCTTGGCCTGGGCCACCGTGAACTCGCCGTAGTGGAAGATGCTGGCCGCCAACACGGCGTCCGCGCCGCCCACCTGAATGCCCTCGGCCAGATGCTGCAGGGCGCCCACGCCGCCAGAGGCGATCACCGGCACCGGCACCGCATCGCTGACCGCGCGCGTCAGCTCGAGGTCGAAGCCGATCTTGGTGCCATCGCGGTCCATGCTGGTCAGCAGGATCTCGCCGGCCCCCTGCTCGGCCATGTGGCGCGCCCACGCCACCGCATCCAGCCCCACGTTCTTGCGACCTCCGTGGGTGTACACATCCCAGCCGGGGCCACGCGACGCCAGGTCGTCGCCGTGCCGCCGCTTGGCATCGATGGCCACCACGATGCACTGCGCCCCGTACTTGTCGGAGGCATCCCGGATGACCTGCGGATTGGCCACCGCTGCCGAATTGAAGCTCACCTTGTCGGCACCGGCATTGAGCAGCCGGCGCACATCCTCGACCGTGCGCACGCCGCCACCCACCGTCAGTGGAATGAACACCTGCGACGCCACGGCTTCGATGATGTGCAGGATCAGGTCGCGGCCATCGCTCGTGGCGGTGATGTCGAGGAACGTGAGCTCGTCGGCCCCTTGTTCGTTGTACCGGGCGGCGATCTCCACCGGATCACCCGCATCGCGCAGTTCGACGAAGTTGACGCCCTTGACCACACGGCCACCGGTGACGTCGAGGCAGGGAATGATGCGTTTGGCCAGCATGGTGAGGAGGCCGCCCAGACCGGCTGGCGCGACGCGATGGAGGGAGGCGCGAAGCCCCGGTGTGCCCGCACACAGGCGAGCGGAATCAGCGACCGTTGAGCTCGTCCGCGCGTCGCTGCGCCACGGTGAAATCGAGGGCGCCGGAATAGATCGAGCGGCCACAGATCACGCCTTCGACGCCTTCGTTCTGAACGGCACACAACTGGTCGATCTCGGCCAGGTTGGACAGGCCGCCCGACGCGATCACCGGAATGCTCAGGGCCTGTGCCAGCTTGACCGTGGCCTCGATGTTGATGCCGGTGAGCATGCCGTCGCGCCCGATGTCGGTGTAGATCACCGCCTCGACGCCGTAATCCTCGAACTTACGGGCCAGATCGATGACCTCGTGCCCCGTGAGCTTGCTCCAACCATCGGTGGCCACCTTGCCGTCCTTGGCATCGAGCCCGACGATGATGTGGCCGCCGAACGCGGTGCAGGCGTCCTTCAGGAAGCCGGGGTTTTTCACGGCCGCGGTGCCGATGATCACGTAGCTGATGCCGTCGTCGAGGTAGCGCTCGATGGTGTCGAGATCGCGGATGCCGCCGCCGAGCTGCACCGGGATGTCATTGCCCACCTCGGCGAGGATGCTCTTGATGGCCGGCTCATTGACCGGCTTGCCGGCAAACGCGCCGTTGAGATCCACCAGGTGCAGGCGACGGGCACCGGCATCGAGCCAGCGCCTGGCCATGGCGCCGGGGTCCTCGCCGAACGTGGTGGAGGCACTCATGTCGCCCTGCTGCAATCGCACGCAGTGGCCGTCTTTCAGATCGATGGCGGGAATCAGCAGCATGGCCGGCGCAGCGAGAAGCGTTCAGGGCTTCCAGGCAAGGAAGTTTCGATACAGGGCGAGGCCGTGATCGGCGCTCTTCTCAGGATGGAACTGGGTGGCAAAAATGTTATCCCGCGCCACGGCGCTGGTAAAGCGATCCCCGTAGTCGGTTTCGCCGGCACTGTGGCGGGGGTCCGACGGCGCCGCGTAGTAGCTGTGCACGAAGTAGAAGTAGGCGCCATCCGGCACCCCGGCCCAGATCGGGTGGGTGGCAGCCTGGTGCACCTGGTTCCAGCCCATCTGCGGCACCTTGTAGCGGCTGCCATCGGGTTGCAGGCGGCCATCGAGCCGGAAGCGCCGCACCTGACCAGTGATCAGGCCCAGGCCCGGCGTGTCCTGTTCCTCGCTGTGATCGAGCAGCATCTGCATGCCGACGCACACCCCCATCAGCGGCTTGGACGCAGCCGCCTCGCGCACCGCAGCCTCGAGCCCGGACTCGCGCAGTTCGCGCATGCAGTCGCGCATCGCGCCCTGTCCGGGCAGCACCACACGCTCGGCCGCCAGCACCTCTTCGGGCCGCGAGGTGACGACGACCTCATGTCCGCTGTGCGTGGCCACATGCATCACCGCCTGCGACACCGAGCGCAGGTTGCCCATGCCGTAATCGACGACGGCCACCAGGCGCCTCATGGCGCCACCTCGCGCGCCTCGCTGCAGCCGACCATCACAGCGTCCCCTTGGTCGACGGCACCACGCCCGCCGAGCGCGGATCGGGCGTCAGTGCCATGCGCAGGGCGCGGCCGAAGGCCTTGAACACGGTCTCGGCCTGGTGATGGGCATTGGCGCCCTTGAGGTTGTCCACGTGCAGCGTGACCAGCGCGTGATTGACGAAGCCCTGGAAGAACTCGTAGGTCAACTGCGTGTCGAAGCCCCCCACCATGCCGGCGGTGAATGGCACGTGCATCTGCAGGCCCGGCCGGCCGGAGAAATCGATCACCACCCGCGACAACGCCTCGTCCAGCGGCACGTAGGCGTGCCCGTAGCGGGTGATGCCGGCCTTGTTGCCCACGGCCTGGGCCACGGCCTGGCCCAGCGTGATGCCGACGTCCTCGACGGTGTGGTGGCCGTCGATGTGCAGGTCGCCCTCGCACTGCACCTCGAGGTCGATCAGCCCGTTGCGCGCCACCTGGTCGAGCATGTGATCGAAGAACCCGATGCCGGTGGCCAGCGTCGACTGGCCGCTGCCATCGAGGTTGACGCGCACCCGGATGCGGGTTTCCTTGGTTTGTCGGTCGACCTGTGCGATGCGGTCCATGGGCTCATCCTCGAGTCGGGTCGGCCCGCAGCGATGCGCGCAGGGCCTCGATCATCCGCACATTCTCGTCGGGCGTGCCGATGGTGATGCGCAGGCAGTTGGCCACCAGCGGGTGCAGGCCGGACACGTTCTTCACCAGAACGCCGCGTTGGCGCATGCCGCCAAACAGCGCCGCGGCATCCGGCACGCGGGCCAGGATCATGTTGGCCTGGCTGGGGAACGGGCGCACGCCTGGCGTGGCCGCCAGCCAGCCGAACACCTTCTCGCGCTCGGCACGGATGTCCGCCGCCTGGCGGGCGTACTCGTCGGCATGCTCCAGCGCGAATAGGCCCGCCTCGGCATTGAGCACGCTGACGTTGAACGGCGGGCGCAGCTTGTCGATCTCGGCCACCAGCTCGCGCCGCCCGATCAGGTAGCCGATGCGCACGCCGGCCAGGCCGAACTTGCTCATCGTGCGCATCACCAGCACGCGCGGATGCCGGCGCAGCAGCGCCATCGAATCGCGGGCGGCAAAGGGCTGGTAGGCCTCGTCCATCACCACCAGGCCGCCGACGCGGCCCATCGCCTGCACGCACTGCTCGATGACCGACTCATCCCAAAGGTTGGCCGTCGGGTTGTTGGGGTAGGCCAGGTACAGCAGCGACGGGCGGTGCGCCTCGATCGCCTGCAGCATCGCGCCTGCATCGAGCTCGAATTCCGGCGTGAGCGGCACGCCGACGAAGCGGATGCCCTGCAGCGCCGCCGACATGCCGTACATCACGAAGCCCGGCACCGGCGCCATGATCAGCGCCCCAGGCACGTCGCAGGCCATCGAGAGCATGGTGATCAGCTCATCCGAACCGTTGCCCAGCGTGATGCCGCAATCGTCGGGCATGCCGGCATGCCGCGCCAGGGCATCGGCCAGCTCGAAGGTGCGCTCGGCCGGATAGCGATTGATCGCCACCCGGCCCAACCGCTCGCCCAGCCGCTGCTGCAGATGCTCGGGCAGCCGGTGCGGGTTTTCCATCGTGTCGATCTTGACCAGGCCGGCACTGGGCTGCACGGCATAGGCATGCATGTCCTGGATGTCCTTGCGGATCACGCGGTTCATGGTCGTGCGCAGGAGGTCGCTCATGAGTTGGCCTTCGCGCCGCTCGGGGCGGCGGTGTCGAGGGGTAGGCAGCGGCGTCGCATCGGGCTCATCGCGCCTCAGCCTTGTTGCAGGCGCAGCTCGGCGGCTCGCGCATGGGCCTGCAGGCCTTCGCCATGCGCCAGCTCCGATGCGATCGGGCCGAGCTTGCGGGCGCCGGCCGCGCTCACCTCGATCAGGCTGCTGCGCTTCTGGAAGTCGTAGACCCCCAGCGGCGACGAGAAGCGCGCGGTGCCCGAGGTGGGCAGCACATGGTTGGGCCCGGCGCAGTAGTCGCCCAGGCTCTCGCTGGTGAACGCGCCGAGGAAGATCGCGCCGGCATGGCGCAGCAGCGGCTCCCAGCGCTGCGGATCGCGCGAGCTGATCTCGAGGTGCTCGGGCGCAATGCGGTTGGCCATCTCGCAGGCCTCGTCCATCGACCGCGTGAGGATCAGCGCGCCGCGGCCCTCGAGCGAAGCGCGGATCACCTCGTGCCGCGGCAGCGTCGGCAGCAGCCGGTCGATGGCCTCGGCCACCGCATCGAGGTAGGCCGCATCGGGGGTCAGCAGGATGCTCTGCGCCAGCTCGTCGTGCTCGGCTTGGCTGAACAGGTCCATCGCCACCCAGTCGGCCGGCGTCGAGCCATCGGCCAGCACCAGGATCTCGCTCGGGCCGGCGATCATGTCGATGCCCACCTGGCCGAACACCCGCCGCTTGGCGCTGGCCACATAGGCATTGCCCGGACCGGTGATCTTGTCCACGCGCGGAATGGTGGCGGTGCCATAGGCCAACGCCGCCACGGCCTGGGCGCCGCCGATGGTGAAGGCCCGCGAGACGCCGGCCACATAGGCCGCTGCCAGCACCAGCGGGTTCTTGTCGCCTCGCGGCGTGGGCACCACCATCACGATCTCACCCACACCCGCCACCTGCGCCGGGATGGCGTTCATCAGCACCGACGACGGGTAGGCCGCCTTGCCGCCCGGCACATAGATGCCGGCACGGTCGAGCGGGGTGACCTTCTGGCCCAGCAGCGAGCCGTCCTCGTCGCGGTACTGCCAGCTCAGGCCGCAGGCCTGGAGCTGGCGCTGGTGGTAGGCGCGCACCCGGTCGGCCGCCGCCTGCAGCGCATCTCGGCGCGCCGGCGTGATCGATTCGAACGCGGCATGGAGCTCGTCGCGCGTGAGCTCCAGCGCCGCCACCGACGCAGCCTGAAGGTGATCGAAGCGCGCGGTGTAGGCCAGCACCGCCGCATCGCCGCGCTGCCGCACGTCGGACACGATCGCGGCCACGCTGTCCTCGATCGCCCGATCGGTCTCGTCGGACCAATGCTGCACCTCGCGGAAGCGACTTTCGAAATCGGCGGCAGCGGTGTCGAGGCGACGGATGCGGACGTTGGACATGGGGATCCCGAGGGTCAGGGGCGGCGGGTCAGGGCATGGGCATGAGCGGGGGCGCTGGCCGGTGGGCTCCTCAGGCCACGGCGGCCGAGAAGGCGTCGATCAGTGCGCGGATCGGCTCGCGTTTGAGCTTCAGCGAGGCCTGGTTGACGACGAGGCGCGAGCTGATGTCCATGATGCGTTCCACCTCGACCAGTTGGTTGGCCTTGAGCGTGCTGCCCGTGGAAACAAGGTCGACGATGGCATCGGCCAGGCCGGTGAGCGGCGCCAGTTCCATCGAGCCGTACAGCTTAATCAGGTCGACGTGCACGCCCTTGTCGGCGAAATGCTGACGCGCAATCTGCACGTACTTGCTGGCCACGCGGATGCGCGAACCCTGGCGCACCGCCGCCGAGTAGTCGAAATCGGCACGCACCGCCACGCTCATGCGGCAACGGGCGATCTTCAGGTCCAGTGGCTGGTACAGGCCGTTGCCGCCATGCTCGAGCAGCGTGTCCAGCCCCACCACGCCCAGGTCGGCGCCGCCATGCTCGACATAGGTCGGCACATCGGTGGCCCGCACCAGCACCACGCGCACGTCGGCACGGCTGGTGGGCAGGATGAGCTTGCGGCTCTTCTCGGGATCCTCGGTCACCTCGATGCCTGCCGCCTGCAGCAGCGGCATGGTCTCGTCGAAGATTCGGCCCTTGGACAGGGCCAGCGTGATCTGCGGCTTCACTTGATCCTCTCGATGTCGGCACCGATGCCGCGCAGCTTGGCTTCCATGCGGTCGTAGCCGCGGTCGAGGTGGTAGATGCGGTCGACGCGCGTCTCGCCGCTGGCCACCAGGCCGGCGATCACCAGGCTGGCCGAGGCGCGCAGATCGGTGGCCATCACCGTGGCACCGGAGAGCTGCGGCACGCCGGTGACCACCGCGGTCTTGCCGTCCACGCTGATCTGCGCGCCCAGGCGCAGCAGTTCGTTGACGTGCATGAAGCGGTTCTCGAAGATGGTCTCGCTGATGTGGGCCGCGCCCTCGGCAATGCAGTCCACCGCCATGAACTGCGCCTGCATGTCGGTCGGGAAGGCCGGGTACTCGCTGGTGCGAAAGCTCACCGCCCTGGGGCGACGGTCGGCGCGCACCTGGATCCAGTCGTCGCCCGACTCGATCGTTGCGCCGGCCTCGCGCAGCTTGTCGATCACCGCGTCGAGATGATTGGCCCGTGCGCCTTCCAGCCGCACATCGCCACCGGCGGCCGCCACGGCACACAGGAAGGTGCCGGCCTCGATGCGGTCTGGAATGATGCGATGCGGCTGCGCCGGCGCGTGCAGGCAGTCGACGCCCTGGATGCGGATGCGGCTGGTGCCATGCCCTTCGATGCGCGCACCCATCGAGATCAGCAATTCGGCCAGGTCAGGGATCTCGGGCTCCTGCGCGGCGTTCTCCAGCAGCGTCTCGCCCTCGGCCAGGGCCGCGGCCATCAGCAGGTTCTCGGTGCCGGTGACGGTGACCATGTCGGTGGTGATGCGTGCGCCTTTGAGGCGGCCGGCACGCGCCACGATGTAGCCGTGCTCGATGCGGATGTCGGCACCCATCGCCTGCAGGCCCTTGATGTGCTGGTCCACCGGGCGCGAGCCGATGGCGCAGCCGCCCGGCAGCGACACGGTGGCCTGGCCGAAGCGCGCCAGCAGCGGCCCCAGCACCAGGATCGATGCGCGCATGGTCTTGACCAGGTCGTAGGGCGCCTCGGGCCGCGGAATTCGCGCGGCGTCCAGGGTCACGCGGTCTGGACGGTCGGGCTGTCGATCGGCCTGCACGCCCATGTGACGCAGCAGCTTGAGCATGGTCGAGACATCCTGCAGCTGCGGCACGTTGTCCAGCACCATCGGCTCGGCCACCAGCAAGGCCGCGCACAGCTCGGGCAGGGCCGCGTTCTTGGCCCCGGAGATCGACACGCTGCCGTGCAGGCGGCGGCCGCCGCGGATGAGGAGTTTGTCCATGCCTGAAGTCTCGTCGGTTGCGCTTCGGTGGGTGGTGCCCTTGTCGGGCCGCATGCCAGGGAAGGCCGAAGGCGCTCGCGCACCACGGGCCACCCGCAGCGCGCGGCTGCGGAGGTGTCAGTGGTGCGAGTGGTGCGTGGCGGGGGCCGGTGCGGCCCCGGCACCCCACTCGGCCGGGGTGAGCGTCTTCATCGACAGCGCGTGGATCTGCTCGCGCATTCTATCGCCCAGGGCCTTGTAGACCCGCTGGTGCCGGGCCACCCGCGACAAGCCCTCGAACTGAGGCGAGACGATGGTGGCGAAGAAGTGCCGGCCATCGCCTTGCACCTCGAGGTGCTGGCAATCCAGGCCCGCGGCAATGAAGCCACGGACATCATCGGCAGAGGGGTCGGCCATGGGGCGGGATTATGGCTGCAGATCAGCGGGCCACGTGCCCGCGCGGGCCCGGGCAACGCCCCGCATCACTGCCGCAGCTTGTAGCCGCTGGCCAGCAGGCGCATCGCGATGGCCGCGATCACCGCGAAGCTGGTGCCGACCACGCCCAGGCTCAGCCACGGCGACACATCGCTCTGCCCGAAGAAGCCATAGCGGAAGCCGTCGATCATGTAGAAGAACGGATTGAGGTGGCTGGCCGCCTGCCAGAACGAGGGCAGCGAATGCACCGAATAGAACACGCCGGAGAGGAACGTCATCGGCATGATGATGAAGTTCTGGAAGGCCGCGAGCTGATCGAACTTCTCGGCCCACAGCCCGGCGATCAGGCCCAGCGTGCCCAGCATGCCGGCACCCAGGGCTGCGAACACCACGATCCACAGCGGCGCCGAGAAGGCCGGCGGCGCGAACCAGACGGTGACCACGAACACCCCCAGCCCGACCACCAGGCCGCGCACCACGCTGGCGCCGACATAGGCCACGAACCACGCTGCATGCGTCAGCGGCGACACCAGCAGGAACACCAGGTTGCCGGTGATCTTGCTCTGGATGAGGCTGGACGAGGTGTTGGCAAAGCTGTTCTGCAGCACGCTCATCATCACCAGGCCGGGGATCAGGAAGCTGGTGTAGCCCACGCCCTGGAACACCTGCACCCGGTTCTCGAGCACATGGCCGAAGATCAGCAGGTACATGATCGCGGTGAGCACCGGCGCCGCCACCGTCTGGAAGGCCACCTTCCAGAAGCGCAGCACCTCCTTGTAGAACAGGGTTCCGGCACCGGCGAACATCACGCGCCCTCCCGCACCGCTGCAGCACTGCCTGCGCCGGGCGCCCTGCCCTGCATGATCTCGAGGAACACGTCCTCGAGGTCGGCGCGACCGATCTCGAGATCCTCGACCGCCACTCCCGACTCGCGCAGCGTGGACAGTGTTCGTTCCACCGCCTCGGGATCGCGGGCCTTGACCTGCACGATGCGCCCGGTGACCCGGGCATGTCGTGCCACCGATTCGGGCAACGCGTGGTCGGTCTTGAAGCGCAGCATGGTGCTGGTGGTGCCGGCCAGCAATTCGGCCGTGCGGTTCAGCGCCACCAGCCGGCCCTGCTTGAGCATGCCGATGCGGTGGCACAGCGCCTCGGCCTCTTCCAGGTAGTGGGTGGTCAGCAGCACGGTGTGGCCCTCGCGGTTGAGCCGGGCGATGAACGACCACAGCGTCTGCCGCAATTCGACGTCCACGCCAGCCGTCGGCTCATCGAGCACGATCACCGGCGGGCGGTGCACCAGTGCCTGGGCCACCAGCACGCGGCGCTTCATGCCGCCCGAGAGTTGACGCATGTTGGCATTGGCCTTGTCCGACAGGCCCAGCTCGGCCAGCAGTTCGTCGATCCAGGCGTCGTTGTCATGGATGCCGAAATAGCCGCTCTGGATGCGCAGGGTCTCGCGCACCGAGAAGAACGGATCGAACACCAGTTCCTGCGGCACGATGCCCAGGGCCTTGCGCGCGGCGACGAAGTCGGCCCGCACGTCGTGGCCCATCACGCTGACGCTGCCGGCGCTGGCCCGCGCCAGCCCCGCCAGGATGCTGATCAAGGTGGTCTTGCCCGCACCGTTGGGCCCCAGCAGGCCGAAGAACTCCCCGGGTTCGATGTCGAAGCTGACCCCGTCCAGCGCCTTGAAGGTGCCACGGGCGCCGGTGTAGGTCTTGGCGACCTCGTGGAAGCGGACGGCAGGCATGGCCGCGATTGTAGGGAGAGCGCTCGGACGCCACCGGCGCCCTTGGTGCTAGATTCGCCGGGCACTTCCCGGATCGCCATGCCCGCTCCACCCAAGAAGCCCCGCCGCACAGCCGAGCGCATCCTCGAGGTGACGCTGGACCTGTTCAACCGCTTCGGCGAGCCCAACGTCAGCACCACGCTGATCTCGGCCGAACTGAACATCAGCCCCGGCAACCTGTACTACCACTACCCGGCCAAGGACGAGCTGATCAACTCGCTCTTCGATCGCTACGAGCGGGGGCTGAACGAACTGCTGCAGGCGGCCGACGGCGTGCGCAATGTCGAGGACGCCTGGCTGTTCTTCCACATGCTGTTCGAGCTGATCTGGAAGTACCGCTTCCTGTACCGCGACCTCAACGACCTGCTGAGCAAGAACCGCCGCCTCGAGACGCACTTCCAGTTCGTGCTGAAGAACAAGTCGCGGGCCGTGGCGGCCGTGCTCGATGGCTTGACGCTTGGGCAGGCGGTGCGCATCGACACCCGCGAGGCCGAGCCCGTGGCCAGTGCGATGGTGGTGGTGCTGACCTACTGGCTGAGCTTCGAGTACGTGCGCGATCCGCGCAAGGCGCTGGAGCCCGAAAGTGCCTCGGCCGCCTTGTCACGCGGCGCGTACCATGTGCTCACACTGCTGATGCCCTACCTCGAGCCCCAGGCCCGCGAGCATCTGTTCATGCTGGCTGGCGCTTACAGGAAGGAATGAGAAGGAATGCCCGTGCGGGACAACCTCGTGCTCGCTCACGCGAGCACGAGGTTGTCCCGGTGGATCAGTTCGGGTTCGTTGGTGTAGCCGAGCAGCCCGGCGATCTGGGACGAGGGCTTGCGGGCGATGAGGCGAGCCTCGGTGGACGAATAGTTCGACAGGCCGCGGGCAATCTCGGTGCCCGACGGTGAGCGCACGGCGATCACGTCGCCACGCTGGAACTCGCCGTCGACCTCGGTCACGCCGATGGGCAACAAGCTCTTGCCCTCGTCGCGCAGCTTCAGGACCGCCCCCTCGTCGACCACGACGGCACCACGCAGCTGCAGGTGATCGGCCATCCACTGCTTGCGCGCGGCCATCTTCGCGGTGCCGGCCACCAGGGCGGAGCCGATCGACTCGCCGGCGGCCAGCCGGACCAGCACATCGGGCTCGCGGCCCCAGGCAATCACGGTGCTGGCACCGCTGCGAGCCGCACGCTTGGCCGCCAGCACCTTGGTGATCATCCCGCCGCGCCCGATGGAGGATCCGGCGCCGCCGGCCATGCGTTCGAGCGCCGGATCGCCGGCCTGGGCCTCATCGATGAAGCGCGCCTGCGAATCCTTGCGCGGGTCGGCCGAGTACAGGCCGCGCTGGTCGGTGAGGATCACCAGTGCATCGGCCTCCACGAGGTTGGCCACCAGGGCGCCCAGCGTGTCGTTGTCGCCGAACTTGATCTCGTCATTGACCACCGTGTCGTTCTCGTTGATCACCGGGATCACCTTCAACGACAACAGCGTCAGCAGCGTCGAGCGCGCATTGAGGTAGCGCTCGCGGTCGGCCAGGTCGGCATGCGTGAGCAGCACCTGCGCGCTGCCCATGCCGTGCTGCGACAGTTGCGTCTCGTACATCTGCGCCAGCCCCATCTGGCCCACGGCGGCGGCGGCCTGCAGCTCGTGCAGCTCGGTCGGACGGCTGCTCCAGCCCAGGCGCTTCATGCCTTCGGCAATGGCGCCGCTGGACACCATCACCAGTTCGCGTCCTTCGCGTGCCAGCACCGCCAGCTGCCGGCACCAGTTGCCGACGGCCTGTGCGTCGATGCCCCGGCCCTCGTTGGTGACGAGGCTGGATCCGACCTTGACGACGATGCGCCGCGCGCGCTCGAGCACCCTAGGCATCGGCGCCTCCCTCTTGGCCCTGGAAGCGCGGATCAGGCTCGGGCGCCAGTGGATTCGAGTGCGCGGCGACATGCTCGTAGATGGCCTGCACCATCGGGTCGAGCCCCTGGCGCGCCAGCGCGGAGATCTCGAACACCGGCCCCTTCCAGCGCATGCGTCGCACGAAGTCCTTCACCCGAGCCTGCCGTTCGGCCTCAGGCACCATGTCCATCTTGTTGAGCACCAGCCAGCGCGGCTTCTTGTGCAGCGCCTCGTCGTAGGCACGCAGTTCCTTGACGATGGCCTTGGCCTGCGCCACCGGATCGGCATCGTCGAAGGGTGCGAGGTCGACGATGTGCAGCAGCAGGCGCGTGCGCTGCAGGTGACGCAGGAACTGGTGCCCGAGGCCGGCCCCCTCGGCCGCGCCCTCGATCAGCCCCGGGATGTCGGCCACCACGAAGCTGCGCTCCGGGCCGGCCCGCACCACGCCGAGGTTGGGGTGCAGGGTGGTGAACGGATAGTCGGCGATCTTGGGCCGCGCGTTCGAGACGGCGGCGATCAGCGTGGACTTGCCGGCGTTGGGCATGCCCAGCAGGCCCACGTCGGCCAGCACCCTCAGCTCGAGCTTGAGCTTCTTCTGCTCGCCCGGCCAGCCCGGCGTCTTCTGGCGCGGGGCCCGGTTGGTGCTGCTCTTGAAGTGCAGGTTGCCGAAGCCGCCATCGCCGCCCTTGGCCAGCAGCACGCGCTCGCCCGGTTCGAGCAGTTCGGCCACGATGTCGTCGGTCTCGGCATCGCGGACGATGGTGCCCACGGGCATGCGCAGCACGATGTCGTCGGCCGCCGCCCCGAACTGGTCGGAGCCGCGGCCGGGTTCACCATTGCGCGCCTCGTGGCGGCGCGCATAGCGGTAGTCGATCAGCGTGTTGAGGTTTCGATCACCGACGGCCCAGACGCTGCCGCCGCGCCCGCCATCACCGCCGTCCGGCCCGCCGAAGGGGATGAACTTCTCGCGCCGGAAGCTCACGCAGCCGGCGCCGCCGTTGCCGGCGGAGATGTCGATCACGGCTTCGTCGACGAACTTCATGGGATGGCTCCGTGGGGCGAGGGGGGTGGACCGGGGCGGACGCTTGCGGCCCTGCATCAAGCAAAAAGCCCCGGCAGGCCGGGGCTTCGCGAGGCCTGGCGGAGTACCGCGTCAGGCCGGCTTGACGTTGACCGTCTGGCGGTTCAAGGCGCCCTTGGTGGCAAACGACACCTGGCCGTCGACCAGCGCGAACAGCGTGTGGTCGCGGCCCATGCCGACGTTGTCGCCGGCATGGAAGCGCGTGCCGCGCTGGCGCACGATGATCGAACCGGCCGAAATCGTCTGCCCGCCGAACACCTTCACGCCGAGCATCTTGGGTTGGGAATCGCGGCCGTTGCGTGTGGAACCGCCGCCTTTTTTCTGTGCCATGGTGATGGAACTCCTGGAGTGGGACGCCGATCAGGCGGTGACCGCGCTGATCTGCAGCTCGGTGTAGCTCTGGCGGTGGCCGCCGTGCTTGGCGTAGTGCTTGCGCCGACGCATCTTGAAGATGCGAACCTTGTCGTGCTTGCCGTGCGACACCACCGTGGCTTTCACGGTGGCGCCGGCCACCAAGGGAGTCCCGATCGTCAGGTCAGCGCCGTTGCCCACGGCCAGCACCTGGTCGATCACGATCTCTTGGCCCACGTCCGCAGCAATCTGTTCTACCTTGATCTTTTCGCCGGCTGCAACCTTGAATTGCTTGCCACCGGTTTTTATGACCGCGTACATAAGTGCCTCATTGAGAAATCAAAGAACGCCCCGATTCGCATCGAGGCCCTGCAGCCCACATGGCCGAAGGAACCGGCGACTATAACATGCGCAGGCCATTTGCCCGGCCGGTTCCTGGCTCGCCGGTCCGGTGCGCCCCAGGCCGTTCGCATCGGGTTCGGGCCTGCCTTCCTTGGCCCTTGCCATGAAGCGCGCTCCCTATAATTCGCGTCGACGACTCCTGCCTGCCCGACGTGACCGCCACCACCACCTCCGCCTCGGCAGCCGCCGACGCCCTGGCCGCCGAGATGATGGAGGTCGACGAGGTCATTCGCCGACGACTGTCCTCCGAAGTGGCGCTGATCGACCAGATCTCGCACTACATCATCGGAGCGGGCGGCAAGCGCATTCGGCCCAAGCTGGTGCTGCTGTCGTCCGCGGCACTCGGCTTTCGGGGCCCGGAGCGTTTCGAGCTGGCCGCCACGGTCGAGTTCATCCACACGGCCACCTTGCTGCACGACGATGTGGTGGACGAATCCTCGCTGCGCCGCGGGCGCCAGACCGCCAATGCGCTGTTCGGCAATGCCGCCAGTGTGCTGGTCGGCGACTTCCTGTATTCGCGGGCGTTCCAGATGATGGTCAGTGCCGGCCGCATGCGGGTGCTCGATGTCCTGGCCGATGCCACCAATGTGATCGCCGAAGGCGAAGTGCTGCAGTTGATGAACATGCACGATCCCGACCTGTCGGTCGAGGATTACCTGCGCGTGATCCGCTACAAGACGGCCAAGCTGTTCGAGGCCAGCATGCAGCTGGGCGCCGTGCTGGCCGATGCGCCGGCCGAGGTCGAGCAGGCCTGTGCTGGCTATGGCCGCTCACTCGGCACGGCATTCCAGCTCGTCGATGACCTGCTCGACTACGAAGGCGACACCAAGGCACTGGGCAAGAACGTCGGCGACGACCTTCGCGAAGGCAAGCCGACCCTGCCTCTGCTGGTCGCGATGGAGCGCGGCACGTCAGCAGAGCGCGACATGATCCGTCATGCCATCGAGCAAGGCGAGAACGAGCGGCTGCCGGAGATCGTGCAGATCGTCCGTCGGGTAGGGGCCATCGACGCGACGAGGGAGGCGGCGCGGGCCGAGGCCGATCGGGCCCGGGCACACCTGGCGGCACTGCCTGAGTCGGGCCCCAAGCAAGCTCTGCTAGAATTGTGTGCTCGCTCGGTTGAACGGTCTTCCTGACCGCTGGCCGGGTTGATTGCTTCGACCTTCCGTCCCGCGGAATGGTCATTCGGGGTGTAGCTTAGCCTGGTAGAGCGCTACGTTCGGGACGTAGAGGCCGGAGGTTCGAATCCTCTCACCCCGACCAGATTCCTTGTGCCGACGCCTTCGCTGGACGGCGAAGCGGCCGGACGTCAACATTCCAGATCCCATCTCGCGGCAGCCGCATGCCTGCAACAGGGCGTGAACTAGCGCCGCATCGCGGCGGTGTTCGGGTTTACAGTGCGCGCCGTATGGGCGATCATGGTCTGATGCCGTCATTGTCGTTGCCGCACTGAGACTCACGTGGATACCTTGGTCGAATCTCCGCAATCCAGCCTGTCCGGCGTGGCCCGGGTGCTGGTGCATGCTGGACGGTTGACCGCCAAGACTGCTGAGGATCTCACCAAGACCGCCAAGGAACGCAAGGTCGGCTTCGTCACCGCAGTGATTGCCAGCGGTGCGGTCACCTCCGCCGACCTGGCCCACACGCTCGCGACATCACTCGCCCTGCCCCTGCTCGACCTGAACGCGGTGGATGCCGAGCGCATGCCGCGCAATGTGATCGAGGGCAAGCTGGCCCAGCAGTACCAGGTGGTGGTGCTGGCGCGCCGGGGCAACCGACTGTTCATCGGCGGAGCCGACCCGACCGACCAGGAGGCCAGTGAGCGCATCAAGTTCGCCACCCAGCTCACGCCGGAATGGGTCATCGTCGAGTACGACAAGCTGGCCAAGATGCTGGAGGCCCACGGCGCCACGGCCGCCGAGACGCTGGAGAGCATGGCCAGCGGCGAATTCGAGTTCGATGTCAGCGAGGACGATCCCACCACCGAATCCACCGAGGTCGCCGCCGAGGTCGAGGATGCTCCGGTCGTCCGCTTCCTGCAGAAGATGCTGATCGACGCGATCAACCTGCGGGCGTCGGACATCCACTTCGAGCCTTACGAATCCACCTACCGGGTGCGCTTCCGCATCGACGGCGAACTGCGCGAGATCACCCAGCCGCCACTGGCCATCAAGGACAAGCTGGCCTCGCGCATCAAGGTCATCAGCCGCCTGGACATCGCCGAGAAGCGCGTGCCCCAGGACGGGCGCATGAAGCTCAAGTTCGGCAGCAAGGCCATCGACTTCCGCGTCTCGACGCTGCCCACGCTGTTCGGCGAGAAGATTGTGATCCGGATCCTCGACCCGTCCAGCGCCCGGCTGGGCATCGAGGCCCTGGGCTACGAGAAGATCGAGAAGGATCGGCTGCTCAGCGCGATCGGCCGCCCCTACGGCATGATCCTGGTGACCGGCCCCACGGGCTCGGGCAAGACGGTGTCGCTGTACACCTGCTTGAACATGCTCAACCAGCCGGGCGTCAACATCTCCACGGTCGAAGATCCGGCGGAAATCAACCTGCCGGGCATCAATCAGGTCAATGTGAACGAGAAGGCCGGCCTGACGTTTGCGGCGGCGCTGCGTTCGTTCCTGCGGCAGGATCCGGACATCATCATGGTCGGCGAAATACGCGACCTCGAGACCGCCGACATCGCGATCAAGGCCGCCCAGACCGGCCACATGGTCATGTCGACGCTGCACACCAACGACGCACCGACGACGCTGACCCGCCTGCTGAACATGGGCGTCGCGCCGTTCAACGTCGCCTCCAGCGTGATCCTGATCACCGCCCAGCGGCTGGCCCGCCGGCTGTGCGAGAACTGCAAGCAACCGGCCGACTACCCGCGCGAGGCGCTTCTCAGGGCAGGGTTCCAGCCCGAAGATCTCGATGGCAGCTGGAAACCCTACCGCGCGACCGGCTGCTCTGCGTGCAATGCTGGTTACAAAGGCCGGGTCGGCCTTTACCAAGTGATGCCGATCAACGAATCGATGCAACGCATCATCCTGGCCGAGGGCACGGCCATCGACATCGCCGAGCAGGCCCGACGTGACGGCGTGCGCGACCTCAGGCAATCCGGCCTGGTGAAGGTGCGGGGCGGCGTGACTTCGCTCGAAGAGGTCATTGCAGTGACCAACGAATGACATTGGCCTCGACACAGCAACGGGATCTGGCAGGAACACCATGGCGACTGCGGCAGCCGCAAAAAGCATCAAGGAAATGGTCTTCGAATGGGAAGGCCGGGACAAGAACGGAAAGGTCGTCCGGGGCGAGATCCGCGCCGGTGGCGAGGCCGCCGTCAGCGCCAGCCTGCGTCGCCAGGGCATCCTGCTGACGAAGCTGAAGAAGCGCCGCACCAGCGGTGGGCGCTCGATCAAGCAGAAGGACATCGCACTGTTCACCCGGCAGCTGGCCACCATGATGAAGGCCGGCGTGCCGCTGCTGCAGTCGTTCGACATCGTCGGCCGCGGCGCCACCAACCCGCGCATGGCGCGCCTGCTCAACGACATCCGCTCGGATGTCGAAACCGGCACCAGCCTCTCGGCCGCCTTTCGCAAGCACCCGCTGCACTTCGACGCGCTGTACTGCAACCTGATCGAGGCCGGCGAGGCCGGCGGCATCCTGGAAGCCCTGCTCGAGCGGCTGGCCATCTACCAGGAGAAGACGCTGGCGCTGAAGAGCAAGATCAAGTCGGCGTTGATGTACCCGGTGTCGGTGATCGTGGTCGCCTTCCTGGTGCTCACCGTCATCATGATCAAGGTGATCCCGGCGTTCAAGGACGTCTTCAAGTCCTTCGGCGCCGATCTTCCGGCGCCCACGCTGTTCATCATTGCCCTGTCGGAGTTCTTCGTCGACTACTGGTGGCTGATCTTCGGCATCCTGTTCGGCGGTGGCTACTTCTTCTTCGAGAGCTGGAAGCGCTCCGAGAAGATGCAGGCCACGATGGACCGGCTGCTGCTCAAGATCCCGGTGTTCGGCACGCTGATCGACAAGTCGGTCATCGCCCGTTGGACGCGTACCTTGTCCACCATGTTCGCCGCCGGCGTGCCGCTGGTCGAGGCGCTCGATTCGGTGGGGGGGGCGTCGGGCAATGCGGTCTACGCCTCGGCCACGCAGCAGATCCAGCGCGATGTGTCCACCGGCTCGGCGCTGACCACGGCCATGCAGGCCACCGGGGTGTTCCCGAACATGGTGCTGCAGATGACCTCGATCGGCGAGGAGGCCGGCTCGCTCGACCACATGCTGGCCAAGGCGGCCGAGTTCTACGAAGAGGAAGTCGACGACATGGTCAAGGGCCTGTCCAGTCTCATGGAGCCCTTCATCATCGTGATCCTGGGCGTGCTCATCGGCGGCATCGTGGTGGCCATGTACCTGCCGATCTTCAAGCTCGGCGCGGTGGTCTGATCGCGCGATGGCGCTCGCGTCCTTCGATTGGCTGCTCACGCCCGCGGCCCTGGGCATCGTCGGGCTGCTGATCGGCAGCTTCCTCAATGTGGTGATCCACCGCAAGCCGGTGATCCTCGAGCGGCAGTGGCTGGGCGACGCCGCCCAGTACCTGCAGGACCGCGCCGCGATGCAGCGCGTGCTGGGTGAGGGCTCGTCGCTGCTGGGCCGGTTGGCCTCCGAGGGCAAGGCCCTGGAAGGTGCGCTTCAGGCGCTGCCGGCGCTCACGTTGTCGCGCCCGCGCTCGCGCTGCCCGAGCTGCGGCCACCCGATCGCCTGGCACGAGAACATCCCGCTGCTGAGCTGGTTGCGGCTGCGTGGCAAGTGCTCGGCGTGCGCCGCCCCGATCTCGGTGCGCTACCCGCTGGTCGAGGCGCTCACCGGAGGCCTGTTCGCCGCGGTGGCCTGGAAGTTCGGCGCCGGCGCGGCCACGGGGGTGTACTGCCTGGCGGCCGCGGTGCTGATCGCCGCGGCACTGATCGACCTGGACACCACGCTGCTGCCCGATGACCTGACATTGCCGCTGATCGGACTGGGCGTCGTGTCGGCCTGGCAAGGCTGGATTCCGGTGTCGCTGGCCGACTCGGCGCTGGGCGGCTTCTTCGGCTACTTCTCGCTGTGGGCGGTGGCGCGCAGCTACAAGCTGGTGCGCGGGGTCGACGGCATGGCCGAAGGCGACTTCAAGCTGCTGGCCGGCCTGGGCGCCCTGCTGGGCTGGCAGGTGCTGCCGGCCATCGTCCTGCTGTCATCGGCCGTCGGGGCTGCGGCGGGCATCTTCATGATCGTGGCCCGCGGCCATCAGCGCAACGTGCCGATTCCGTTCGGCCCCTATCTGGTGGGTGGCGGCGTGGCGGCCCTGTTCTGGGGCCCGGCGCTGTCGCGCCTGTACTTGGCCCTGTGAACGCGCCCGGATCAGGCGACCCAGGCAGCGGCATGCCCCGCGCGCGCTGGCTGGGCCTGACCGGCGGCATCGGCAGTGGCAAGAGCACGGTGGCGGCGCGCATGGTGACCCATGGCGCCACGCTGGTCGACACCGATGCCATCGCGCGCCAGATCACCGGCCCTGGCGGCGCCGCGATGCCGGCGCTGATCGACGAGTTCGGACCGCAGGTGGCCGATGCCTCCGGTGCCCTGGATCGGGCGCGGATGCGCGAACTGGCCTTTGCCGACGCCTCCGCCAGGCAGCGGCTCGAAGCCATCCTGCACCCGCGCATCGGTGACGAGGCGCTGCGCCAGGCCCGGGCCGCCGGTGCCGGCGTGGTGCTGTTCGATGTGCCGCTGATGGCCGAATCCAGCCACTGGCGGGCCCGCTGCGAGCGCATCGTGGTGGTCGACTGCAGCGCGCCCACGCAAGTGCAGCGCGTCATGGCACGCTCGGGCTGGAGCGAAGACCAGGTGCGGGCGGTGATCGCTCAGCAGTCGCCGCGCGAGAAGCGCCGGGCCATCGCCGATGCGGTCCTCTTCAACGAAGGGCTCTCGCTCGAGGCGCTGCACGATCAGGTCGATCGCCTCTGGATGCATTGGTGCGGCTGACCCACGGCCACCGCGCGTTGCTGTGAAACAATCCATCAGGTCAGCGGCCGTGCCCAGTCGCCGCGGCCGACGAGGAAGCGCGCCTTGGTCCTGTACGAGTTCCCCTTCAACGAGAGCATCCGCACGATGCTGCGGCTCGAACACCTGTTCGATCGCCTGGGCCTGCTGCTGCCTCGATCCGAGTCCGTGGACCACCATTTCGCGCTGGTCACGATGTTCGAGATCATGGACGTGGCCTCGCGTGCCGACCTCAAGTCGGACATGCTCAAGGAGCTGGACCGTCACAAGGCGCTGCTGGCCGGCTGGCGCAGCAACCCGCATGTCTCGCAGACCGCGCTCGACGGCGCCATCGCCGAGATCGACGGCGCGTTCGGGCGGCTGAACGCCCAGTCTGGCAAGGCCGGCATGGCCCTGACGGCCAACGACTGGCTGATGGCGGTGCGCAGCCGCATCAGCATCCCAGGCGGCACGTGCGAGTTCGACCTGCCTGCGTACTATGCATGGCAGCAACTGGATGGCGACAGGCGCCGTGCCGACCTGCAGGGCTGGGTGTCCAGCCTCGAGCCCATGGCCGAGGCGCTGCAGATCATCCTGCGGCTGCTGCGCGAATCGGGGGCGCCGCACAAGGTGATGGCCCTGGGCGGGCAGTACCAGCAGAGCCTGCCCCAGGGCCGCAGCTACCAGCTGCTGCGTCTGCGCATCGACGGCACGCTGGGCCTGGTGCCCGAAATCAGCGGCCACCGCCTCATCGTCAGCGTGAGGATGATGCGCGGCGACGCCGACGGGCGCCTGAGACCGGCGGTCGAAGACACCGACTTCGAGCTGACGCTGTGCGCCTGACCACCGCGTGACCGCTGACCGACCGTTCCGGCCCGCCCGATGACCACCGCCTCTGGCCCCGCCCCCACGGTGCGTTGCCCCACCTGTGGCGGCGCGGCGCGCTATGCGCCCGACAACCCCTGGCGGCCGTTCTGCTGCGAGCACTGCCGCAGTGTCGACCTGGGCGCCTGGGCCAGCGAGCGCTACCGGGTGGCCGCCCAGCCCAGCGACGAAGGCGATGGCGATGCGCCGCCGCCCGCCACCAACGACTGACGAGAGGCAACAGGGTCGGTCACCGAGGGCTCAGTACTTGAGCCGCGCGTAGTAGGTCTTCTGCGCCGCCTCGCGGGCCTGGCCCAGGGTGTGGATGCCCTTGTCGGCCAGCAGCGGCAGCAGCTTCAGGAACACCTCGGCCGTGACCATCGCATCGCCCAGCGCGGTGTGCCGGCCCACCACCGTGATGCCGAAGCGCTCGGCGATCACCTCGAGCTGGTGCGACTCCTGGTTGGGATGCACCACCGCCGACAGCAGCAGCGTGTCCAGCAGCGGCTGGTCGAAGCGCACGCCGGTGGCCTCTTCCTTGAGCTGCAGGAAGCGCATGTCGAAGGCCGCGTTGTGCGCCACCAGCACCGTGTCGCTGGCGAAGGCATGGAAGGCCGGCAGCACCTGGCCGATCCGCGGCTTGCCGGCCACCATCTCGGGCGTGATGCCGTGGATGGGAATGCCCGCCGGCGGGATGTCGCGCCCCGGGTCGACCAGCTGCTCGAAGCTCTCCTGCCGCCGCAACTTGGTGTTGACGATGCGCGCCGCGCCGATCTGCAGGATCTCGTCGCCCGCCGAGGGGTCGAGGCCGGTGGTTTCGGTGTCGAACACCGTGTAGGCCAGCTCGACCAGCCGACGGTCGTCCAGCTCGCGGGCCTGCTCGCTGGCCCGGAACAGGTCGAAGTCGTAGTACTCGGGCCGGCTGTCGCTCTTGAGCACCAGGGCCGCATCCAGCGCCTCCTGCGGCTGCGCCAGCGGCAGCAGGAAGCGGAAGAAGGCCTCGTGGCGCGTGCGCTCGCGCTGGAACCAGAACTCGCCGCCATGGCGCTCGACCACGTCGCGCACCGACAGCGGGCTGGTCTCGGTGCCGATGGTCATCGGGCTCGATTCCCAGCTCATCACCGTCTCGGTGCTCATGTTGTGGCCGCTCCAGATCAGATCCAGCGTGGCGCGCTCGGTGCCGGCCTCGGCCGGCGCGGCGGCACCTGCGCCGCCCTCTGCGGCCGGCGTGTCGCCTGGGACCGAGGCACCACCTCCGTCGCGCCGCAGCCGCAACTGCACCAGCTTGATCTCGAATTCGTCGACCAACCGTGACGACAGCGAGCCCAGCGCCTGCAGCAGCGCGAAGCTGTCGACCTTGAGCCACAGGCCCTGGTCGACCTCGCTGGCGGCGGTGCGCACGCCCAGCTGGGCCTCGATGCGCCGCTGCGCGGCCTGCACCAGGTCGGCGCCGAGCATCTCCTCCAGCGGCCAACGGGTCTTCAGGCCCTGGCTGGCGTTGGTGGTCAGGGCCTGGATGCGGCCCGACATCGAGCGCACCTCGTCGCGGATCACGCCGAGAAAGCGCTCGTGCATCGCCGGATCGAGGTCATCGAGCTCGAGCATGTCCACCGCCGCCTGCAGGTTGCCCAGCGACGAGCGGCTGCCTTCGATCAGGCCATGCAGCAGGCGGTCCTGCTCGGAATCGGCCTCGAAGTCGCGGGTGATGTTCTCGAGCATCAGCACGAAGCCCGACAGCCGCGCCACATCGCCCTCGTCGGCCGAAGGGTCGCGCACCGGCGCCATCTGCACGCGCAGCAACTGGCCGGCGCGCGACGCGGTGACGAATTGCGCCGAGGGCTGGGCCGCGCCGCGCAGCAGGCGCTGCTGGATGCTCTCCAGCGCATGGGCCACCAGCTTGCGGTCGAATACCGTGTAAACGGAGCGACCCAGGCCGATCAGCTCGGCCCCGTCCGACAGCGCCGGCGCGTTGGACAGCGCCCGGAACTGCACCCGGGCGCGGTTGTTGTACAGCAGGATGCGTCCATCGAGGTTGCACACCACCACGCTCTGCGTCAGCTCGGACATCAGCGCCGCCAGGCGGCTGCGCTCCTGGTCGATGCCGCGCGCGGCCTCGCGCACCTGACCATCGATGTCGTCGCGGTAGGCGTCGCGCTGGCGCACCAGCTCGCCCAGCACGGCGGCCAACGCCCGCGTACCGGCACTGCCCGCGCCCGCCAGGGCCCGGCCCTCGCCCTGCGGATCGTCTGCACCGTGCTCGCGGGCGGCAGGCGAGGTGGTGCGGCTGGCGGCCAGCGCCTGGGCGGCCTCGGCCAGCCGCTTGGGTGCGGCCACATGGGCGGCATACAGCCGCTGCGCCACCACACCCCCGGCGATGGCCGCGACCATCCACGCCAGGAACACCAGCGCCGCGCGCGGCGCCAGCATGGCGGCCAGGGCCTCCCGCTCGGGGCCCTCCAGCGTGCCCCAGAAGATCCCGCCCAGCGCCAGGCCCAGCGCTCCCAGCACCAGGGCCGGCGCCAGGGCAGCGGCCACTTCGAGCTTGTCGATCTTCATGGCTGGCCGGCCAGCAGCTGGCGCACGCGCTCGGCCAGTTCCTTGGTCGAGAACGGCTTGGTCATGTAGGCATCGGCCCCCAGGGCCAGGCCCTTGGCGGTGTCGGTCTCGCGGCCCTTGGCGGTGAGCATCAGCACCTTGGTGCCGGCCAGGGCCTCGTCGGCGCGCAACGCCTGCAGCACCTCGAAGCCGGTCTTGAACGGCATCATCACGTCCAGCAGCACCAGGTGGGGCCGCTCGGTGCGGATGGCCTCCAGCGCCTGCTGCCCGTCGCGCGCGATGCTGACCTCGTGGCCCTCGCGCTTCATCAGGAATTCGAGCGAGATGACGATGTTGGGCTCGTCGTCGGCGATCAGCACCTTGTAGCTCATGCGTGGGTCTCCTCATGGTCGCCGCTCTGGGCGGTCTGTGCAGCCTGTGCGGCTGGGTCGGTGGCCGCTGCGGGCGGCCGGGGCAGGTCGACGCCGAAGCAGGCGCCCTGGCCGGGCTCGGATTTCAGCCACATCCGTCCACCGAAGTGTTCCACGATCTGGCGGCTGATCGGCAGGCCCAGGCCGGTGCCTTGCGGCCGGTGGTCGGCCGCACCACCCTGCCGAAACTTCTCGAACACCAGCTCCTGCTGCTCGGGCGGCACGCCGGGCCCGTTGTCGTGCACGGTGAAGGTGACCCAGTGGTCGTCCCCGTGCAGCCCGACCGCCACCCGCCCCTGCCCGTGCGGCACGAACTTGGCGGCGTTGGAGAGCAGGTTGATCACCACCTGGGTCAGGCGGTCGGCGTCGGCCCACAGGCGGGGCACGTTGCCGTCGGTCTCGAAGCCGACCTGGGCGCCTCGCTCGCGGAACAGCTCTTGCGTGGTCAGCAGGGCCTGGCGCACCAGGGCCTCGAGGTCGACCTCGGTGTTGCGCCACTCGGCGTGGCCCGATTCGATCTTGGCCATGTCCAGCACCTGGTTGACCAGGCGGGTCAGCCGCTCGGTCTCGGCCACGATCAGCGACAGGAAATGCTGTCGCTGGTCGGCATCCATCTGCGGATCGTCGACCATCAGCTCGGAGAACGCACGGATCGAGGTGAGCGGCGTGCGCAACTCATGCGTCACCGACGACATGAAGTCGTCCTTGAGCCGATCCAGGCTCTTGAGCTGCTCGTTGGCGCTGCGCAGCTCGGCCGTGGCGCGCTCGAGCGACAGCGACTTCTCCTCCAGCGCATGCGAATAACTTCTCAAGGCCGCAGCCTCGCGCGAGGCCTCGTCGAGGATGCGCATCACGTCGTCGAGCTCCAGCGACTCCTCCTCGACCACCGAGGCCACCATGCCGCGGGCCGAGGCGCTGCCGATGGCGCCGGCCAGTTGCGTCTCGACGTGCTGCACCAGCCGGGCGTCGGCCACCAGGGCCGAGACGTCGGGCAGGCCCTGACGACGGGCGTAGTCGTCGAACAGGCGCTCGGCGGCCTCGGCGCCCAGGAAGCGCGCGGCCAGTTGGCGCAGGTCCGCCAGCGTGGCGCGGCCGCGCCAGAACACCGGCCCGGCATCGGCGGTGCTGCCGTGGCCACGGGCGAACACGTCGACGAACAGCAGCGCCTGGCTGGTCTCGCGTGCCGACGGCGAGCGCCACAGCGACACCGCCAGGTACAGCCCCACGTTGGCGGCCAGGCTCCAGAACAGCGCATGGGTGAGGTTGTCCATGCCGGTCAGGCCCAGCAGCTGTTCGGGGCGCAGCCAGCCGATGCCCCAGGGCCCCTGGTCGATGAAGTGCGGCGGCATCCAGCCCGACTTGGCGATGGACGGCAGCAGCAGCGTCCAGGTCCACAACGCGAAGCCGGCGCCGAGGCCGGCCAGCGCCCCGCGGCGGGTGCCGCCCTTCCAGTACATGCCGGCCAGCAGGGCCGGCGCGAACTGGGCCACCGCGGCAAAGCTGATCAGCCCGATGCTGACCAGCGCATAGGCCTCGCCTGCCACGCGGAAGTACAGATAACCCAGCAGCAGGATGGCCACGATCACCGTGCGCCGGATGCCCAGCAGCGTGCCGGTGAGGTCGCGCGGCGCAGCCAGCGTGCCGCCCCCACCTTCGCCGGGCACCGAGCGCTGAGGCGACCCCAGCGCGAGCCCGGGCACGCGCAGCAGCAGCGGCATCACCAGGTCGTTGCAGACCATGGTCGAGACGGCGATGGCCTCGACGATGATCATGCCGGTGGCCGCCGACAGGCCGCCGATGAAGGCCAGCAGCGCCAGCCCCGGCTGCCCGGCGGCCAGCGGCAGCGAGAGCACGAAGGTCTCGGGGTTCTCGCGCCCGAGGCCGAAGTGCAGCAGCCCGCCCAGCGCGATAGGCAGCACGAACAGGTTGATCAGCAGCAGGTAGGCCGGGAAGGCCCAGGTGGCGCGCTCGAGGTGGCGCTCGTCGACGTTCTCGACCACCATCACCTGGAACTGCCGCGGCAGGAAGATCACCGACAGCATGGCCAGCAGCGTCATCGCGAACCAGGGGCCGCCGGCAAAGCCGCCGGGCTGGGCCGAGCCGAGGGTCATCAGGCGGGCCAGCTCGGGCAGGCGCGAGGCGCGCTCGGCAATGTCGGCCAGGCCGTCGAACAGGCCCCAGGTGACGAAGGCACCCACCACCAGGAAGGCCACCAGCTTGACCAGCGACTCCACCGCGATGGCCGCCACCATGCCTTCATGGCGCTCGGTGGTGTCCAGGTGCCGGGTGCCGAAGGCGATGGTGAAGCCGGCCAGCGCCAGCGCGATGTACAGCGTGCTGTCGCGCCACCAGGGCAGCAGCGCCGCATGCGTGGCGCCGGTGCCGGCGGTGAGCAGCGCATAGCCGCTGGCGATGGCCTTGATCTGCAACGCCACATACGGAAGGATGCCCACCACCGCGATCACGGTCACCAGCGCGGCCAGCAGCGGGCTCTTGCCGTAGCGGCTGGCGATGAAGTCGGCGATCGAGGTGATGCGGTAGGCGCGCGCGATGCGGATCATCTTGCGCAGCACCGTCCAGGCCAGCAGCATGGCCAGCGTCGGGCCCAGGTAGATCGGCAGGAACCAGAGCCCGGCCGAGGCCGCGCGGCCGATCGAGCCGAAGTAGGTCCAGGCGGTGCAGTACACGCCGATCGACAGCGCGTACACCCAGGCGTTGCCGATCACCGAGCGCCCCGCCGCCGCCCGCTGGTCGGCCAGGTGCGCCACGCCGAACAGCAGCGTGAGGTAGGCGAACGAGACGGCGATGACGATGGCAGGCGACAGCATGCGCGGGCTCCGGCGCGATCAGCGGCCGTCCGGGCCGGTGCGCGGCTGCGGTTCGTCGCTCCTGCCGCGGCCCAGGGTGTCGCGCGACTCGGCCACCCATCCGGCCAGCGCGATCAGCACCGCCCAGCCGACGAACAGCGCCAGCGGCGCCAGCGGCAGGCCGGCCAGGCGCACCGGGCGATCCCACAACGTGAGCAGCGGCACGTTCAGCAGCAGCCAGCCGACGGCGAACAGCGCCAGCAGGCGCTGCGAGCGCAGCACGCCGGCGTCGGTGCCGGGCCGATGGCCGGCCTCGGGCGCACGTCCGTCATCCGGCGGGTCGACTTCGGTCCTCAGGCGGTGATGCGGCATGGACGCTCCTTTGACGTGTCAGCACGCGGCATGGGCGGACGGACAGGGCCCGAGCCTACAACGCATCGAGCCGGAAGCGCTGCGACAGCACCGAGCGGAAGCGCCGCACGATGGCCAGCGCATCGTGCAGCGGCTGCTGCTCGAGCACGCCGAGCTCGGAGGGGCGCACCAGGTTGCCCGGCCGGACCCCGGCCTGCACCTGCCGCAGCTGGTGCGACAGGCGCAATGACATCACGTAGTGCAGCGCGTCGAGCACGTCGCGCGCCAGCGGCGCCTCGACCTGGCCCTTGTCCACCAGGGCGCGCAGCCGGGCCGCCGTGCCGTTGACGCGCAGATGGTGCTGCAGCGCCAGCGCGCGCACGCCGTGCACGATCGGGAAGGTGCCCAGCTTCTTCAGGTCGAGGGGCTGGTCGTCGCGCTGCTTGGTCAGGCGTTGCCACCAGCTGGGGCTGTCGTCGAACAGGTCGATCGCGGCGGCGAAACGTGCCAGGAACGAATCGCTGCCCACCAGGATGCGGTCGAGGTAGTCGCGTGCCTCGTCGAGCAAGCGCTCGTCGCCGGCCACCGCATGGCTGTCGATGAAGATCGCCAGGTGCATCGGCGCCTCGGGATCGTGGCCGTAGATCCAGCCGCGCAAGGTCTCCTTGAAGCTGGCCAGCGGCTGGCGCCACAAGGGGTTGGTGAGCATGATGTTGCCGGGGCACGGCGGATAGCCCAGCTCGGCCAGCGCGGCATTGAAGCGCGCGGCGATCTGCTCCAACCCGGGCCACTCGAAGCCGTCGCGCAGCAGCAGCGCGTTGTCCTGGTCGGTCTTGAGGATCTGCTCGCCGCGGCCCTCGCTGCCCATGGCGATGAGGCAGCTGTTGTTCACCACTTCCGGTGGCGCGATCAGCGACCACAGCCGCGCAAAGACACGCGCGTTGAGCTCACCCACCAGCTTGGCGATGCGCTCGACCTTGATGCCGCCTTCGTGCAGCAGCGCCACGGTGGCATCGATGCGCGTGGCGGCGGCCCTGAGCTCGTCGATGTCGGTGGCCTCCTCGATCTGCAGCGCCACGATGTGCGAGTGGTTGGCCACGAAGCTCACCAGATCGAGCTGGCCGAGCACGCCGTAGACCTGCGTGTCATCGCGCACCAGCAGGCGGTGCACGCGGTGGCGCACCATCAGCCACAGGGCCTCGAACAGCTCGGCATTGGGATGGATGTCCACCAGACCGAAGCGTGCCACCTCGCGCACCGCCAGCTGGGCCGGTGGCTCGGGACGCAGCAGCGCGTCGCGCAGATCGGTGGTGGTGAAGATGCCCAGCCGCTCGGTGCCCTCGTGCACGTCGCGCACCAGCGTGTGGGTCAGGCCCTGCTCGCGCAACTGACGGCACACCGAGACGAGATCCAGCGTGCCTTCCACGTAGAACGGCTTGCGGATGTAGGCATCGCGCACCCGCGCGGTGACCAGCGAGAGCCACTCGCGCTGGGTTTCCTTGGCCTGGGTATCGGGCATGGATCGTGGGACTGCAAAGCACGACAGGGGCACTCGGGCCCCTGTCGATTCAACCATTCATGCCGGCCCCGTCAAGCAGGGCCGGGCAAAGGGGGCCTCAGTGACCCGAGGCGCCGGCTGCGCCGATGCCGGTCTCGGAGCGCACCTGCTGCGCCAGGAAACCGTCCTTGTCGACCTGCGCGCGAGCGCTGCCGTCCAGGATCGAGAACAGCCAGATGCCGATGAAGCCGATGGCCATCGAGAACAGCGCCGGCGAGGTGTACGGGAACCAGGCCGAGCCCTTGGGGTTGCCCAGCGTGGCTTCCCACACCGCGGGCGACACCACCGTCAGCGCCACCGACGAGATCAGGCCCAGGAAGCCGCCGATCACCGCGCCGCGCGTGGTGCAGCCCTTCCACAGCACGCTCATCAGCAGCACCGGGAAGTTGGCCGAGGCGGCAATGGCGAAGGCCAGCGACACCATGAAGGCGATGTTCTGCTTCTCGAAGGCAATGCCCAGCGCCACGGCGATGATGCCCAGGCACACGGTGGTGATCTTCGAGACGCGCAGTTCGCTGGCGCTGTCGGCCTTGCCCTGCTTGATGACGGTGCCGTACAGGTCGTGCGAGACGGCCGAGGCGCCCGACAGCGTGAGGCCAGCCACCACCGCGAGGATGGTCGCGAAGGCCACCGCCGAGATGAAGCCCAGGAACACGTTGCCGCCCACCGCATTGGCCAGGTGGATGGCGGCCATGTTGCCGCCGCCCAGCAGCGCGCCCTTGGCATCGAGGAACTGCGGGTTCGTCAGCACGAAGGTGATGGCGCCGAAGCCGATGATGAAGGTCAGGATGTAGAAGTAGCCGATCCAGGTGGTGGCCCACAGCACCGACTTGCGCGCTTCCTTGGCGTTGGGCACGGTGAAGAAGCGCATCAGGATGTGGGGCAGGCCGGCGGTGCCGAACATCAGCGCCATGCCGAAGCTGATGGCCGAGATCGGGTCCTTCACGAAGCCGCCCGGGCCCATGATCGAGAAGCCGATCTTGGCCGCCTCTTCAGGGGCCTTGCCACCCTTGGCGGCCAGGTCGGTCTTGATGCTCACGGCCTTGGCGAACATCGCCTCGGTCGAGAAGCCGAACTGCGCCAGCACCATGATGGCCATGAACGAGGCACCGCCCAGCAGCATGATGGCCTTGATGATCTGCACCCAGGTGGTGGCGGTCATGCCGCCGAACAGCACGTAGACCATCATCAGCGCGCCGACGATGACCACTGCCATCCAGTAGTCCAGGCCGAACAGCAGCTTGATCAGCTGGCCCGCGCCCACCATCTGCGCGATCAGGTAGAAGGCCACGACCACCAGCGTGCCCGAGGCGGCGAAGACGCGCACCGGGGTCTGGGCGAAGCGGAACGAGGCGACGTCGGCGAAGGTGAACTTGCCGAGGTTGCGCAGCCGCTCGGCCAGCAGGAAGGTGACCACCGGCCAACCCACCAGGAAGCCGATCGAGTAGATCAGGCCGTCGAAGCCCGAGGTCATCACCGCGGCCGAGATGCCCAGGAACGAGGCCGCCGACATGTAGTCGCCGGCGATCGCCAGGCCGTTCTGGAAACCGGTAATGCCGCCGCCGGCGGTGTAGAAGTCAGCCGCGCTCTTGGTGCGCGAGGCGGCCCACTTGGTGATGAACAGCGTGAACACCACGAACGCACCGAACATGCCGATGGCCGTCCAGTTGGTGGCCTGCTTCTGTGCCTGGCCCAGGTCGGCCCCGGCGGCGATAGCGCCGACGGCGGCCAGCAGGCCGGCGAGGGCGACGCCGCCCTTGATCATGGAAGAACGATTCACTTCAGGGCCCCCTTGGCGATGTCGTCGGTCAGCGCGTCGAACTCGCTGTTGGCACGACGCACGTAGATGGCCGTGATGACGATGGTGAAGACGATGACGAACAGGCCGATCGGCATGCCCACCGTCGTCACGCCCTCGCCGAGCCGGCTCGACAGGTAGGGCTTGTTGAAGGCCACCAGCAGGATGAAGCCGTAGTACACGACCATCATCGCGGCGGTGAGCCACCAGCCGAAGCTCGTGCGCTTGGCCTTCAGCTCCTGATACTTGGGATGGCTGGCGATGCGCCTGGCCAGATCGTCTTGCATGTCGTCTCCTGGAGAAAGGAATCCGCCCCCGCAACGGGGCCACGGGGCGGATCGTCGAGCACGGCACTGACCCTCGTCTGACGCGAAGCCAACGGGGCCTGACGGCTTAGGGGTAAACCCGAAGTGTCGGGATCAATCGGTGGTCCGCCGCCCGGAGGGGCTTGTCAACGCCCCTCTCCCATCACGCAAACGACGCGGCCAAATGGCCCGGTTCGGTATCACGCCGCGCATGCGGGGCGCCGTCGGCCGGGGGGCACCGCCGGATGCCGGCCAGGCTCAGGCGACAGGCTTGCTCGGCTCGAGTCTCATGTGAAACGTCAGCTCGTCCTCGCCGGTGACCCTGTATCCATGCCGCTCCCAGAAGGCTCGCGCCGGATTGGCCTTCATCACCACCAGGTGGATCGGCAGGCCGGCCTCGACGGCCTCGGCCCTGGCCGAGGCCACCAGCCGGCTGCCCACGCCCAGGCGCTGGGCCTGGGGCAGCAGGTACAGCCCGTCCAGCCAGAAGTCCGCCTCACGCCGGCAGAACAGGAAGGCGCCGACATCCTGCCCCCCGAGCTGGATGATGCGGGTGCCCTCGTCAGCCGCATCGTGGGCGCACTTGTCGCGCATCTTCGCCACGCTCCACTTGCGGCCCACCGCCTCGGCATGGCGCTTCATGGTCACCTCGCACAGGTCGTAGATGAAGGCGGCGTCGGCCGCGGTGCTGGGGCGCAGGGTTTCGTGCATGGAGGGGCCTGGCGGCTGGGGCGGGACAACGGTCGGCAACGGGCCGATCCGCGCGATTGTCCACGATGGTTGGCTCACCCGTTGGCAACATGCTCACGGCGTCGCGCCGCGCCAGCGACCCGTGCTGCCCTCGCGATCCTGGCGACAGGCGCCGGCCCGAACGGGCGGGCCTGGGCCGACGCCCAGCGATTCATCCCACAACTTGCCGAAAGGGATTCCTCGGGATTGCCCGCCTCTAGGCCTCGCCTCAAAGTGCAATTGCGCGACCGGCCCACGCCACCCGGAAGCGCTGGCGGACCATCAGAGAGGACACCATGACACTGCACCCCACCGCCTGGCGCGGCTGGCTGCGCGCGCTCGTCGCGTCGGCCTTCGTCACCGCCGCCTTCCATGCGCTTGCCGATACACCGGCCTTCGTGGCCAGCGTGCCCGGCGGCGTCACCTTCAACAACCTGGGCACGCCCTCGCCGATCACGGCCGGCGGACGCACCTGGGAGGTCACGCCCGCCGACCCGTCACAGTACGGCGATCTGTACTACGGCATCGGCGGCTACTTCAGCGGCTCGTTCGATCCCGGCCACCCGGGCTTGAAGACCAGCAACACCGCCGGCATGGACACGTTGAGCTTCAACGCGGGTCTGAGCAACCTGGCGCTCGGCACGGCGGTGTTCAGCGGCAGCTCGACGCTCTACACCACCAGCGGCGCTGTGCCGGTGACCACGCGCTTCGTGCTCACCGTGACCGACACGCTGGGCGCTCCACTGGCGCTGACCGACCCCACCACGCTGGGCCTGTCCTCGGCGCTGGGCGGGGTGCTCGACGTCAACAGCGCCTTCCGCGCCAACTGGCAGTTCCTGGTTTCGACCAGCAGCACCTCGGGCTTCCAGGCGGCACAGACCTTCTTCAACAACTATCCGAACAAGAACACCGCGTTCGAACAGCTCAGATCCGACGTGGGTGGCGGCTTCTACGCCACCGCGCCGGTGCCCGAAGCCCCGGCGCCGATGATGCTGGCCGCCGGCCTGCTGGTGCTGGGCGCGGTGGTGCGCAGGCGCATGCCTGCAGCGGCCTCCCACGTGGGGCGAACCTGGGTCACCCCCCGCCCGGGCGCCTGAACGACGCCCGGCCCCGACGACGACCTGCCGCTCGGGGCCTGTTCACGCTACAGCGCGGCCCGAGCATCCCGCCGTGCCAGGCGGGCCAGCAGGTGATCGACCTCGGCCCGCGCTGCGGCGGTGAACGGTGCCGCCGGCGCCCGTTGCGCCGCGCTCGACAACAGGCCGCGGCGCATCAGCAGGTACTTGCGCACCGACAGGCCCACCCCCGGCTGTTGCTCGTAGCGCAGCAGCGGCAGGTGCGCATCGAACAGGTCGTGCGCCGCCTCGCGCTCGCCGGCGGCCGACAGGCGCACCACATCGCACAGCATGTCCGGGAAGGCGTAGCCGGTGTTGGCCCCGTCGGCGCCACGCTCCATCTCGTAATCGAGAAACAGGCCGCCGTTGCCGCACAGGATGGCGATGCGGCGCATCGCGCCCTCGCGCTCCCATTGCCGCAGCGTGCTGATCTTCTCGAGCCCGGGCCAATCCTCGTGCTTGAGCATGACGCACGAGGGCAGCTCGGTGACGATGCGCCGGATCACGCCCGGCGTCATCTGCACCGAGAACGTCAACGGGTAGTCCTGGATCACGAACGGCACATCGGCACCGATGGCCTCCACCGCCTGCCGGTAGTAGCCCACGATCTGATCGTCGGTGCGCAGCGTGTTCGGCGGCGCGATCATCACGCCGGCGGCACCCGCCTCCATCACATCGCGGCACAGCGCACGCATGGCCGCGAATCCCGGCGCCGAAACGCCCACGATCACCGGCAGCGATGCCGCGCGGCGGATCATCTGCCGGGCCACCGCCACGCCTTCGGCATGCTCGAGCTTGGGTGCCTCGCCCAGCTGGCCCAGCACCGTGATGCCGGTGGCACCGATGCTCAGGTAGAAGTCGGTGAGCCGGTCGATCGAGGCGGCATCGATGCGACCATCGTCGTGGAAGGGTGTCGGGGCGATCGGGTAGACGCCCCTGGCGTCGCTGCAAAGCCGCATCGGAACCTCCTGGCCGTGGTGGATGTTGCCGGCAAGGCCCCGATTCTCGCTGCCGGTCGCCGCACCGCCCGACGCACTGCCATGCGGGCGATCAGGCAGGCGTCCGGGCAGGCGTCAGCCGCCCGATCTGGCTGTGATTGCAGGTGCTGTTTGCCCGACGCACTCCCGGGCTGACGCCGAACAATTCACAGGTCGCCTGTCGCGCCCCGCCCGGCGCGCAGGCTCGATGACCCCGTCCAACCGACAGGAACCGTGGTGAACCCATTGGCGACTTGGTGGCATGCGAGAAGCATGCGAACGAAATTCCAGCTCCTGATCCAGGGGTTCCTGATCATCGTGCTCGGCCTGGCCCAGGCCTGGATCACCCGACAGTTCGAACGCCAGGTGATCGACGGCGCCGAAGCACGCGCCCACCTCGTGGCAGACGACGCGGTCAACGGCCTGAACACGCTGATGGTCACCAAGGTCGGCAAGGAAGACTTCATCAGCGACCAGAAGGCCCGTGCCACCTTCATCCAGAAGATGGGCGAGGCCGACAAGGTGCGCGAGCTGCGCATCGTGCGCGCCAAGTCCATCGACGACGAATTCCCTGACGGGCTGCCGCAGGAGCGGGCGGTGGATGATCTGGACCGCCAGGTGCTGGCCACCGGCAAGGAAGCGCTGCAACTCACCGACAAGGGCGACGGCAAGGCGGTGCTGCGCGCCGTGGTGCCCTTCATCGCCTACAAGAACTTTCGCGGCATCAACTGCCTGGAGTGCCATGCCGTCAGCGAAGGCGCCGTGCTCGGCGCGGCCAGCGTGGTGGTGGACGTGCAGGACGACCTGGACAAGGTGAGCCAGGCCAAGGCCTGGATCTGGGCCGGCCAGGTGGTGCTGCAGTTGCTCTGCGCGCTGGCCCTGTTCGTGGTGGCGCGCCAGGTGCTGCGCCAGCTGGGCGGCGAGCCTGCCGAAGCGGCGGCGCTGGCCAGCCAGGTGGCCCAGGGCGACCTCACCGCGCAGTTGCACCTGCGCCATGGCGACCACACCAGCCTGATGGCACGCCTGCAGGAAATGCAGACCGGCCTGTCCAAGGTGGTCTCGGTGGTGCGCGCCAATGCACAGACGCTGGCCGTGGCGAGCGCCGAGATCGCACAGGGCAACCAGGATCTGTCGGAGCGCACGCTGGCCCAGGCCGATGCGCTGGAGCAGACCGCGGCCTCGATGACGCAATTGGGCTCGGCGGTGCAGCAGAACGCCGACAACGCTCGCCGCGCCGACGAACTGGCGCGCGGTGCCTCGACCGTGGCGCTCAAGGGCGGAGAGGTGGTCGGCCAGGTGGTGCAGACCATGCGCGAGATCGACGACAGCTCCAAGCAGATCGAGCACATCATCGGCGTGATCGACGGCATTGCGTTCCAGACCAACCTGCTGGCGCTGAATGCCGCCGTGGAGGCGGCCCGTGCCGGCGACCAGGGCCGCGGCTTCGCGGTGGTGGCCGCCGAGGTGCGCATGCTGGCCCGGCGCAGCGGCGAGGCGTCGCAGCAGATCAAGACCCTGATCAGCGGCAGCGTGCAGCGCGTGGCGCAAGGCACCGCGCTGGTCGACCAGGCCGGCGCCACGATGAAGGAGATCGTCGAGGCAATCCGCCTGGTCACCGACATCATGGGCGCCATCAGCACCGCCAGCGCCGAGCAGACCTCCGGCGTGGTGCGAGCCGGCAAGGCCATCACCGAGATGGACCAGACCACGCACCTCAACGCCGCACTGGTCCAGCAAAGCGCCATCGCCGCCCAGACGCTGAAGGACCAGGCCGAGCACCTGGTCGACACGGTGGCGGTGTTCAAGCTGGATCCTGCGCTGGCCCGCACGGGCTGAGCGCCCGCCGCCCCGGCGTTCGGCCTCCGATCGCCCATGGGCCGCGCTCCCTAGAATGGGCCGAGCCCTTGGCTGCCGCTGGCGGCGCCAGGGCCCTCAGCCGACCGGCCGCCGTGCGGGCGCCAGGCGGCCCCCACCCCACCGGAGCCCCCATGCGCGAGCACCTGCAGTTCTACATCGACGGCCACTGGGTCGATCCCGCCACGCCCCGCACGCTGGAGGTGATCAACCCCGCCACCGAGGCCGTGGCCGGCCACATCAGCCTGGGCTCGGCCGCCGATGTGGACCGCGCGGTGCGCGCCGCTCGGGCGGCGTTCGCGAGCTACTCGCAAACCTCTGTGGCAGAGCGCATCGCGCTGCTCGAGCGCATCCTGGCCGAATACCAGAAACGTGACGCGGACATGGCCGCCGCCATCACCGAGGAGATGGGCGCGCCCGCCCTCCTGGCCCGCAAGGCCCAGGCGGCGATGGGCAGCGCGCACCTCAAGGCGGCACTGTCGGTGCTGAAGACCTACGCCTTCGCCGAAGACCGCGGCACCACCCGCGTGGTGAAGGAGCCGATCGGCGTGTGCGGCCTGATCACGCCCTGGAACTGGCCGGTCAACCAGATCGCCTGCAAGGTGGCGCCGGCGCTGGCCGTGGGCTGCACCATGGTGCTCAAGCCGTCCGAGATCGCGCCCTTCTCGGCGCAGATCTGGGCCGAGGTGCTGCATGCCGCCGGCGTGCCGGCCGGCGTGTTCAACCTGGTGCAGGGCGACGGCCCGACGGTGGGCGCGGCCATCGCCAGCCATCCGGAAGTGGACATGGTGTCGTTCACCGGCTCCACCCGCGCCGGCATCGAGGTGGCGCGCAATGCGGCGCCCACCGTCAAGCGGGTGCACCAGGAACTGGGCGGCAAATCGCCGAACCTGATCCTGCCCGATGCCGACCTGCAACGCGCCGTCACCGCCGGCGTGCGCGGCGTGATGAACAACTCGGGTCAATCCTGCAATGCACCGACGCGCATGCTGGTGCCGCGCGCCCGTCTGGACGAAGCCCTGGCCATCGCCAAGGCCGCGGCCGAAGCCACCACCGTCGGCGCCCCCGACAGCGGCGCGGTGCTGGGGCCGGTGATCTCGAAGGCGCAATGGACCAAGATCCAGGGCCTGATCGAGACCGGCATCGCCGAAGGCGCCACCGTGGTGGCCGGCGGCCCGGGCAAGCCCGCGGGGCTGGAGACCGGCTACTACGTCAGGCCCACGGTGCTGGCGGTGGCCAGCAACCAGGCCAGCGTGGCGCGCGAGGAGATCTTCGGCCCGGTGCTCACCATCATCGCCTACGACACGGTGGACGAGGCGGTGGCCATCGCCAACGACACGCCCTACGGCCTGGCGGCCTATGTCTCGGGCACCGACCTCGAGGCCGCCCGCCGCGTGGCCGCTCGCCTGCGCGCCGGGCAGGTCAACCTCAACAACGTGCCGCCCGACCTGATGGCGCCCTTCGGCGGCTACAAGCAATCGGGCAACGGCCGCGAATGGGGCGACCACGCGTTCGGCGAGTTCCTCGAAGTGAAGGCCATGCTGGGCTGGTCGCCCAAGGCGGGCTGACGCCCCGCCGAACTACCCGAGCGACGCCAGCCGCTCGGGCAGATCCGCCAACAGTGGGCGACCGAAGGGGTACCGGTCGGGGTGCGGCCACACGTCCAGCACCCATTGCGCCGTGTTGAGCCAGCGCGCCTGGCGCATCGTCTCGATCTGTGATTCGACGCCGGGCCACAGCGCGCGGCGGTCGGTGTAGCCCAGCATCAGTTGCTCGTAGAGCCGGGCGTACTGCGGGCGATGGTCGGCAAAGCCGGCCAGCGGGTGGCAAAAGTACTGCAGCACCGAGGCGAAGTCCAGCGCGCGCCAGCCGATGCCGACATCGCTGAAGTCGATGGCGGCGGCCAACGGATCGCGCCGCGTGCCGCGGTACAGCAGGTTCCACGGGTGCAGGTCGCCATGCGCCAGGCCGTGGCTGACCGGGGTGCGCGGCCAGGTGGCCGTCTCGCGCAGGATGCGCCGGGCCGCCTGCACCGCCGCCACCTGCGAGGCCGCCGGCCATGCCGACGACACAGGCCGCACATCGCTCGCCCAGGCCTGCAGGTCGGGCCCGTCGACCTCGCGGTCGGTGCGCACGCCACCCTGCGCACCCAGCCGATCGGCCGCCTGGTGCATGCCGGCCAGCAGGCGCCCGGCAGCGCGCAGGTGCGCAGGGTGCAGGCTGCGGTCCAGCCGGCGCCCGGCCACCCAGCTCACCAGCACCGCGATGCGCCCGTCGGGCAATCGATGCCAGCGCCTGCCCTGGGCATCGCGCAGCGGCAGCGGCGCGATCTCGCCGAGTTCGGCAATCTGCTCGAGCCAGCCGAGTTCGGTCTCGATGGCACCCAGGTCTTGCTGCCGCTGCGGGTACACACGCAACCCCACCTCGGGCCCAGGGGCGCCGCCGCGCAGCGTGCTCAACTGCACCACCACGCTGCCCAGCCGCGTGTGCACCCGCCGCCGCCGCTCACGCAGGCCCAGGCGGGCCAGCAGATCGCGGGTCCAGTCATCGGGCGGCAGGGGGGCGAGGCGTCCAGGCATGTTCGATGGTAGCCCGCAACGGTGCGCGGGCATGGCGTCCCGGTGGCGGGCGACAACGGATCGAACGACGCGGATGCGGCCCGCACCGCCGGGCCGCCAGGCAAATCCGGCCCGGTGGCCGGCTTCGGCCCGCTTCGGCCTGCGCCGACCCGCTTCGTCGCTACCGCGCCGGGGCGTCCTCCTCCACCACCCAGCCCGCATTCGGCGCCTCGCCGAAGATCTCCGGCGCATACATCGCCTCGACGCGAGTGGCCGGCAGCTCGAAGCGGCCGGCGTTGTTCAGCCGCAGCGTGTACTCCACCGACCACGGGCCGGTGGCCACGAAGCGGTAGTAGGCCCGGTAGCCATCCGCGGCACGTTCGATGAACGAGGGCCAGGCCCAGCCGGTGCTGCGCTGGCCCTGCTGCGCCAGCTGGCTTTCGCGGCCCAGGCCGCGGCCCAGGATGGTGGCGCCCGAGGGGATGGGGTCGTTCACCGCCACCCAGGTGAGCTCGGACGGGGCACGCATCTTCAGCGTGATCCGGGCCACGTCGCCCACCGACCAGCGCCCGGGGCGCTTCTGCTCGACCGGAGTGATGGTCTTCTCGATCTGCAACCCGGCCTGGCTCGGCGCGGCCAGCCGCACCGCCGCGGTGATGCTCACCTGGGCCCACGGCGCACCGCTGCCCTGGTGCTGCAGCTGCAGCTCGCCTGGCGCGCCCGGCTGCAGCAGCACCGGCGCCGGCTGTGGCCAGCGCAGCGTGGCGGCCGCCGGCTGCGCGCCGGGCAAGGCCGCCTGCGTCTGGCCGCTGACCGGGCCGGCCTCGACGCTGGCGGCAAAGGCCTGCAGCGCCACGCTGCCCCAGGCATTGCCGACGGTGGTGCTCCAGCGGCCCTGCACCTGGCGCGCCACCAGCCCGCGCACCAGCAGCGGCAGGTCGGCCTGCCAGCCCGGATCGCGCGCCAGCCACTGCTGCGCCAGCAGCGCGGTGCGGGCCACGGCCACGTCCTGGCTCCACATCCACCACCACCAGCGGTCACGCGGATCACCTCGCCAGTTGAGCTGGGTGCCCTGCGCATCGAAGCGGCTGCGCAACTGCGCGGCCACCTGGCGCAGCGCCGTGGCGCTGGCGGCATCGCCGGGCAGGGCCAGCAGCGTGCGCGCCCAGTCGCCCAGGGCCAGCGTGGGCAGCACGTTCAGGTCGTCGGGCCGCTCCTTTAGGGCATCGGCCTGGGCGATGCGGCCGTGCACCGCCAGCGTGGCCTGCAGCGCCAGGCGGCGTGCCACGGCGCTGCCGCTCGTGGCCGGCGGTTGCCAGTCGGCGGTCGAGGTCTTGGCATCGAGCGCGCGCTCCAGCCCGGACAGCATGCGCTGGCGCGACTCGGCCGGGATCTCCCAGCGTTGCGCTGCCGACAGATCCAGCAGATAGGCGGTGAGCACCTCGCTGCCCGGCAGGCCGCCTTCGTCGAAATAGCGCGCCAGGCCCTGGCCGTCGAGGTACTTCGGCAGCTCGCGCATCAGCCCGGCCCAACCGGCGGCATCGCCGGCCACCACCAACTTGCTGGCCTTCTGCTCCAGGCAGACGTAAGGGTAGTCGGCCATCCAGGCCCGCACCTGCTGCAGCGCACCGCGTGCCAGGCTGTCGGTGAGGCTCACCTGCACCCCGCCCTTGCCGCGCTCGGCCCCCGATGGCATGGCCACCGGCAGCCGCACGTCGCCCTTGACCTGCACCAGCGTGGCCTGGCGCACCGTCACCGGCAGCGCCTCGACGATGCGCTGGCTGAGTTGCAGCGCGTCGCGCTCGCGGCCGTCGGCACTGGCCGCGGCAAGGTGCCAGTCCAGGCGCTTCACGCCCTCGGGCACGGCCACCGGCCAGGCGATGTCCTGGGCCTGCCCCGGTGCCAGGGTCAGGCTGCGCTGCAGGCCGAGGCCGCGCGCCACCGCATCGAGCGAGGGCGTGCAGGCGTCCGGCCGTTGGGACGCATCGCAGGCGGGCGCAGGCGGCGCATCCGCCTGCGTCTGCGGCGTGGCCTGCGCGCGGAAGGCCAGCGTCAGCGGCACGCTGCCGGTGTTGCGCAGGGTCACCCGCTGCGTGAGCTGGTCACCGCTGCGCAGCACCGGCGGCAGGCCGGAGAACATCTGCAGCGGCTGGCTCACCTGCACCTGGGTGTGCCCGCTGCCGAAGCGATCGTCGCCGGCCATGGCCACCGCCACGATGCGCCAGCGGGTGAGGCTGTCGTTGAAGCGCACCGGCACCCGGGCCTGGCCCTGCGCATCCAGCTGCACCTCGGTGCGCCACAGGGCCAGCGAGCTGAAGTCGCGGCGCACCGCGTCGGCGCCCGGTGCACCGGCTGCGGCGGCCTGGGGCCTGGGGGCGGGGGCCGGCGGTGCAGCCGCCGGCGCGGCCATGGCCTTGCGGGCCACGCCGGCCGCGCCGGGGGCCTCGAGCATGCGCGCATGGTCATCGGGCGGCCAGTAGACCGGCTGCAGGCCCCAGCGATCCGGCCGACGCAGCAGCCGGTCCAGCGCACCCCCCTGCACGCCGATGGGGCGCTCGCGCAGCATCGCCGTCAGCAGGTCCCAGCTGGGGTTGTCCTTCAGCGACAGCAGGGCCTCGTCCACCGCCACCAGCGTGACGCGCGCATGCGCCGCCGTGACGCCGCCCACCTGATGTCGGACGTTGACCTGCACCGTGGTGCCGCCACCGGGCCGCAGCGAGGCCTGGTCGGCACGCAGGCTCACCTGCAGAGCATAGTGGTCGGGGGCGATCTTCATGCCCAGCGAATGCTCGGCCGCCAGCTCGAGCGGCGCCCCGCCCGCTGGCGCGGCCGGCAGATCGGCCAGGCCCCGCACGAAGCGCGCCTGCACCCGCACGTTGGGCGCGAAGCCGGCCTGCAACGGCAGGTCGATGCGACTGCGCTGCTGGGTCACCCGGTGCAGGCCGGCCTGCAGCACGCCCTCGCGCTCCACCGTCAGCAGCAGGGTCGCGGGCCAGAACGGCGCGCGCACCACCAGGCGGGCCGCGTCGCCGGCGCGCAGGGGCTGCGACTGGTCGGCGGCCAGCGCCAGCACCTCGGTGCTGGGCGCCCAGCGCAGCTGGAACTCATGCAGCCTCGTGTTGCTGCGAATGGCCTGGCCCTGGCTGTCGGCCGCGCTGGCACTGATCAGCCATTCGTGGTCGATCTTCTCGGGCAGCCGGTTCCACTCGCATTCCAGCCGCCCCTGCTCGTCGCTGGTGCCGCTGCACACCGGCAGCGACGGGCCGATCAACTCGACCGTCTGTGCGCCGTTGCGCCAGCCGAAGCGCACGCCCTGCGCAGCGATGCGCACCGGGCGACGGGCCAGCGGTCGGTCCTGCTCGTTCAGCACCACGGCCTGCACCCGCACCGAGCGCGACGCGCCCTCCACCGCCGGATTCGGCGTGGCCCGCACGCCCAGCCGGGTGTCGGCCGGCCACAGCGCGAACGGCCGCCCCACGGTCTGCACCTCGCCGTTGGGATCGGAGAACCTCATCTCGGCCTGCAGCGTGACCGGCCGGTCCAGCCGCGGCGGCATGAAGTCGATGCGGCGCTGGCCCTGCGCATCGAGCGTGCCGGGTTGCGGCGCAAGCTCGGGCGCCTTCCATTCGGGCAGCGTGACATCGATGAAGCTGAAGCCCTCGACCGGCGGGCGCACCCCGGCGCTGTAGCGGCCCTGCAGCATCACCGCCTCGCCCGCGGCGGCACCGCCAGCCAGGTAGCTCAGCGACAGGGTCAGCGGCAGGCGCTGCCGGCCCTCGACCCACTGCGCCTGGCCCGACACCGATGCATCGAACACCGGCAGGCGGAACTCCTCGACCTGGAAGCTGGTCTGGTGGCTGCTGCCATCGGCCGAGCTGACGACCGCGATGTAACGTCCGAGCTTGGCGGCGGAAGGAATGACCCACTCGCTGTCGGCGCTGCCCTGTGCTCCCCATTGCAGCGGCAGGCTGGCCACCAGCGCACCATCCTGGAAGCGGATCTCCACCTTGCCCGCGGCCTGCGGCGGCATGCCGAAGCCCTCGGGCGTGAGCAGGCGCCGCAGGTGCTGCATGTGCACCGTCTCGCCGGCCTTGAACAGGGTGCGGTCGAGCACCGTGTGGCCGGCGATCGGCGCCGTGCTGCCGTAGCCATAGCGATAGCCGGCGCCGATGTCGCTGAGCAGTGCCAGGTCTTGCCCCTTGCGTGCCACCACCGCCAGCCCTCGATGACCGGATCCGTTGCCCGATGGATGCGGGCAGGTCTCGGATTCGGCCGGCCGCGTCACTGCCGCGGCCACGCGCATCAGGCCCTGGGCGTCGGTGCGCCCCTGGGCCAGCAGGCGGCCGCTGCAGCTGAGCCAATCCACCTCGGCGCCCTCCACCGGCGCACCGGTGTCCAGCGCCGTCACCCACAGCAGCGACTGGCCCAGTGCCGACAGCCGCACGCTCAGGTTCAGGTTGCTCACCTGCACCAGGCTGGCGCGGGGCTCCAGCCCGGGCGGCGGCGGGGTCTCGCGCGCGGCGAGCGCGGTGGCCAGCGATTGCGCATAACGCGCACTGTGCGCGTCCAGCAGGTACAGGCCCGGCTGCGCCAACGCCACCGGCACGAAGGTGAGCGACGGCGCGGCGGTGCCGGCCACACGCTGCGTCTGCAGCGAGGCCCAGGGGCGCTGCTGCTGCGACATCACCGGGTGCACCGGCGCCGGCCCGGCGCCGCGCTGTGGCCAGGTGCCCGCGCTGTGCCACAGCGCCAGTGCCTCGGCCGAGGCGCGCGCCCGGCGTTGCAGCTCGTCGCCCGGCGCGCCGGCATCGCGCATCTCGCCGCCGATGCGCATCACCTGCACCGGCACCTCGGCCTCCAGGCGCCGCACGGCCAGCGGCCAGCGGGCCCCTCGCGCCGCCGAATACGGCAGCACGCCGGGGGTCTCGACAAAGCCCAGGTAGGGCGACAGCGTGGCCATGGCCACGGACTTCGGGAACTCGGCCGCATTGGTCAGCGCCCGGCCGTCGGCATCGTGCAGCCGCGGTGGCAGTTGCAGCGTCAGCGTGGCGCCCTCGGGCAGCAGCGCGCCGGGCTGCGCCGGCTCGGTGACCAGCGTGCGGGCGGTGTTCGCGTCCGGGTCGCCCTCGAGCTTGAGCTTCAGCGGCTGCCCCTGGGCATCGCGCAACGAAACCGTCCGCAAGGCCTCGGAGGCCACCCGCTCGCTGAATTCCACGCGAAGCGCCTGCCGTGGATCGCACCCCGGCGTGCCGGCGATCTGGGCGCACACCGTGCGCGCGGTGAACACCGGCCGCACCTTGTAGGGCCCGATCAGCTGGTCGGATCCGCTGCCCACACCCTGCGGCGTGGTCACGCCGCGGCCCCACACCAGCTGCACGCCGGCCCCGGCCGGCAGCGGCTCGGCGCAGCGCAGCGCCACCGTGCGATCGGCCTCGAAGCGGTCGTCGCCACGCACCGCACGCCAGCGCGAGCGGGCCTCGGCCGGCTCCAGCAGCGTCACCGCCAGCAGCGTCTGCTCGTTGACGCGGCAGCGCAGCGCGGCACCCAGCGAGGCGGGCGCCAGCGGCGCATCGGCCACCAGCAGGAACACCGGCTGCTCGGTCAGCGGCTGGCCCGGGTAAGGGTGCTGCCACGTCACCTTGGGCCCGCCGGTGGTGAACGACCAGGGGTCGGTGGCCTGCACCGGCCCGCCGGCCAGGCTGCGCAGCCCCGGCTGCAGGCGCGCGCTGCAACGCGTGCCCACCGGCAGCGGCTGCTTGAACTCGGCCACCCATCGGCGCGTGTCCACCCAGCGGCGCGACACCTCGGGGCTGGGGCTGCAGTCGAGCTGCACCGGCGCCGGTGCATCGGCCTGGCCCAGCGCCACCATGTCGTGGCTGAAGCGGATGGCCACCTGCTGCACCCGACGCACCTCGCCCTGGGGGCTGTAGCTGTCGACCGTCACCGCCGCCGGCTGCGCCGCCGCGCCGCCCGCGAGGCCCAGGCCCGCGAGCAGCAGCAGTGCCGCCACGCGGCGGGCCCACGGCATCACCCGTGGAGGGACGAACGGATTCGTGCAGGTGCGCATGGTGGCGAGCCCGGTGTCAACGACTGGCGATGCCCCGCAGGCTACCGCCAATCGCGTCACCGCGGCCTGTCGAAAGACATCCTGACGCAGTGCACAACGACAAGTTGTCGCGCCGCCCTGCGGGTTTTGGCGCATGCGCGTTCAGCCGCCCCTCCGGTCCAATCGGATCCAGCTCTGCCGTGCCGCAGGCGACGGATGGACTTGGGCCGTTCAGGCCCGATGGAGGTGACAACATGGACATGGACCGGAGAGGTTTTCTCCGGGTCAGTGGGGCGGGGCTGGTCGGATCCAGCCTCGTGGCGTTGGGCTTCTCGCCCACGGCGGCTCTCGCCGAGACACGCCAATTCAAACTGGCTCGAACCACCGAGACCCGCAGCACCTGCCCGTATTGCTCGGTCAGCTGCGGCCTGGTGATCTACACGCTCGGCGACAAGGCGAAGAACGTCAAGTCGTCCATCGTGCACATCGAGGGCGATCCGGATCATCCGGTCAATCGCGGCACGCTGTGCCCCAAGGGCGCCGGCGTGATGGACATGATCCAGTCGCCCAACCGCGTCAAGGTGCCGCAGGTGCGCGAAGCCGGCAGCAACGAGTGGAAGCGCCTGTCCTGGGAAGACGCACTCACCCGCGTGGCCAAGCACCTGAAGGCCGATCGCGATGCCAACCTGGTCAAGACGATCGAGAAGGACGGCAAGACGATTCCGGTGAACCGCTGGAACACCACCGCCTTCCTGATCTCGTCCGCCTCGTCCAACGAATCGGGCTACCTGAGCGTGAAGTTCGCTCGTGGCCTGGGGATGGTCGCTCTCGATACGCAAGCACGTATCTGACACGCGCCGACGGTGTCCAGTCTGGGCCCGACTTTCGGTCGCGGAGCGATGACGAATTCTTGGACTGATATCAAGAATGCCGATCTGGTTCTGGTGATGGGCGGCAATGCCGCCGAGGCGCACCCCTGCGGTTTCAAGTGGGTGGTCGAGGCGCAGCAGCAGCGCAAGGCCAAGCTGATCGTGGTGGATCCGCGCTTCACGCGCTCGGCCGCGGTGGCCGACACCTACGCCCCGATCCGCGTGGGCACCGACATCGCCTTCCTGGCCGGTGTCATCAACTACCTGCTCAGCAACAACAAGATCCACCTCGACTACGTCAAGCTGAACACCGACGCGAGCTTCCTGCTCAAGGAGGGGTTCAAGTACGACAACGGCTTCTTCAGCGGCTACAACGCCGACAAGCGCAGCTACGACAAGTCCACCTGGGGCTACCAGATGGGCGAGGATGGCTTCGTCAAGGTCGACGAGACGCTCGAGAACCCGCTGTGCGTCTTCCAGCAGATGAAGAAGCACTATGCGCGCTACACGCCCGAGCTGGTGAGCAAGATCACCGGCACGCCCAAGGACAAGTTCCTGAAGGTGTGCGAGATGCTCGCCGGCACCAGCGCGCCCGACAAGGTGATGACCATCTGCTACGCGCTGGGCTGGACACAGCACTCGGTGGGCTCGCAGAACATCCGCACCATGGCCATGATCCAGCTGCTGCTGGGCAACATGGGCCGGCCGGGTGGCGGCATCAACGCGCTGCGCGGCCATGCCAACGTGCAGGGCATCACCGACATGTGCGCCTACTCCGAGACGCTTTCGGGCTACATGAGCTCGCCGATGGAATCGGATGTCGACCGCGCCGCCTACCTGGCCCGCAACACCGGCAAGCCGATGCGCCCCAACCAGATGGCGTTCACGCAGAACTTCCCGAAGTGGCACACCAGCCTGATGAAGGCCTACTACGGAAATGCGGCGACGGCGGAGAACAACTTCGCCTACGACTGGCTGCCCAAGCGCGACGGGGCCTACGACATCCTGGCCATCTTCGAGCGCATGCACCAGGGCAAGGTCAACGGCTTCCTGGTGCAGGGCTTCAACCCGCTGGCCGCGGTGCCCAACAAGAAGAAGCTCTCTGCCGCGCTGGCCAAGCTGAAGTTCCTGGTGGTGATGGATCCGCTGGAGACCGAGACCAGCGAGTTCTGGAAGAACCACGGCGCGCTCAACGATGTCGATCCGGCCAAGATCGCCACCGAGGTGTTCCGCTTCCCGACCAGCTGCTTCGCCGAAGAGACCGGCAGCTTCACCAATTCCAGCCGCGTGATCAACTGGAAGGAGAAGGCCGTCGATCCCCCGGGCGAGGCCAAGGTCGATGGCGAGATCGTCTCGCGCCTGTTCATGAAGCTGCGCGGCATGTACGCCAAGGATGGCGGCACGCTGCCCGAGCCGGTGGCCGCGCTGAATTGGGGTTATCTCAACCCCAACTCGCCGCACCCGACGGAGGTGCTGCGCGAGATCAGCGGCAAGGCGCTGGCCGACCTGATGCCGCCCCCGCCCGCGCCGGTGCTCGATGCCAAGGGCAAGCCGGTGCCGGCCGCGGCGCCGGCACCCAATGCGCCGCCGCCCGCGCCGCTGGTCAAGGCCGGCGAGCAGGTGCCGGGGTTCGCGGTGCTGCGCGACGACGGCAGCACCGCCTGCGGCAACTGGATCTATGCCGGCTGCTTCAGCCAGGCCGGCAACCTGACGGCCCGGCGCGACAACAGCGACCCCACCGGCCTGGGCGTGTTCCCGAACTGGGGCTTCTCGTGGCCGGCCAACCGCCGCATCCTCTACAACCGCGCCAGCGCCGACAAGAACGGCAAGCCCTGGGATCCGAGCCGCAAGTACCTGGCCTGGAACGGCAAGAGCTGGGCCGGCGGGGCCGACATCCCCGACATGCGCCCGGATGCCGCGCCCGAGCAGGGCGTGGGCGCCTTCATCATGAACCCCGAGGGCGTGGCACGGCTGCACGCCATCGGCATGAACGAAGGCCCGTTCCCCGAGCACTACGAGCCGTTTGAGACGCCGCTGGGCGTGAACCTGATGTGCCCCACCAACCCCAAGGCCGTCAGCAACCCGGCCGCGCGGGTCTACAAGGGCGACCTGGAGGCCTTCGGCAAGAAGGAAGAGTTCCCGTACGCGGCGACCACCTACCGCCTGACCGAGCACTTCCACTACTGGTCGAAGCACGCGCGCAGCAATGCCGTCACCCAGCCGGCGGCCTTCGTCGAGATCGGCGAAGAGCTGGCCAAGGAGAAGGGCATCCGGCAAGGCGACAAGGTCAAGGTCAAGTCCAACCGCGGCGAGGTGGTGGCCGCCTGCGTCGTCACCAAGCGCATCAAGGCGCTGGATGTCGACGGCAAGAAGGTGCACACCGTGGGCATCCCGATCCACTGGGGCTTCAAGGGGGTCACGCAGAACGGCTACCTGGCCAACGCGCTCACGCCGTTCGTCGGCGATGCCAACTCGCAGACGCCGGAGTTCAAGGCGTTCCTGGTCAACATCGAGAAGGCATAACAGGAGGCTGACATGGCTAGTCTGCAAAGTCTGGACGTGGCGGCCCGCTCCGCCACCACCACCCCCAGCCCCTCGGTGCGGCAGGTGCCGCAGGTCGCCAAGCTCATCGACGAGTCCAAGTGCATCGGCTGCAAGGCCTGCCAGGTGGCTTGCATGAACTGGAACGACCTGCGCGACGACGTCGGGCAGAACATCGGCGTCTACGACAACCCGAGCGATCTCTCGGCGAGCTCGTGGACGCTGATGCGCTTCTTCGAGGTCGAGAAGAAGGAAGGCGACCTGGAGTGGCTGATCCGCAAGGACGGCTGCATGCATTGCGAGGATCCGGGCTGCCTCAAGGCCTGCCCGGCGCCCGGCGCGATCGTCAAGTACGCCAACGGCATCGTCGACTTCATCAGCGAGAACTGCATCGGCTGCGGCTACTGCATCAAGGGCTGCCCGTTCAACGTGCCGCGCCTCAACGCCAAGGACAGCAAGGCCTACAAGTGCACCTTGTGCTCCGACCGCGTCGGCGTGGGCCTCGAGCCGGCCTGCGTGAAGACCTGCCCCACCGGCGCCATCGGCTTCGGCACCAAGGACGACATGGTCGCCTATGGCGAGAAGCGAGCGTCCGAGCTGAAGGATCGCGGCTTCGCCAACGCGGGGCTGTACAACCCGCCTGGCGTGGGCGGCACGCATGTGATGTATGTGCTCAAGCATGCCGACGAGCCGGCGCTGGTGGGCCTGCCGGCTGAGGCCAGCATCAGCCCGGTGGTCTCGCTGTGGAAGGGCATCGCCAAGCCGCTGGCCGTGGCCGGCATGATCGGCGCGGTGGTGGCCGGCTTCTTCCACTACATGAAGGTCGGCCCGATCGAAGAGAAGGCCGATGAGAAGGAGGGCGCGTGATGGCCAGGATGATCCCCCGCTACAACGAGAGCGAGCGCGCCAACCACTGGATGGTGGCGCTGCTGTTCATGCTGGCCGCGCTGTCGGGCCTGGCGTTCTTCCACCCGGCGTTCTACTTCCTCACCGCGCTGTTCGGCGGCGGGTCGTGGGCGCGCATCCTGCACCCCTTCGTCGGGGTGCTGATGTGCCTGTCGTTCCTCGGGCTGTTCATGCGGCTCAAGGGCGACAACGTGCTGAACGAGGGCGACCGCGCCTGGCGGGCCAAGAGCGCCGAGCTGCTGGCCGGCAACAAGGCGGCGATGCCGCCCGCGGGCAAGTACAACGCGGCACAGAAGATCACCTTCTGGGTCAAGTCGCTGTGCCTGCTGGTGCTGCTGGTCACCGGCGTGATGTTCTGGGAGCCGTGGTTCGCGCACTACTTCCCGATCTGGGCGATGCGCCTCGCGGTGCTGCTGCACTCGGTCTCGGCCACGGTGCTGATCCTCACGGTGATCATGCACATCTACGCCGCGATCTGGGTCAAGGGCTCGATGCGCGCCATGACCCGCGGCGACGTCACCGAGGGCTGGGCCAAGCAGAATCATGCCCTGTGGTACGAGCAGGTCAGCCGCGGCAAGTGAGCGCTGCGACATTGCCCACCTGAACGCCTGAGCCGCCTGAAACGTTGCCCGATGAATCGCTGCCCGAAGAGCCCCGCCCGCGCATGAGCACCGCCGCCACCGTGCGGGTGCTGCCCGCCGAAGAGATCGCCGCCCAGGCCGGCGGCAGCACGCCGTTCCTGCGGCTGCCGGTGCGCGAGCTGGTGTTCGCCGAGCGCGAGATGCGGCTGCGCCAGCTGGCCGCCGGGCATGCAATGGGCGACTTCCTGCGCTTCATGGCCGAGCTGGCGAAGGGCCAGCACCAGCAGCTCGCGTCCTTCGGCTCGGTGCCGCTGCCCGACGAATCGGCCCTCTCGCGCGCCACGCGCGAGGGCCGGCCGCCGCTGCCGGCCACCGACTGGCCGCGCGATCCGGCCTGGCATGGGGTGCTGCGCGCGCTGGTGGCGGCGCTGCGGCCGGTGGCCCCGGCCCCGGCGCGGGCCATGCTCGAGCAGCTGGCCGAAGCCGATGCCGACACGCTGGAGCGCCAGGCCGACGCGGTGCTGCACGGCACCGGCGCCGGCCTCGACCTGGCCGCGGCGCCGATCATCGGTGCCGCGCTGCAGGTCTACTTCACGCACCTCGTCACCGCGGTGCAGGCCCACCACGGCCCGCGCGGCGATGCCTTCGGCCGCACCGACGACGAGGCACTGTGCCCCTGCTGCGGCAGCCGGCCCACGGCCAGCCTCACCCGCACCGCCGGCGAGGCCACCGGCCAGCGCTACCTGCACTGCGCGCTGTGCAACACGCAATGGCACCTGGTGCGCATCAAGTGCACGCACTGCGGCGACACCGAAAAGATCGCCTACCAGGCACTGGACGCGGCCGATGGCGGCCCTGCCGCTGGCGGCGCCTCGCCCACGGATGACCTCGAAGGCAGCGCCTCCCGCGCCGAGGACGCCGAAGGCGGCGCCACCCGCGCCGCCCTGGCCCCGCTGCAGGCCGAGACCTGCGACGCCTGCGGCCACTACCTGAAGATCTTGCACACCGAGCGCGACCCCTTCGTCGAGCCGGTGGCCGACGACCTGGCCAGCGTCACGCTGGATCTGCTGGTCAGCGATGCCGGCTGGCGCCGGCACGGGCTGAACCTGCTGATGTGGTTCGGCGAGCCTCCACCCGATCCGGGGGCCGGCTGATGACCCGGCCCGACGAATCCGTGGTTCACGGTTCCAAGGCCCGACCGAAGGATCTCCCCTCCATCGATCGGCTGCTGCGCGCCAGCGACATCGCCGCGCTCGTGCAGACGCACGGACACACGCTGGTGGCCGCCCAGGCCCGCGGGCTGCTCGACGCCTATCGCGAAAAAGCAGTGGCCGGCGAGCTGCCGTCCGAGGCCGTGCAGCCGGCCGCGCTGCAGGCCGCGCTGCGCGAGCGCGTCGAGGCCCGGCTGGCCCCGCGCATGCGCCGCGTGATCAACCTCACCGGCACGGTGATCCACACCAACCTGGGCCGCGCACTGCTGGCCGATGCCGCGCTCGAGCAGCTGCTGGCGATGATGGCCGGGCCCAACAACCTCGAGTACGACCTGGCCAGCGGCGGCCGCGGCGACCGCGACTCGATCGTCGAAGAGCTGCTGTGCACCCTCACCGGCGCACCCGCGGCCACGGTGGTCAACAACAATGCCGCGGCGGTGCTGCTGACCATCGCCGCGCTGGCCCAGGCGCACCAGGCGCGGCGCGAGGTGATCGTCTCGCGCGGTGAGCTGGTCGAGATCGGCGGCGCCTTCCGCATGCCCGACGTGATGGCCGCCGCCGGCGCCACACTGGTCGAGGTAGGCACCACCAACCGCACCCACGCGCAAGACTACGAGCGGGCCATCGGCGAGCGCACCGCGCTGTTGATGAAGGTGCACACCAGCAACTACGCGGTGCAGGGCTTCACCTCGTCGGTCGACGAGGCCGAGATCGCGCGCATCGCCCACGCCCACGGCCTGCCGATGGCCACCGACCTGGGCAGCGGCGCGCTGGTCGACCTGGCCGCCTACGGCCTGCCGCACGAGCCCACGCCGCGCGAGAAGATCGACGCCGGCTGCGACGTGGTCACCTTCAGCGGCGACAAGCTGCTGGGCGGCCCGCAGGCCGGGCTGATCGTCGGCTCGAGAGAGGCGGTGGGCCGCATCCGCAAGTTCCCGATGAAGCGCGCGCTGCGCATGAGCAAGCTGCCGCTGGCCGCGCTGGAAGCCACGCTGCGCCTGTACCTGCGGCCCGAGCGGCTGGCGCAAGACCTGCCCACGCTGCGCTTGCTCACCCGCCCGGCCGAGGCCCTGCGCGCCCAGGCCGAGGCGCTGCGGCCCACGCTGGCCGCGGCCGTGGCACCACATTTCGAGGTGAGCGTGGTCGAGCTGCTGGGCCAGATCGGCTCGGGCTCGCTGCCGGTCGATCGCCTGCCCTCGGCCGGCCTGGCACTGGCCCCCGCTGGCACCGCGAAGAAGGGCCTGGGCCGTGCGCTCGATCGGCTGGCCGAGGCGCTGCGCGCCCTGCCGCTGCCGGTGATCGGCCGCATCGCCGACGGCCGGCTGCTGCTCGACCTGCGCTGCCTGGAAGACGACGCGCCCTTGCGTGCCCAACTGCCGGCGCTGCAGGAGGCCCTGCGATGACCCCCCAACGCGCCCCATGGCCGGCACCGCCGCGGCCGGGTCGCCGGCGCCTGCTGGGCGCGCTGGTGGGTGCGCCGATGGCCGCCGTGCTGGCATCCGCCGATGGCGGGGCCCGGGAGGCCGAACCGGTGCCCGAGCGCCGCCCGTGGCCCGCACGGCAGCCCACGCCGGCGCTGGACCTGCCGGTGCTGGACCACGCTGCGCGGGAGGGCCCGCGCTTCCGGCTCGAGCAGGCGCGTGGCCAGGTGGTGCTGATCAACTTCTGGGCCAGCTGGTGCGAGCCCTGCCGCAGCGAGATGCCCTCGCTCGAGCTGGTGGCCGAACGTTTCGTGCGCGAGGGCCTGGTGGTGGTGGCCGTCAACCACCGCGAGACCGATGCCGCGCTGCGCCGCTTCACCGAGCAGATGCCGATCAGCTTGCCCATCCTTCGCGATGTCGACGGCGCCGCCTCGCGCAGCTTCGGCGTGCGCGTGTACCCCACCACCGTGGCCATCGGCCGCGACGGGCGTGCGGCGTTCAGCGTGGTCGGCGCCACCGAGTGGAACGCCGAACCGGCCCGCGGTTGGCTGGCAGCGCTGCTGGCCCGCCCGGCGCCGCCGGCCGCATCGCCAACGCCGAAGCCGAAGCCCCGGACCTGACGACCATGGCCTGCCACTTTCCAAACCGCCAACCTCAGAGGAATCACCGCGTGACCCTGCTCCCTTCCCGCCGCGACCTGCTCACCACCGCAGCGGCCGGTGCCGCCGCCCTGGCCCTGCCCGGCCTCGCCCAGGCCCAGGCCCGTCGCTTCGAGCCCCAGGTCGGCGCCTGGAGAACGTTCGACGTGACCACCGTGGTCGAGCCCACCGATCTGCAAGGCACCACGCAGGTGTGGCTGCCGCTGCCCGACGTGGACACCGACTACCAGCGCACGCTGTAGCACGACTGGGTCGGCAATGCCACCGCGGCGCGCCTGGTGGCCGATGTGCCGCGACGCGTGCGCATGCTGCAGGCCGATTTCGCGCCGGGCGTCGCGCGGCCGCGGATCGAGGTCACCAGCCGCATCCAGACGCGCAATCGCGCGGTCGACTGGGCCTCGCGCACGGCACCGGCCGAGGATCCGGCGGTGCTGCGCGAGGCGCTGCAGCCCACCGAGCTGCTGCCGCTGGATGGCATCGTGCGCAAGACGGCGCTGCAGGCCACCCGTGGCGCGAAGACGGATGTGGACCAGGCCCGCGCCATCTACGACTGGGTGGTGGCGCATGCCCACCGCGAGCCCAAGACCCGCGGCTGCGGCACCGGTGACATCAAGGCCATGCTCGAGACCGGCAACCTGGGCGGCAAGTGCGCCGACCTCAACGCCATCTTCGTCGGCCTGTGCCGCAGCGTGGGCGTTCCGGCGCGCGATGTCTACGGCCTGCGGCTGGCGCCCTCGGCCTTCGGCTACCGCGAGCTGGGCGCCAACCCGGCCAGCCTGAAGGGCGCGCAGCATTGCCGCGCCGAGGCTTGGCTGCGTGGCCACGGCTGGGTGGCGATGGACCCGGCCGACGTGCTGAAGGTGATGCGCCAGGAAACGCCGGAGTGGATCAAGGACCCGGCCCATGCGCTGGTGGCGCCGGTGATGAAGGGCCTGTTCGGCCGCTGGGAGGGCAACTGGATGGCCTACAGCACCGCCCACGACGTGCGCCTGCCAGGCGTTGGCGGCCAGGCCACGCTGCCCTTCCTGATGTACCCGCAGGGCCGCAACGCCAGCGGTCGCTTCGACGAGTACGCGCCCGACAACTTCCGCTACGCCATCAGCGCGCGCGAGATCACCGCCTGATCCGGCGTCTCGCTGCTTCACCCACCCTTCCGGCACCCGTCCCATGATCGTCGGCACCGCCGGTCACATCGACCACGGCAAGACCACGCTGGTGAAGGCGCTCACCGGCGTGGACACCGATCGGCTGCCCGAGGAGAAGAAGCGCGGCATCTCGATCGAGCTGGGCTATGCCTTCATGCCGCCGGTGGATGGGGCGGCGGACACCGCCGCGGCGACGGCCACGTCCACCGCCGAGCCGATCGGCTTCGTCGACGTGCCCGGCCACGAGCGGCTGGTGCACACCATGCTGGCCGGCGCCACCGGCATCGACCTGGCGCTGCTGCTGGTGGCCGCCGACGACGGCCCGATGCCGCAGACCCGCGAACACCTGGCGGTGCTGTCGCTGCTGGGCATCGCCCGCGGCGCGGTGGTGGTGACCAAGACCGACCGCGCCGATGCAGCCCGGGTGCAGGCGGTGCAGCTCGAGGCCCAGGCCTTGCTGGAGGGCAGCACGCTGGCCGGCGCGCCGGTGTTCGCCGTGTCCGCCCACACCGGCGAGGGCCTGCCGGCGCTGCGCCAGTGGCTGCGCCAGCAGGCCGCCGCCGCGACGGGCCGCGGCGGCGAGCCCGCGCTGTTCCGCCTGGCCATCGACCGCAGTTTCACCTTGGGTGGCGTGGGCACGGTGCTCACCGGCACCATCCACGCCGGTCGCGTGGCCATCGGCGACGAGCTGCGGCTGGTGCCCGGCGACGCCGGCGTGCGGGTGCGCAGCCTGCATGCGCAGAACCAGCCGGTGAGCGTGGCCCACGCCGGCCAGCGCTGCGCCGCCGCGGTGGCCGGCGTGGCCAAGGACGAGGTGCAGCGTGGCCAGTGGCTGGTGGCGCCCGGTGCCGCGCTGGCCACCGATCGGCTCGATGCCCTGCTCACGCTGTGGCACGGCGAGGGGCGGCCGCTGCGCTCGGGCCAGCCGGTGCATGTGCACCTGGGCGCCGCCTCGGTGCCGGGCACCGTGGCGGTGCTGGATGGCGATGTGCTGACGCCCGGCATGAGCGGCCGGGTGCAGCTGGTGCTGCGCCAGCCGGTGGGCGCCTGGCATGGCGACCGCGTGGTGCTGCGCGACGCCTCGGCCTCGCGCACGCTGGCCGGCGGCACGGTGCTGGATCCGTTCGCGCCGGTGCGCTATCGCCGCACGCCGCAACGGCTGGCCGAGCTCGACGCGCTGGCGCGGCCCGATGCATCGTCGCGGCTGGCCGCGCTGCTGGCGGTGGCGCCGCAAGGGGTGGACCTGAGGCGCTTCGCCGCGGCACAGGGCGTGCCGTTGTCGACCCTGCTGCGCGATGGCGCAGCCCCTGAGGCCGAGGGCGGAACGGCATCCAACGTCCGAGACGAGCCGCCTGCAGACCACTCCCCTCGCCCGCCGCTGCGCTGCAGCGATGCGCAAGGCGACTGGGCGCTGGGGGCCGCGCAGGCCGAAGCCGCCCGACACACCGTGCGCGACGCACTGGCCGCCTTCCACGCGCGCCAGCCCGACGAACTGGGCCCGGACGCCGCCCGCCTGCGGCGGCTGACCTTGCCGCGCCTGCCCGAGCCCTTGTGGCGCGCGCTGCTGCAGGCGCTGATCGCCGATGGCGTGATCGGCCTGCGCGGTGCCTTCGTGCACCTGCCCGAGCATGGCGTGCGCCTGTCGGCCAGCGAGCAGCGCATCGCACAGAAGGTGGCGCCGGTGCTCGACGCCGCGGGCTTCGAAGGCGCCTGGGCGCGCGACCTGGCGCGCGATGCTGCCGAGGGCGAACCGTTGATGCGCGCCACGCTGGCGCGGCTGGCGCAGCGCGGCGAGCTGCACCAGGTGGTGAAAGACCTGTACTACCCGCTGGCCACCATGGGCACACTCGGGCGCATCGCGCGCGAGCTGGCCGCGGCGCATCCGCAGCGCGAGGTCACCGCCGCGCGCTTTCGCGATGCCACGCAGCTGGGCCGCAAGCGGGCGATCCAGATCCTCGAGTACTTCGATCGGGTGGGCCTGCTGCGCCGGGTGGGCGACGTGCACCGGTTGCGGGGGGACAGTGCGATGTTCATCGAGGCGGCAACGCCCGTCACGGCGGGGGCTGCGCCGAGTGCCACGGCAGCGCCGGGCAGGGTGGCGAAAGGGTGAAGGACATGGAGGGGAAACGATCCTGGTGGGTCGGCCGGGCTTCAAACCCGGTGGGTGGCGCCATGCGTCGCTGGGTGGGTTCGACTCCCACTCCCCTCCGCCAAGTGCATGGGCTCGGCTGCTGCGCGGGGTGGGGCGGGGCCTGCGATGCTCGACGTACGGGTGTACGTCTGCGCTTCTCGACCCCGCCGCACCCCGCTCGCGACGCCGATCCCACGCACTTGGGCCTTTGCTTCGCTCGGCCGGGAAGTCGGCACGCTGGTGAGGATTGCCGATGAACGAGCACGGAGTCGACGGGTTGCCGTTTCCGCCGGAGTTGCATTACCTGGTGGAGCATCAGGTGTGGGCGCGGTTCGGGGGGGATGGGACGGCGCTGGTGGGGATCACGGCGTTGGGCATCCGGTTGGCGGGTGAGATCTACATGTGCCGGGTCAAGGCGCCTGGTTCGGTGGTGACGCAGGGTGGCTCGATCGCGGTGGTGGAGCTGGCCAAGTCCATCGTCTCGGTCAAGTCGCCCGTTGGCGGTGCGGTGCTCGAGGCCAATCCACGGCTGGCAGGCGAGCCGGAGCTGGTGCACCTGGATCCGTATGGCGAGGGCTGGCTGGCGCGGCTGGCGGTGTCGGATGCCCAGGCCGACCAGGCGGCCCTGCTGCATGGCGAGGCCGTGGTGGCGGCGATGGCGCTGCATGCGTGGTTGAACCGGGTGGAGTGAGCGGATGGCGTTCGTCGAGCATCCGGTCGAGGGCGTCGCCATCCTGCTGTGGGCGGCCGATCCCGAGACGCCGCAGCGGCTGGCCACGCCGTTCTTCCAGGCCGCGGCGGCAGCGGCGATGGACGTGCCGGTGGAGATCTACTTCACCGCGGCCAGCGTGCGCCTGCTGGTGCCGGGCGTGGCGGCGGGGCTGCGCGCCTCGGCCCACCCGAAAACGATTCTCGACGCGATGCGCGAGGCGGTGTCGCACGGCGCGGTGCTGCTGGCCTGCAGCGATGCCCTGGCCGCCCATGGCCTGGAGGCGACGGCCTTGATCCCCGAATGCCACGGCCGCGGCGGCGCGGTGCAGTTCATGGCCCGCGCGATCGATTCACGCTGGCGCACGCTGGTATTCTGAGGCCCCCAGGCCCGGGCTTCGCCCGGCCCGCCCCCCGAGGGGGTCAAGAAACCTCGGGAGCGGCCCTTCGGTGTCATGAGAGTCCATGAGCAAAGCCCTTCGGTTGTCCGAGAAGTGGTTCCAGCGCGGCCTGTGGCTGGTGGCGGTCGTCTTTGCCGGCTTCCTGATCGGGCTGGGCAACAAGATCGTGGGCGACCTGCCCAAGGTGGAGCACGAGCACACGCTCGAGGATTTCATCGATGCTGGCCAGGCCAAGGCCGCCCGCGCGGCGATCAAGGCCGCCGAAGAGCGCGCCCGCGTGGCCGGTGATGCGCTGGAGCAAACGCGGCTGAAGCTGAAGGTGACGCAAGGCGATGTCGCCTCGCGCAGCGAGGGCTTTGCCAACTGGATCGCCGCCCGCCGGGCCACCGGCCGCGCCGATCAGGATCCGGAAGTGCTGCAGCGCACCCGCGAGCTCGACGAACTCAAGGCGCGCGAGCGCGAGGCCCGCGCCAAGGTCGATGCCGAGGAGCAGGCGCTGCTGGACGCCCGCCAGGCCATCACGCAATCGCGCCGCCAGTTGACCGACCTGGAGCAAGCGGCGCAAAGCGCCTACGAGCGCGCGCTGCGCGCCCAGGAGCTGCGCGTGTTTGCCTACCGCCTGGGCCTGACGCTGCCGCCGCTGCTGCTGGCGGGCTGGCTGTTCCGCACCCGCCGGCAGGGCCGCTGGTGGCCCTTCGTGTGGGGCTTCATCTTCTTCGCGCTGTTTGCCTTCTTCGTCGAGCTGGTGCCCTACCTGCCCAGCTACGGCGGCTATGTGCGTTATCTGGTGGGCATCGTGATCACGGTGGTGGTCGGGCGCTCGGCCATCCTGGGGCTGCAGCGCTACCTCGAGCGCCAGCGCGCCGCCGAGCTGCAGCCCGAGCCGCAGCGTCGCCAGGAACTTGGCTACGACACCGCGCTGACCCGCCTGGCCAAGGGCGTGTGCCCGGGCTGCGAGCGGGCCGTCGACCTGAAGAACACCGAGATCGACTTCTGCCCGCATTGCGGCATCGGCCTGTTCGACCACTGCCCGGCCTGCGGCAAGCGCAAGAACGCGTTCTCGCGCTTCTGCCATGCCTGCGGCACGCCGGCCGCCGGTGCGGCGGCATCCGGCGGCTCCGGCGGGCACGCGGGCGCAACGGGCGCTGCGGGTGCTGCGGGCGCGGCCTGACCGCCATGGCGTCAGGTGAACCGTTGTGACTTGTGACCTTTTGCAAGTCGCGGCACAAATCGCGCCGGCTTCACCAAGGTCAAGCACCCGGCGCTGCGATGCGCCATGATGTCGCACTTCATCTTCCGCTCCCGCTCGCCATGACCGCTGCCTCCACCCTCGCCTGCCTGGCCCTTTGCGCCGCCTCCGGCCTGGCCCTCGCCGCCCCGCCGGCGGCCACGGCACCCGCCCCCGCGCAGGCCGCGGCGCCGGCCCATCTGACGGGCGAAGTGCAGGAGGTGCTGCGTGTGGACAGCTATGTGTACCTGCGCCTGAAGACGGCGCAGGGCGAGGCCTGGGCCGCCGTGCCCACCTCGCCGGTGGCCAAGGGCGCCAAGGTGGCCATCGGCAACCCGATGACCATGCGCCAGTTCGAGAGCAAGTCGCTCAAGCGCACCTTCGACACCATCTACTTCGGCACGCTGGTCGATCCCAATGCCAAGCCGGCGGCGCTGGTGCCGGTGCCCGGCGGCGGCGGCCCGGCCGCCACCATCGGCAGCATGCCCAGCTTCAATGCCGGCGCCGCGCCGGGTGCCGCCCCCGGTGCCGCGCCGTCGGCCATGCCCGGCAATCCGCACGCTGGCATGACACCCGCCGCGGCACCGCCCAAGGTGGGCAAGGTGCCCAAGGCCACCGGGCCGGATGCCAAGACCGTGGCCGAGGTGGTGAGCGGCCGCGCCAAGCTCAAGGACAAGCCGGTCACCGTGCGCGCCCAGGTGGTCAAGCTGAGCAAGGGCATCCTGGGCAAGAACTGGCTGCACCTGCAGGACGGCTCGGGCGCCGAGAAGGACGGCAGCCACGACATCCTGGTCACCAGCACGGAACTGGCCGCAGTGGGCGACATCGTCACCGTGCGCGGCACGGTGCACACCGACGTCGACCTGGGCTCGGGCTACCGCTACGAGGTGATGATCGGCGAGGCCACGCTCAAGAAGTGACCCGCGCGCCAGTGGGCCTGGGCCCGATGACGGCCCAGCCGGGGCGTCGACTTCCTCACACTCCAGGAAAGCGGCCACCCAACTGACAAGAACTCCCGACAGGAATGCGACTGCACCCCCACGCTGCGGTTGACGATACTGGCCTGTGGAGATCAAGGCGCCCCCCAGAGCCCGTCAACGCCTGTTGGCGCCGCACAGTCCGCCGCGCCGTGGTGGCATCTGCGCCAGTGGGTCGAAGGGCCGCACGCCAGCGTCATCGACGAACTGGCGCTCGACAACCTGGTGCGCATCCAGCGGCTGCTGCTGATCATCCTGGGCGTGAACCTGGTCTGCGTGGCCGTGTTCCGCCCGACCGACGACATCGAAGACCTGGGCGCCTCGCGATGGACCCAGGCCCTGTTCGCCAGCCACCTGGCGATGGCCATGTCGCTGGTGGCGCTGGCCCTCGTGGCCCAGCCCCTGTTGCGCCGGCCCGAGGCCCTGCGCGGGCTGGTGCGCGCCTACTCGGTGCTGGCCTTCGTGGTGGTCATGGGTTTCATCGTGGCCATGGTCAGCTTCGACCAATGGGTGACGTCCAGCATCGCACCGCTGATGATGGCCTGCGCACTGGCCGGCACCGTGATCCAGATGCGGCCGGCCACGTCCTCGCTGCTGTACCTGAGCACCTACCTGGTCTTTGCCGTCGCGGTCGGCCAGACGCAGCAGGACGCCACCGCACTGATGTCCAACCGCGTCAACGGCCTTGCAGCAGTGGCGATGGGCTGGCTGCTGTCGATGCTGTCGTGGCGCAAGTCGGTCGAGAACCTGCTGCTCACGCGGCGCCTGGCCGAGCTGGCCACACGCGACGGTCTGACCCAGCTGTACAACCACCGCGAGACGGTGCGCCGCTGCCAGGAGGAGCTGTCGCGCGCGCTGCGCCACCAACGGCCCACCAGCGTGCTGGTGCTCGACCTGGATCACTTCAAGCAGATCAACGATCGACATGGCCATCCGGCCGGGGATGCGGTGCTGGCCATCACGGCGGCCCGGCTGAGCGACGGCGTGCGCTCCACCGACATCGTCGGCCGCATGGGCGGCGAGGAGTTCATGGTGATGCTGCTGCACACCGATGCCCGCGCCGCCGGCGCGATGGCCGAGAACCTGCGGCTGGCCCTGAGCGTGCCCATGGTGCTGCCCGATGGCCGGATGATCGAGGTCAGCGCCAGCATCGGCGTGGCCACCACCCAGCCCGAGCGGATGGAGAGCTTCGACATGCTCTACCAGCGCGCCGACCAGGCGCTGTACCGCGCCAAGAACGGTGGGCGTGATCGCTGGGAAGCGGGCTGACCCTCGTTGGGGTCGGTTGTTGCCCTCGTGGCGCGATGAGAACCCAGGGCCAGACGGCGTCCTGATGTGGAGCCGTGCGGGTGTCTCGGACTGGCGGCCGGTGGCCACGGCGATCCCGGGCCGGAGCGTGGCACCATGGTCGCTCTCCCCATCACCGCCACCCGCCCGAATGCCCCGCTCCGACGCCCACTCGCCTGCGCCCCGGCCTGCAACCCCTCCCGCCGCCGTGGCGCACCTGTCCCGACGCCGCGCGCTGGGCATGGGGTGGCGGACGGCATGCGCGGCCACATTGGCCCTCGGGCTGGCCGCCTGCTCGCGGCGCGCGCCGCGCGCCACGCCGGTGCCCGCCGGCGCCACGGTGCTGGCGCTGGGCGATTCGCTGACGCATGGCACCGGGGCCGCGCCGGAATCGAGTTATCCGGCCGAGCTGGCGCGGCTCACCGGCTGGCAGGTGGTGAATGCCGGCGTGCCCGGCGACACCGCGGCCCAGGGGCTGGAGCGCCTGCCGGCGCTGCTGGAGGCCCACCACCCGGCGCTGGTGATCATCAGCCTGGGCGGCAACGACCTGCTGCGCCGCCTGCCCGAAGACGCGCTGCGCGCCACGCTCGAGCAGGCCTGCGCCCGCGCCACCGCCAGCGGCGCCCAGGTGCTGCTGGTGGCGGTGCCCCGGCCGTCGATCAGCGCGGCCTTCACCGGCTCGCTCACCGACCATCCGCTGTATGGCGAGCTGGCCGAGCGGCTGAAGCTGCCGCTGCAGCGCCAGGGCTGGAGCGAGGTGCTGGCCGATGAGCGGCTGCGCTCGGATGCCATCCACGCCAACGCCGCAGGCTATGCCGAGTTCGCCCGGCGCCTGCACGCCACCGCGGTGGCGGTGGGTCTGATCGCCCGTTAGGGCCGGCGCCGCGACGTGCCCCCTTCCCCTCCCCCCCACACACCCGCCCGCCTCGGCCGCCCCGTCGCGCCGCCTGGGTACCATCGCGCACACATCCCGTCCTCTCAATCCCCCTGCTGCTGGAGCCTGCCATGACCCGTGCGCTGCACCGATTGATCCCCCTGGCGCTGGCCTGCGTCGTCGCCGGCCTCGTGCCGCTGGTACAGGCCCAGACGACCCCCGCCGCGGCCGCACCGGCCGGCAGCCTCAAGGGCAGCGCCCGGGTGCACGACGCCGCCTCGGCCCAGGCGGTGGTGGATCGCGCCCAGGTGGCGCTGCCGGCCGCGGTGACCGGCGGCACGCCGCACCTGGGGCCCTACAAGGATGCGCCCAAGGCGGTGAAGGCCAAGGCGCCGGTGGTGCTGTTCCTGCACGGCTCGTCGGGCCTGGGGCTGAAGGCCATCGCCGAGTGGCAGCAGTGGCTGGCCGATCAGGGCATCGCCAGCTTCGCGCCCGATTCGTTCGGCCTGCCCGAGCGCATCACCTACACCTCGCCGATCGACAAGGACACCTACGAGGCCATCCATTCGCTGCGCGTCTCCGAGATCGCCATCGCGCTGAAGGCGCTGCAGGCCGCGCCCTGGGCCGATGCCTCGCGCATCGTGCTGGCCGGCACCAGCGAGGGCGCCACCGCGGTGGCGCGCGAGGACAGCGCGGCCTTTGCCGGGCGCATGATCTTCGCCTGGAGCTGCGAGGCCAACTATTTCGTGAAGGACGCGTCCACCGCGATGGCCGGCCAGCGCCCGGTGCTCAACATCATCAGCCTGACCGACCCGTTCTTCTCGCCCGCCAACACCTGGCTGGGCAACCCGGCCGCCAAGGGCCACTGCGGCGAGGCCTTCAAGGCCCACAAGGCCGCCACCGTGGTGCTGCTGGCGCAGGCGCCGCACACGCTGCTGAACCTGCCGGCCGCGCGCACCGCCACCGCCGGCTTCCTGCGCGAGGTGTTCGGCCCCGCGCGCTGAACGGACATAGGGCGCCCGATGGGTTGCCCTGGCGCGCAAGGCCCGACAAGCCCTCAGCGAGGGACGAGGCACGCGGTCGGTCGAAGCAGGCCATGAGTGGTTGCGACTCGCCGACGTGCGAGCCAGGGTTGTGGTCCGCGCGCAGACGGTTCCATCGCGATGGGTTTGCCAGGAAGCGGCTAGTCGTCAGTGCCGGCACCCGGCCAGAAGGAGACCTTCACCGAAGCTCACTGTGTTCTCAAGAGTCTGTCGCATCGATCCAAAGATCCAGCCCGAGCCAGGGCAGCAGCACCTGCCGTCCCCTGGGCGTCATCTCCACCGCCCTTGAGCCCACGATGCGCGTGAGCCACCCGTGCTCCATGCAGCATCGACAGATGTGCGATGCCAGCCGGCCGGCAATGTGAAACCGCCGCTCACTCCAATCCAGGCACGGCCGGCACGCGGCTGGGTGGTTGCGCGAGTTTGCCCCATCGCTGCACGGAACATGGATGCCTAGTTCGCTCAGCGCGCGTCGCCCCCGATCCATGAGGCGAGCATGGTCCTCTTCCAGAACGAGGCCGCCATCGGCAACCAAGCGCCGGGTGATGGCAACACCCAGCCGGCCAGCCAGATGGTCGTAGCAGGTGCGTGCCGCCCTCAGCGCCGCGTCTTTGGGGCCGACAAGCAGGCGCGGCGATGGGGTAGTGCTCGTTCTTGCGGCGAGCTGCATCAGGGTTTCGATCAAGCGCGCGGTCTCCACCGAAGCCAGACAGTAGTAGCGGTGGCGCCCGGACGCGGTGACGCGCAGCAACTGCGCATCGAGCAGTTGCGTCAGATGCGCGCTGGCACTGGAAGCACCGACGCCCGCGGCACGTGCGAGTTCCGAAGCGGTGAGAGCTCGTCCACCCATCAGCTCGATCAGCATGGCTGTACGGGCCGGCTCGCCGATCAGCGTGGCAATGCGGGCGACCTGGTTAGTGTTCAAGGTGGCAACTCGTGGCGTTGAATCAGTATGCAGGCTTTGATCGGGCAACGCTTCGCTCACGGGCGAAGCATTGGGCCTGCGATGGCGTGCAGGATTGCGGGCATGACCAAGCATCGTAATCTCCCCGCCTCGACACCATTGCCCTTCTTCGGCCCCTGGGTCGTGCGTGCCACCTTCGTCATGGCCATGTTTGGCTGGGGCGTGGGCTTCTACGGCCCACCAATCTTTCTGCAGACGGTGGTGGCGCGCACGAGCTGGCCGCTGCCGTTGGTGTCCATGGCAGTGACGGTGCACTACCTCTTTGGCGCGCTGGTGGTCACTCGCCTGCCAGGTCTGCATCGACGCTTCGGGGTCGGGCCGACGGCCGTGGCGGGTGCCGTGGCAAGTGCCTTGGGCGTGCTGGGCTGGTCGGTCGCCGCCGTGCCCTGGCAACTGCTTGCCGGCGCGCTGGTCAGCGGAGCAGGCTGGGTGACGATGGGCGCCGTGGCCGTCAACGCAGCC
>Ga0268298_10000116_pt1 | contig 100598 bp, 80 predicted proteins | sample WWTPWeurt_MetaG_FD_194462 | JGI IMG/M metagenome (GOLD analysis project Ga0268298, IMG submission 194462) | Activated sludge microbial communities from WWTP in Nijmegen, Gelderland, Netherland - WWTP Weurt | ecosystem: Engineered > WWTP > Aerobic digester > Activated sludge | place...
AGACCAATACGCCGCGCTATGAGCTGCCGCCCACCTGGACGCCCACCGCCACCCTGGAGCCAACCCTGACCTTCACCCCGGAGCCCAGCCCCACCCCGCTGATCAGCCTGACGCCCACGCCTGGGCCAACGGATACAGCCACACCCGGCCCTTCCTCAACTCCGGGCGCGTTTGTCTTTGGTGTCCAGCAGGGCTCACCCCAGGCCATCCCCAACATTTACCATCAAGATCTGGCCTGCGGCTGGACTGGCGTCGCCGGGCAGGTGCTGACCCTGAACGGGGCCCCCGTCACTGGCCTGATCGTCCAGTTGAGCGGCTCGCTGAACGGCGCGCCCTACGAAACCCGGCTCAGTCTGACCGGTGTGGTGCGTGAATACGGAGCCAGCGGCTTTGAAATTCAAATCGCAGACAAACCCGTCGATTCGGTCAACACCCTCTATATCCAGCTGCTGGAACCCGCCACCAACCTGCCGGTATCCGACAAAATCTTCTTCAGCACCTACAACGACTGCGAGAAGAACCTGATCCTGATCAACTTCGTCAAGAAAATCAACTAACGCCAGTCTGTCCAAAATTTTGTATAGATCGACCACCACGTGCGGTGGTCGATCTATACAAAAAAAATCACAGCCACACCGCTATTCGGTGTGGCTGTGATAGATTCTGCGGTAGTGTGCGCCGATCAGAGCTACGGCCTGGTCCACCCGCTGGCGGTTTTCGGCGATCTGGTGCCAGCGGCTGGCCCCGGATGGGTGCGGCAGGGGAACGACCCAGCGTCCTGCTGCCTGCTTTTCGGTCCCAATAATTTTCTCCAGCGGTTCGGCGCTGTCATAAAACAACCCAATCGCCAGCCGGCCAATCGGGATAATCAGTTCGGGGTTCACCAGCTCAATTTCCTTGTTTAAGAAAGGCCGGCAGAGGGCCTGTTCTGTCCGGCTGGGCACCCGGTCCCCGCTGCCTGAGCTGGCCCGCCCTGGATAGCACTTGGTGATGGAAGACATATACTGCGTGCTGCGGTACCAGGTTTCATCAATCCCGGCCTGAGCCAGCCATTGAAACAGGCGCTTGCCGCTGCCGGCGTTAAACGGCCGCCCGGCCTCTTTCTCGGTGATGCCAGGCGCCTGCCCGATGCTCATGATCCGAGCGCCCACCCGGCCCGAAAAAATGGCCCGGGGGAACACCTCAAACCCGGCATCCAGGCACAGGCGGCAGCCCTGCAAATTCTGCTGCATTTCCGCCAGCGCCTGCTGCCGCTGCGTTTCGGTCAGGCCAGCCACAGCCGTTATCCGCCGCTCACTTCCAACCAGGTCTGGCGCATGTACAGAGCGTCATCTTCCATGGCCGGGCTTTCACACAAAATTCGCCCTCCGGCCCCAAAAGCCGCCAGGGCCTGGAAAATCGCCTTCAAATTCAAGTCAGCTTCCTGCAGCACCAGGTGCTCTTTTTCACCTTTGGGCCCATACTCAATTCCCGAAAGGTGAATGTGCAGGCGGCGCAGGGCATCCGCACCCAGAGCGCTGCCATAGGCCTCCAGAACCCGCGCCCACTCCTCGTAGGTGTTCATCGAACCATCGCCCGGGCGGGCATGCAGATGGGCAAAATCGATACACGGCGCAACCCCGGGAATGGCCTGGCTCATTGCCAGAGTATCTTCAAACGAGCCCAGCATCGCCGACTTGCCCATCGTCTCCGGGCGTAAAGTCACCGAGTTGCCGGCCTGGCGCAGCTCATTCACGCACTCCCCCAGACGCTCTATCGCCAGCGGCAGCACTTCACTGGCGGGCTTCTCAAAATAGGACCCCGGATGAAAGATAATATCCGTCGCCCCAGCCAGGTTCCCATAATGGGCTGCATCCATCAGACGCTTGCGCGAATTGGGCCATTCCTCGCTGCTGGCATTGAGGTTAATGAAATAAGGCGCATGGACGCTGATGGAGACATCCTGCTGCTGGGCCGTGCTGTTGATCGTCTGGCAGGTGGCCTCAGTCACCCGGACAGACTGCACCCAGCCCAGCTCCAAAGCCCGCAGATCCAATTCTGCCAGGCGAATAATCGATCCAACACTGCCCCCGGGCTTTTTGGGCGTTGAAATAGGCGAGCCAACCGTACCAAACCGAAACGCTAAATTTTCCATGCTGCACTCCTTTAACCAAATAAGCGCGCCCACAGGGGTGGGCCTAAAATCAATAAACCAACCAGGACGGAAGCCATCGCAGCGATCAAAACCGCCGCCGCTCCAACATCCTTGCCCACCTTTGCCAGCGGGTGGTGCTGCGGGCTGGCAAGATCCACAATTGCCTCCAGGGCCGTATTAATAAACTCGGCTGTCCAGACCATGGCAATCGTCAGGATCAACACTGCCCACTCCTGCAAACTGAGCCCCAGCCAGAACGCCAGCAAAATAACCAGGGTACTGGCGACTGCGTGCACCCAGGCGTTGCGCTGGGTGCGGAGGACATACCACCAGCCCGCAAAAGCATAGCGAAACGAGTGGATGCGGGTCTGAATAAAGTTGATCACCCTGGGCCTGCACTGCGCAAAAGGCCCAGAACCAGGTTTTGCCTGGCCCACATCTGTTCCTTTTCCTCTGGCTCGGCATGATCATACCCCAGCAGGTGCAGCACCCCATGCACCGCCAGCAGCAAGATCTCATCCTGCACGCTCTGCTGGTTTTCGGGGGCCTGGGCCTGGGCGCGCGGCACAGAAATCAGCACATCCCCCAGGTAAGGCTTGCCGGAATCGGGGTCGATCAGATCCGCCGGAAACGAAAGGACATCGGTAGGCGCGTCAATCCCCATAAACTCCAGGTTCAGGTTTTGGAGCGCCGCATCATCCGTCAAGACAATCGTCAGATCAGATTCCTGGGGGGCCGACTGGGTGTGCCCTGCATGGCGCAGCGTCTCTTCCGCCGCCTGCTCCAGAAGCTTTTCAGGGATGACGGTTTCAAATGTTTCATCAACTTGAATATAAATCATGGCTTCTCTTCTGTTTGCATAAATTCTGCTGAACGGGGGTCGGGCCTGACATCCTGAACAGCAGGCGCCGGCTGGGTCGGAACGGCTGCCAGACTGGCAGATCCGGGCGCTGGCAGCTCGGTGGCAGCCAAAGCGGAGGGCACTTCAACTTTCTTTGCCAGGTCCGGGTAGGCGATCCGGGGATGGTACAAACCGCGCAGGGTGTCGTAAAACGAATCGCCCACCATTTCAAGCTGGCGCAGGGTCAGATTGGTGGCGTTCAACTCGCCCGACTTCAGGCGGCTTTCAATCACCTCACGGATGATCCGGCGCAGGTGCAGTTCATCCTTGGGGCGCTCTGCCCGCACCCGGGCTTCACACCCATCGGCCAGCATCAGGAGAGCCGTCTCCTTCGAGCGCGGGCTGGGCCCCGGGTAGCGGAAGTCTTCCATATTGACCAGGCTCTCATCGCCGCCGGCTTTTTGAACCGCCTTGACATACTGGTAGCGGGTGATCAAATTGCCATGGTGCTCGCTGATGAAATCCCGGATCCGGCGCGGCATGCGGTATTGGTTTGCCAGAACCAACCCATCCGAGACATGCTGGATGATCTTGACAGCGCTGGCAACCGGGTCAATATCATCGTGCGGGTTCAGTTCTCCGGGCATCTGGTTTTCAATGAAGTAAAAGGGGTTATTGGCTTTGCCGGCGTCATGATACAGCGCTCCGACCCTGGTCAGCAAAGCATCCGCCCCGATCTGTTCGGCGGCCTGCTCAGCCAGGTTGGCAACCTGCAGGCTGTGCTGATAGGTGCCAGGGGCGCTGCGCAGAATGAACTGCAGCAGGGGCTGATCGGGCCGGGTCAGCTCGATGAGCTGCAGCGGGGAGATCATCCCCAGGAATTGGGCCAGGAAAAAGTGCAAAATCAGGCTCAGGGCCACCGAAGCGATACCGTTGATCACCACTGCGCCGCCCAAAGACAGCAGCCCCGGCAGATCAATGGATGGGTCGGTCAGGCGGTACAAAGCCACCACCGTCAGCCCCACCAGAACTATCACCCCGCCAGCCACAAAAAAGGTGGTAAACCGCTGGGCCCGCTGCAGCATCCAGACCCCGAAAAAGCTGCCCAGAACCATATAGATCGTCAGCTCCAACGGTCTGGGAAGCTGGTAAGAGATCAGGATCGACAAGGGCAGGGTGATAAACAAGGCCGTTTCTGAGCCAAACAGCACACACACCGTCAGCGCAAAGGCCGCAGTCGGGAATAGATACGGCACCACAACATGGTTCGGCACGAACAGGCGGGCGCCCCACAGAAATATCAGGAACATCGCCGTCAGCACAAAAGGCCGGCGGATGTCAGTCACAATTGCCGGGGTGCGCTGGACATAGATCAGAATATACAGGCTGGCCAAAATGGTCAGCAAACCGGCGCTGGCGATCTCACGCCAGTTTTCCTCGGCTTTGGCCAGGCCAAACACCTGCAGCGCTTCCAGATCTGCCCGGCCAATCACCTTGCCGCGCGCCACAATCGTCTGCCCCACCACAAAGGCATTGACCACCGGCTTCACCCCCGCCAGGGCCTGGTCTACAGCCGTCTGGGTCTGCACCGAGTCGTAAAAGCTGTTGGGGGCCACAAAAGGCCGCACAAGGTCCACCACAACCCCAGCCTGGTCTTCGGGCAGCGAAAGGCTGACCAGGGCGGGCAGGCTGCCCTGGACGCTCGTCAGCCGGTCGGCCCGGATCATCGAGCGCATCACCTGCTCCAAAACTGCGATCGCCTCCTGCGACAGGCCAAGCCAGCGCACATCGCTGAGGGCCAGGATCTTTTGCTCGGTATCGGTGGAGAGCGAGAGATCCTGAAGCGCAGAAAGATCCACCAACTTCTGTTCGGTCGTGGCGTAAGCGTCCGCCCGAACATTGGTGATAAAGTCGAGGGCGGCGCGCAGGCGTTCCAACTGGCGCCGGGCAATGCTGGTGTCCACGCTGGTGTAGATCGGCTCCACACTGCGAGCCACGTTCTCACGCAGGTCTTCGGTCAGCACCTGGCTTTCATAGGACAAAGAGCTGGTAGCGACATAATCCTGCTCGGCAACCTGCCCAACCCCAACCGGCGGCTGGTTTAAACGCCAAAGATATGGAAGCAGCAGGGCGAAAAAAATCCCTGCAACTGTCACACCCAGCAGCAGCCCGAGGGCAATGCGCCGGCGCGCATGCCAATCTGGAATGGGCCAGGAAACGCTCAATCTATCTTCTCGAATTCAACATACAGGCCGGGCAAAAACAGCCCAAACCGGCGGATCAATGCAGCAGCTTGCGCACAGCCTGGCTGGCCTGGTCACCCGAGGCCCGGCCCTGCAGGCGCGGCAGCAGCAGCTTCATCACCGCGCCCATCTCACGCAGGGTCGTTGCCCCGGCTTCGGTCACGGCCTGCTGAACCATCGCGTCCAGCTCTTCGGCAGACATGCCCTTGGGCAGGAACGATTCCAGGATCGCGATTTCGGCCTCGGCGGCCTCAGTCAGATCGGGCCGGTTGGCTTTCTGGCCCTCGGCAGCCGCCTCGCGGCGCGATTTAATCTCTTTCTGAACAATGGCGGTCACGGCGGCCTCATCCAGGGCTGCGCCGCGTTCAATCTCGGCGAATTTCACCGCTGCCAGGGCCATGCGGATCGTGCTCTTGCGCTGGTCAGCGCCGGCGCGCATGGCATCCTTCAGTGCAGTTTCCAATTCAGCTTTTGTTGTCATCGCAAACACTCCTTATCCAATTGGGTGGCGCATCCGGTGGCCGCCCATCAAATGCATATGTAAATGAAAAACAACCTGCCCGCCGTGCGAGCCGGTGTTCACAGTCAAACGGTAACCGCCCTCGGCGATCCCTTCCTGCTCTGCCAGGCGGCGGGCAGTGGTAAAGAGCCGCCCCAGGGCAGCCTCATCTTCGGGATTGGCCTCATTCACCGAAGCCAGGTGCCGGTTGGGTACAATCAGGATATGGGTGGGGCTTACAGGGTGGATATCCCGAAACGCCGTCACCAGTTCATCCTGGTAAAGCTTTGTGGTTGGAATTTCGCCAGCCACAATTTTGCAAAAAATACAATCGTCCAAGGCGGCCTCCTAAAAACGCACCGATCTCAAAACAGGATGATAAGCAGGCAAAGCCCACAAAACCACCCCTAATTTATACCTGAATTATGCCAAATAATCCATCTTTTGAATACTGTTCGAGCAAAACTGGCGTGATCTGATTCCAGAGATGCTGCGGAGCGTAGGCAGTCACCCGCAAATAATTATCCGTCAACCCGCTCATTCTCCAGCCGGCTGGCCCGTAGGCGGCATTGTTCTCCCAGAGTACCCCCAGTTCCTGCCCGACAAAGCTCCTGACATAGGCGCCCGCCGCGGCAGCAAACAGGGCGTGCAGTTCGGCGCTGCGCTGTTTGCGCACCTTCTGGGCAACCTGGCCCGGCATGCGGGCGGCAGCCGTGCCGGGCCGGGCTGAATAGCTGAAAACATGCCCGCCGGCAAAATTGACGGTCTCAATAAAAGCCTTGCCCTCGCCAAACTCGGCCTCTGTTTCGCCGGGAAAACCGACAATCACATCGGTGGTGATGGCAACCCCCGGCACAGCCTGGCGGGCGGCCTGCACCAGGGCCAGAAAGGACTCTGGGGTTGTCTTGCGGGCCATGCGGCGCAAAACAGTTGGGCTGCCCGACTGGAGCGGCAGGTGCAAATGCCGGCACAGCCGCCGGTCCTGCCAGAGCGAGAAAAAGTCGGCGTCCAGATCCCAGGGTTCCAGGGAAGACAGCCGAAGACGGGGCATATCCGTCTCTGCCAGCACCGTCTTAATCAGGTCACGCAGTTCGAGTGGAGCGCCAAAATCGCGGCCCCACGAACCGAGATGCACCCCGGTCAGCACAATCTCCTGGGCGCCGCCTGCCAGGGCAGCCTGAATATCTGCAATCACCTGTTTTTCGGTCCGGCTGCGGCCTGCGCCCCGGGCCAGGGTGGTCACACAAAACGTACAGCGGTTATCGCAGCCATCTTGAACCTTAATGAAGGCCCGTGTCCGCAGGCGCGCCCCGGGCAGCGGCTCACGTTCGACAACTTCGCGCTCAAAAATTTCCGGCGGCGCCTGCAGAACGTTCAGCACCAGGTCATCTTTGATTCCATTCGGCACCACCCGCGCCACCCGCTCCAGGGCCGCAGCAGCCTGCGGGTCCAGCGTGGACCAGCAGCCGGTCACCACAATCTCCTGTGCGCCGGCCTGCGCCGCCTGGCGGATTTTCTGGCGCGAATCAGAGGCCGCGGCCTGAGTCACAGCGCAGGTGTTCACCACCACCAGGTCAGCCTGCCCGGACTGCTCCACCACCTCGTGACCCGCCTGCTGAAACTGGCGGGCATAGGTTTCAATTTCGCTCTGGTTCAGGCGGCAGCCCACCATATCCAGAAAAACTTTCATTTAAGAACCTCTCTTACCAATAATTGTTCAAAAGCTACCTGCACGTCGGGCTGGCTGCTGGCGCCAACCAAAAAGCCAATCCCGCCAGTGCTAAAATCCGAATCATGCTGCTCGCCCAACAGGTTTTCATTAATATACAGCGTCAGACGGTCGCCAACACATTCTACCCGAAAATGATTGGTCTGGTCGCCCCGGCTGATTTTTTCGCTGGGCGGCATCTGAGCATCCTGGATCAGGTGCGTCTCCCCGGCTTTGGTTTTGCCGATCCCATAATAACCGTCGCTGCTGATCACAAACCAGTAATAATTGAGCGGGTCCTGGTAACGGCAAATCACCCCAAAGCGGTTATCCTGCGGACCGGCCAACAGGCGGGCATTGACCTGGATCTCCACATCGTCCGGGAACTGATACCCCGCCGGCAGAGCGGCAGACAGGTTGGCCCCCGGCGCAATGATCTTCATCTCATAGCGGCCCTCAAGATAGCCCACCTGGCCCTGCCAGCTTTCCTGCGCCGGCCAGCCCGACTGTGGATCGCGGAAATCGTCCTGAAAAACCAGGCGGGTTACCGGGTCTACAGGGTATAAAACAGAGCAGCCGGCCAGGTTCAGCGCCAGAATGCAGCCAACCACCAGCCGCCAAAACAGTGATCTTTTTAGCAGCATGTTTCAATCCTCGCCATAATTGTAGCACACCCCTTTCCTGGTTAGACGTTGTTTGGCAGGCTTTTTCGGGTGTTTATTTTGGTGACTGCGCCACCAAAATAAACACCCGAAAACTTAAGGAAGCAGCCGCTCGGCCTGGGCCTGGATTTGGGGATACTGGTCATTCAGATAGGCCTTTTGCAGCGCCTGCCGGGCCAGCTCGGTCTGCCCCTGCTCCGTGTACAGGACAGCCAGATGCAAACTGGCCGGGGCATAGTTTTCATCCAGCGCCAGCGCCGCCTGGTAGGCCTGCAAAGCCCCCGCCAGGTCGCCAGACAGGAAAAGCGCCTGCCCCAGCACATCCTGGGCCGCCGGATCCTGTGGCGACAGGCGGGCTGCCTCCCGCGCCGCGGGCAGGGCCGCATCGTCTATTTTAATTTGATACAGGATGAAAAACTCTGCCAGCAGGCGCTGGTATTCTGGCTCGGCGGGCGAGAGAGCCGCCGCAGACCGGAAATAGCCTTCCGCCGCCTGAATATCCCCCAGGTCGGCCTGGGCCTGGCCGATCGAAACCAGCCAGAGCGGGTTTGCCGGCTCCAGTTGGGCGCATTTTTCCAGGTACGTCAGGGCCTGGGCTGCTTTGCCCTGACGCTGCCAGAAAAGAGCCCACAGAGCGTTTACCGCCAGAGAGTCCGGGGCCAGACGGATGGCTTTCTCCAGGGCGGCCTGGGCTTCAGCCATATTTTGATCCTCGCCCTGCTGGTACATTTCAGCCAGGTATGCCCAGCCCTCTGCCAGTCCCGGGCTGCGGTCCACCGCCGTGTGCAAAGCAATCCGGGCCAGATCCCATTCCCCCAGGCCCGCCAGAGCGCGGCCGGTTTCAAGAAAGACAAAACCTGGCTCCTCGGATAACAAACCCGAACGCACCGCCTGCTGCAGCCGCACAGCCTGTGCTGCTACAGGCTGATCGCTGAGGGCAGCCACCTGCTCCAGATAGACCATACTGGCCTCGGGCTCCAGCGCGCAGAGCAGCTTGCCCAGGCGCAGATGGTTCTCGGCGTTGGCAGGCTCCACCAGCGCCAGCGCCTTGCGATCCTCCGCCTCTGCCGGGTAATCTGCCATCTGCTGGTGGATGTCCAGCAGGCGCCGGTAGACACTGGCGTCCGTTTGCCCGGCGGCAATCGCCCTGGTCCAGGCGGTCTGGGCGTTGGCATAATCGAACAAACCCCGGTAAGCATCGCCCAGCAGCAGCCAATCTGCACCCGACCGAGCGCCAGACGGCTCAGCCCGGGTCAGGTCTTGCACGGCCAGGGCATAATCGCCGGCAGCCAGGGAATGCCGCCCCGCCTGGGACCACAAATCGGCCTGCCAGGGCAAAAAAGCAGCCGCGGCCCGGTAATGCTGCGCAGCCGAACGCCAATCCTGGACGCCGGCAGCCTGCTGCGCCAGGAACAGCTCACTGCCTGCCAGGATAACAAAGCCGCCAACCAGCAGCCCCAATCCTGCCAGCAGCCGCCCCAACCAGCGCCGAGATGATCTTTGCATGGAATGATTATAACGAATTATGGTATCTTCTCAACAAAGTGGGGTGTTGGTTTTTTTTGTGGGCGAAGCCCACAAAAAAAACCAACTTCCCCGCTTATTGAGATGACACGAATTATGGGTACTTTCACGGGAACTCCCAGGAAGCCCCAAAAGGCTCTTATCCCAAACTGAAGTTATAATAAAGGAGCAGCTATTCTATCCCTGACCTGGAGGACTTCATGAGCGATTTGAAAGCCGAATTTGAAAAAGCAGCAGCCGATGTACAGAAATTAACCAAAAAGCCAGACAACGAAACCCTGCTCAAACTATATGCATTGTACAAACAGGCCACCAGCGGCGATGTCAACGGCCCGCGGCCCGGCGCTTTCGACATGGTTGGGCAGGCCAAATACACCGCCTGGACCAAACTGAAAGGCGTCAAACAGGATGCCGCCATGCAGCAGTATATTTCTCTGGCCCAAAATTTACTAAAAATCAAGTAAAATAGATATGACGCAGCGCGGCTAAATCACGCGCCAGCACAACATTGCGTAAGGAGGCAGCTTTGAAAATCGTGGTTTGTGTCAAACAAGTACCCGATTCGGCGGCAAAAGTCACCGCTGAAAATGGGCGTCCAAATTGGGGAGATGCGCCCCTGGTCATCAATCCCTGGGACGAATATGCGGTAGAAACAGCCCTGTTACAAAAAGAAGCGTATGATGGCGACGTGGTTGCCATCAGCATTGGCACCGAAAACGCCAAAGAAGCGCTCAAACATGCCCTGGCAATGGGCGCCAATGAAGCCGTTCTGATTTCGGACCCTGCCCTCGCCACAGCCGACAGCCAGGCGATTGCCGAAGTGCTGGCTGCCGCCATCCGCAAAGTCGGCGGCGATCTGGCATTCTTTGGCCGCCAGGCCATCGACAGCGACACCGGCGTCACCCCGGCTCAAACTGCGCGCCTGCTGGGCTGGCCCATCCTCAGCCTGGTCGCCGGCATTCAATCCCTTGACCCGGCTGCCAAAGCCATTAAAGTGGAACGCAGCACCGAGGAAGGCCGCCAGATCGTGCAGAGCAAACTGCCAGCCGTACTCAGCGTGGTCAAGGATATCGCCGAACCGCGTTACCCCTCGTTTATGGGCATCCGGAAAGCCTCAAAAGCCAACATCCCGGTCTGGTCGCTTGCCGACCTGGGTGTGCAGGTTCAGATCAAAAACACCTGGCCGGATGTCACCAATCCCCCTTCTCGTGAAGTTGTGACCGAGATGATCACCGGCGGCAGCGCCAAAGAAATCGCCGAAAAGCTTGCCGAGAAGATTCTGGCAGAGAAGGTGCTGTAATGAGCAACAAAATCTGGGTATTTATCGATCAATTTAAAGGCACGGCCCTGTCTTCCTCCTGGGAGACCATCGGCGCCGGCCAACAGCTCGCCGGGAAACTGGGCGGCGGCGTCACAGCTGTCGTCATGGGCGAACAGGTGGATGGGATCGCTGCGCTGGCTTTCCAATACGGGGCGGACGAAGTGCTGGTCGTGGATGATGCAGTCCTTTCCGACTTCCGGGTGGAAGCCTATGCCGACTGCCTCTCAAATCTGGCTGCCGAGCACAAACCCGAAGTGATCATCTTCCCCACCACCACCCGCGGCCGTGAACTGGCGGCGGTGGCGGCGGTCGACCTGAAAACCGGTGTGCTGCCCGATGTGGTTGGCCTGGATGTTCAAAACGGGCGGGTCATGGCCACCCGGCCGGTTTACGCCGGCAAACTGCTGGCCAAGGTGACCTGCCAGACCAATCCGCAGATCGTCACCATCCGGGTGCGGGCCTTTGCCCGGCCAGCCCAGGATGCCGGGCGCAGCGGTGCAGCCGTCAAAGTGGCTGCCAAAGCTGTCGAAGCGAACCTGCCCACCAAAGTGGCTGGCTACAGCAAAACCGAAGGCGGCGTCAGCCTGACCGATGCAGCCGTCATCGTTTCGGGCGGTCGCGGCGTTGCAAACAACCCCAAATTGTCGCCTCCGGGCGGCATGGATGAAAAAGCCGCTGAAATCTGGCGCGCCCAGCAGGGCTTCAAGCTGGTCGGCGACCTGGCGGCAGTCGTGGGCGGCGCAGTCGGCGCCAGCCGGGCGGCGGTCGATGCGGGCTACATCCCCTACAATTATCAGGTCGGCCAAACCGGTAAAGTGGTCTCGCCCGATCTGTACATCGCCTGCGGCATTTCCGGCGCCATCCAGCACCAGGCGGGTATGCGCTCCAGCAAGGTGATTGTCGCCATCAACAAAGACAGCGAAGCCCCCATTTTTAAGCTGGCCCGCTTTGGCGTGGTTGGCGATCTGTACGACATTCTCCCCGCCCTGACCGAAGCTCTCAAGAGCAAACTGGGCAAATAAACAAACAGTTCAAAAACAAAGGTTTACGACCATTCCAGTCGTAAACCTTTGTTTTAATCTTGACATACGCGCCTGGGCATGATAACCTTGCGCCGCTGTATTTAACAATCTGCTCAGATTTTTAAAGCAGTAGAAATTCAAGAAATTGGAGAAGGTTTAACATGAGCGAACGTATTTCTGGAGTTGTCAAATGGTTCAATGCAGCCAAAGGCTATGGCTTTATCGGCCGTGAAGGTGGCGAGGACGTATTTGTCCATTTTTCCGCCATCACCATGGAAGGCTATCGCCGACTGGAGCAGGGCCAGCAAGTGGAATTTTCCATCGACGAAGGCCCCAAAGGTCTGCAGGCGGTCAACGTTACCGTAAATTAACCCTCTGGGAAATTTCCCAGCAGCAAGAAGAGAAGACCCACAGATTAACCTCTGTGGGTCTTCTCTTTAACTGGCTCAGCGCCGCAAAACCGGCAGATAAACACTGTTGGCAATGACAACCTTAACGGTAACAAAAGATTCGATCCCGTAAAGATCCTTCACCGTCAGCCGGATGGTGTGAACCCCTTTCACCAAATTATTCAATGCCAGCGAAGGGCCAACCCCCAGGCTGCCCTGCAGATTAGATGACCACCTGAGTGCCGTGTCCGGCAGCGTACCATCTTCCATATCGGTCGCAATGCCCTGCATAACCACCAAAGACCCTGGGGCGTGGATTCCATTGTTCACCGGGTCCAAGATTAAAGGCACCGGTGCGTGGTTGGGGATTGAAACAGACTGATCAGTCTCTGCGACACCAACCAGCAAGCCATCTGTAGCCACCACCCTGAAGCGCACATCACTTCCACCGGGCATGCTGTCTGTCTGGATGGAATAGTTCGCATCCGGCAGGTCTGCAGCCAATAAACTCCAGTTCACGCCCCCATCCTTGCTGTAGAACAGCGAGTAGACCAGGGTGTCCCCGTCAATATCCAGACCCTGCCAGGTCAGGTTATGGGTGGAGCCAGTCAGCCAGGTCTCGGCGGCAGCCGGAGCAGTAAACAATACCTGGGGCGGGTTGGCACTGAGATTTTTTTGGTCCAGGGTTTTCCCCTGATAAGTCAAGAGGACTGTGCTGGCGCCTGCCGCCCATGGCATGATAAAGGAGACTGTCTGCTGTGTATTATCCAACGAAGAAAAAGGCGGGGCAGCTTCTCCTGCCTCAGGCCCGTTGTGCCCATCATATTCGCTGCTGAAATCGACTGTGAAGGTCTGGCTGATCAGCAGAGAATTATCAATATTGCGCAGTTCGACCACATAGGGGCCTGGGGTCAAAGGAAGCTGAAGACCGGCATTGGCTTTATACAAACTGCCAAGCTTCCCGGGGATGGCTGGCGAAGTCGCTGGATTAAAAATCGTCGCTTTCACAACCAGCGATTCAGGCAGCCCGGAAGGTGAAAGCACGCCCAGTGGGGCCGGGCCGGCAGGCTGATCTGCCAAAACTGTTGGGCTGGACATATGGTTAAACATTTGCTGCCAGGTATAAGGAGAAATCCAGCCCTGCTTGCTGCCGCCGCTCGGACAGTAACTCATTAAATCATGGGTTGTCGCCGGGTCATAAATTTTCCCCGTGGTCGGGTTGAAACCAAATTCCTGGATCGAGGAAGAAGCGTATGGGAATGTGGAGCTGCTGTCATTTGAACCACAGGCATCGGCTGTATTGGTATGCTTCAGGTCATAATCATGGGTCAGTTCATGCCCAAAAATCAAGGCCCCCGAAGCAGGATTGTCGGTGCTTGTCCCGGCGGCATCGCTGCCAATGCCCACCACGCCCAACCCGCCAGCGTGTGGATAGACGGGCATATCTGCATGTCCACAGGGATAACCCGCCGCTGGCACCCAACCATAAACATGATCGGCGCCTGTATAGGTTCCGCTGAACCAGAACCCAAACATATTCTCCAGCATCCATTGGGCGTTCAAGGTCTGGATCATTGCATGCTGCGCATCCCCGGTATTGCTGCAGGGGGTCAGAGCCGTGGTCCAGTTCAGATAACCTCCAGCGACCGAGTAATTAATGCCATTATTCCGAATGGGCAGGAGCTGCTCCCACCAATCGGTGGCGCCGCCGGTCACAGCCCAGCCGCCGGCGTAGCGCGTCCCGGAATACTCTGAAGGGTGATAATCCACCCTTTGCCCAATCACCTTGAGTGTTGTCCGGCTCTGAAAATTCAAATGGATCGTGCCAACACTTGGAAAGCGATTATTGGCTTCGCTTACTTCAGTGATGAGATTATCCGGGTCAACCACAGCATAAAAATCCACCCCAACGGTTGAATTGAAATTTACCACAAAATACACATTCGCATTGTCCGAGCGGCCCCGGTCAAGGGTTGGAATGGCCTTGCCAACCGCGTCAACCTGGTAGTTGACACTGTTCGCGGTAATAAAAAGCCGCACAGGCACATTGTTATAAGCCGCGTAAGGCGCAGCTACTCTCAAATAAATTCGGGCAGTCGTATCTTTCTTATTGACCAGCGGGAGCGAATTGTCCGGGCAGCCCGCCAGCCCCTTGGTGACGTCATAGCATTGAATGCCCTGGGTGATCTCGACCCCATGGATCGTGAAATCTGGGGACACCAGGTTCGGAATGTATGCCAGCTTCTGAACTGCATGGTAAGAAACCATCGGAATCAACGGCACGGGCGTCGGGGTAGGCCCGGCTGTGGGGACCGCAGTCGGAACAGGGGTCCATGTGGGTAAAGGCCTGCGAGCCGTGGGCAGTTCCTGACGAGGTGCAAAATACAAATTGTCAATCACTTCGCTTAAGATTGAGCCGCCATAATCCAGGGTTACCTTGACAATCGAACCAGTGGGATCATAAAAGCCGACAAAAAGCGTTGCCGGCTCAGGCACAACGGTGTAGCGGGCGGTGCAGATTGATTTGCCATTTGCATCAAACGCCGTCAGAACCGCAATAATCTGGGTGTCATTTGAATTTCCAATGTAAAAACCCACATGCGTTTTAGCCGAAGCGAACTGGATCAACAAAGGCACGTTGGCGCTGGTGGCGCCGACTGCAGCATTATTGCTGGTGACATTCGGCGCAGAAGCTGCTTTAAGGGGCTCATTGGCATAAATAATCGCCTGGGTAACCCGACTGTCTTCGAAACGGACACCAAAAGCAGGCAGATAGCGGTCCCCAATCACGGTATTGCCTGTCAAATCATCGAAATTAATTAAGGTTGCCTGGGGAATCTCAGAAGACTTGCCCAATGTCGTGCAGGCCTCGGGCGCATTCGGCAGGGCGGTAGGCTCGCTAGATCTAATTTGAGCTGCCACCGGCAGCGCCAGCATCAGCAGCATCAGCAGAGCCAGCCCAAAGCTAATCAACAGGGACTTGGGATAGAATTTCATTTGCGCACCTCCACAAACACAACCATAAAGGACACAGAGAATTGTGGATATATTATACGATAATTATCCTATTCGCACTGAAACAGCAGGTCTAGGGGATTGCTGTGGGAATGTACAGAGGGTGATTATTTTTGGCTTCGCCAAAAAATAATCACCCTCTGTGGACCTGGTTGAAAGCCGTGACCTGACCGGCAACAGCGGCAGCTCCGTCTAGCGCCCCAAAAGCTCTGAAAGCCTTTCGTCAGCCAGGAAAAAACGCTGTAAAAAGCCAAACAACAACAGGGTTGGGATGGTCATCACTACCGCGGCAGCCAGCAGGATGGGCCAGTTTGTTTTGTCGAGCTGCTGGAGCTGCTGCAGGCCTACCGCCAGCGTGTACAGGCTTTGCGACTTGAGGTACAGCAGGGGGTTGATAAAATCATTCCAGTAAAACATAAAGGTCAAGATGATCACCGCCATGCTGGTGGGGCGGGTTTGCGGCAGGCCAACCTGCCACCAGACAGCGAAGGCCCCGGCCCCATCCAGGCGCGCTGCTTCAAACTCGTCCACCGGAATCCGGCGGAATGTCCAGTAATACAGCAAAATAAACAGGGGGCTGGTCCCCATGAAAGCCGGCACAATCAGGGCCAGGTAACTATCGGTGATCCCCAGCCAACTCAACAAGATGTAGCGCGTCAGCCACAGCGCTGTGGCTGGCACCATCAAAAGCCCCACCGTCAGGGTAAAAAAGAGCCCGCGCGTGCGCGCCCCCAGCTCCGCCATGCCAAACCCGGTGAGGGATGCCGTCACCAGGGTGATTGGAATTGCCAGCCCCGCCACGATAAAAGAATTTACGAGATACCGTTGGAGCGGGATGATCTCAAAAATAGCCCGGTAGTTTTCCCAGACAGCAGGGTCGGGAAACCACTCAGGGCTGCGCGCAGGCGGCAAGCCGGGCTGGCGCAAAGATGCCGAAAACATCCAGAACAACGGCAAAATAAAAACCAGTGAGATTGAGACCGCTGTCAGGTAATACAACCCGGTTCGGAGCAGTTTAGGCATCATCATGCCCCCATCCCTCGAAGAGGTAGTACAAATCCAGCAGCAAAGCCAGGGTAATCAGGAACATCAGCACCATCAGCACAGACCCGTTCCCAAATCGAAAGCGATCAAAGGCCTCCTCAAAAATCATCAGCGGCAGGAAGAATGTACCGTAATATGGGCCGCCGCCTGTCATCACATAAGCCGGGACAAAGGTGTTTTGGAAGCTCATGATCACATCCCGAAAGGTCAACATGACCAGCCAGGGCCATAGAAAAGGCAGGGTGATGTAGCGGAAAGCCTTCCAGCGCCCGCAGCCATCCACCGCAGCAGCATCGTAGTAATCTCTGGAAATATGTTTGAGGCCAGCCAGTAACACCACAAAGCCTTCCCCAATCTGGAGCAGGCTCATCATCACCAGCGCCAGTTTGGCTGTGTTGGGATCGAGCAGCCAGGCCGGCGCCGGCAGGTGCAGCAGCCGCAGAATCTGATTCAGCGGCCCATACAGAGGATTAAAAAACCACAAAGCCACCAGGGCGAAGGCCACATCTGGAATGATCGTGGGGAGATAGACAGCCGCCCGAAACAAAACCGTGCCCGGCCTGGGCCGGTTCAAGAGCAAAGCCAGCAGCAGCGCCCCCAACAAACGGGCCGGAACCGCCAGGACGATGAAAAACATCGAATTAAGCACGGCTGTCATCAAAAGCGGATCGGCAAAGGTCTCCGTGAAATTCCCCAAACCAGTCCAGACGGGCGGCGAGATGGCATCATAACGGAAGAAGGATAACCCAAACGAAATAAGCACCGGCAAAACAACCAGAGCCAGGCTGACCAGGATATAAGGCAGCAGCATGAAAACAAGCTCTGCCTTATATGTAGAGTTCAGGTTGCGGCGCAGGCGAATTTGCGGGAACTGCGGGGGTTTTATTTCGTCTCTTCCTTAAAGTATATCTGTGTCCGGTCAATAGCGGCCTGGACTGCTTCTTCCAGGGCTGCATTGCCATAGAAGGCCCGCTCCAACTCTTCACCGACAATTGATTCGATATCAACCCAGGTTTCCATCACCGGCACCGCCCGGATAAATGGAATGGTATCCAGAAAAACGCGGCTGTTGGCCGGTTTTGCGCTGGGGTCAAGGAAGGCTGGCGATTCGGCCACGGAGCGCAGCGAGGGTACGGTTCGCCCCGATTTGGCGACGATGGTCTGCCCTTCGGGAGAATTGGCGTATTCAATGAACTTCCAGACCAGGTCTTTGTGTGCAGCGCTGGCCGGCATACAGTAGCCATCGGCGTGCAGGATCCCGGCCGGCACATAGCCGCGCGGCAGGGCAGCCACATCCCAGTCAAAAGCCGTGATTTCACGATAGGTGGGGACACCCCGGCGGCTGTTCAAAAACATCCCCAGCCGCCCATTTTGAAAGCGTGATTCGCTGTCTTCAGCCGATTCCGCTTCCTGGTTGGGCACAACATGATGTTTGGTTTGCAGTTCAACAAACCACTGGGTGGCTTTGAAAGCCAGCGGTTCATCCAGGATCAGTCGGGTGGGCTCATTGGCCGAATCGACAAAATTGCTGCCGTTTTGCCAGATGAACGGCGCCAGGCGAAAAAGGGAGGCTTCGGTGCCCAACCCGTACTGGTCTGTGATCCCATCGCCGTCCAGATCTTTGGTCAGCGCCAGGGCAGCAGCCAGAAAATCATCCCAGCTCCAATCATCTTTGGGGTATGCCAGGCCAGCCTGGTCAAACAAATTCTTGTTGTAATACACCACCAGGCTTGAGATATTCTGCGGGATGCACATCAATTTGCCAGCCCAGGTAAAGGGTAGCGTGGCTTCGGAGTAGAAATCATCCAGTTGAATGACGGTACTGCTGGCAAGGTAATCACCCAGGGGTTCCAGGGCGCCTTTGGCCGCCAGAGAAGCATACCGCCGGTAATTGATCAAAACCACATCGGCCGGGTTTCCAGCCGCAAAATCCGCCGCCAGGCGTTTGCGATAATCCGTCTGGCCCGGAATGTGGATCAGCTCGATCTTGATGGCCGGATATTTGCTTTCAAAAGCCGCTGTCAGAGCCTGATAAGCGCCAAGCTCGGCCGGATCGCCAAAGACCATAAATGAAACCGTGCCCGCAAGATCTTGCGCCGCGGCCGCCGGTTCCTGCGTAGCAGGAACCGGTTCCTGAGTAACCGCCTCGGGCGTAATCGCCCCATTCCCTGCACATGCACTTAAAATGAATGACAGGGCGAGGCAGTACGTTATAAGAAGCTGTATTTTGCGTTGAAACATGTTGATCTCCTTGGTGCAATCTGATACTACCTGGCAAAGCCAGATCAAGTCGGGTAATTTTATCATCCCCGCCTGTTTACGGTTATGAAAATTCCAGAACCCTCCGAAGAATTTGCACACAAAATCACATCTCCACTGTAGGGGCGACACGGTTGGCATGAAATTTGGCGCGGCCATTACAACAAGGGTCGCCCTGTTTGGCCAAACAGGGCGACCCTTGTTGTAATGGCAATTTATCGATTAATGCCAGCCGGGCTCGCCCCTACCTCGGCCAGAAAAATATATTATGAGTAGTTCTCCCAGGGCAGTACCCCAACTATGCCAAACAAACATCAGGCATGTGCAGGGGCGGGTCCCGACAGATAAACGGTGACTCGCCATCAACGATGACCCGCCCGTATTACCAATACAGGGCGGGTTTTCGGAAATGGTCTTTGACTTGCCCAACCAGGAACCCGCACCCTACCCATTGTGCCAAATCCTGTCGTTCGCGGTTTCTTTGCATACAAAATCGGCTCTTTGGGAATAGCCGTGAGAGGGTATATATGTGGTGATAATTTTGGGCTTCGCCCAAAATTATCACCACATATAGCCCACCATCACGGGAAATCCCAATGACCCACAAAATCATCCCGGAAAACCAATTCCGGATTGGGGTATAATTAATTTATGCCAAACACTGATCTGACCATTAATACCGATCTTGCTCAAAAAATCCTGGTCAACTTTCTGCACAGCGAAATTACCCGGGCTGGCTTCAGCCGGGCTGTGCTGGGCCTGTCTGGGGGCATTGACTCGGCCCTCTCCTGCTATCTGGCAGCCCAGGCCCTGGGACCGCAAAACGTCCTGGCCGTGCGCATGCCATACCGCACCTCCTCGCAGGGCTCGCTGGATCACGCCCAACTGGTGATCGATGCCCTCGGCATCCAAGCGCTGACCATCCCGATCACCGATATGGTCGATGCCTATTTTGCGGGCTTTGCCGATGCCAGCAACATGCGCCGCGGCAATGTCATGGCCCGCCAGCGCATGATCGTGCTCTATGACCAATCCGAAGTCTTTAAAGGCCTGGTGGTTGGCACTGGCAATAAAACCGAAATCCTGCTGGGCTATTCAACCCTGTTTGGCGACGCCGCCTGCGCACTCAACCCGCTGGGCGACCTGTACAAAACCCAGATCCGCCAGTTATCCCGCGCCATGGGCATCCCGGCGCCCATCCTCGACAAAGCCCCCTCCGCCGACCTGTGGGACAACCAGACCGACGAAGGCGAGCTTGGTTTCACCTATGAACAAGCTGACCGCCTGCTCTACCTGCTGGTTGACCAGCGCTACAGCCCCGTCGACTGCATTGCCGAAGGCTTCAGCGAAGACTTTGTCCAGACGGTGGTCCGGCGCATCCGGCGCAACCATTTCAAGCGCGTCCTGCCGCCCATCGCCAAGCTCTCGAACCGCACCATCGGCTACGATTTCCTCTACCTGCGCGATTGGGGCACGTAGCCGAGCTTTAGCCGAACTGGCCCGAATTGGCGTTTATTCAGTCCAGATAATAGGCCCCGCCGGCACAGGCCCGGCATAAAACCAACCCAGCCACAGTCTGCTCGCGCTGGTTTATGATCTCCTCACCGCACTGGCTGCAGATCGCCCGCAAAGCCGGCTGACTGATCAGGGCTTCCAGCGGCTGGGCCAGGCGCACCGGGGTAATCGAAAGCAGTTCATCGGTGGACATAACCTGATAGGCCGCCAGCATCGCGGCATAGTGGCTGCTGGATTCGGGCAGGCGCCAGTCGGCCCGCTGCCGGATCCCGGGCCTGGGCGCAGCCCGCACCGCCTGCCCGGTCTCTACACTCACAAATACCGCCGCAATCTTGCCATAATCCTCAACCCGCAGGGTCCGCTGACCAATCGTGCAGCCGGTTGCTGCCTCAACGCCATCCGCAAAACAGCCATCTGTCTCCAAAATAACCAGGGCCTTTTTATCCACTGCCGGGGCCGGCAGGCCAACCGCCGCCAGCCCTGCCAGGCCAATTCGCACCCCCAGCACCTGGCGCGGGCAAAGATGGCTGTGCCGGGCTGCGCTTTGCGCCAATAAACTGCCGAGATCGGACTGCATGTTTACTCCCAAAAATTCTTATGGGCAGCTGCAGGGAAAACCATGACCCAGCCAGCCGCCCGGTTGGATTGCATCCTGGCTATTGTACCGCCAGTTCGCAAGAGATTTTTGGGTGTTTTTTGGGTGCTGCGCCACCCAAAAAACACCCAAAATAACCTCTCCGAAGGCGTTATTCTATCATTCGATTTAGCGGGGAATATGTTCAGGTTCCGGGCTAAACCCCAACAGGCGATAAGTTTTACTTATAGTTCTTGATAAGTAATTCAAAACGCACTTTGTGACAATTGTCACTAACGAATACCTTGTAAAAAAGTTAGACTCTCAGCATCACCTTTGTTCGGATCAGGCGGTTTTGGCCGTATTCCGAACCCCAATCGACCGGAAGGAGAGTCTATGTCCCAGAAACGCAACCTGTTTCAAATCGCGGTTGGCGCCTGCCTGCTGGTTGGATTGACGGCCGCCTGTGCCCAGGCCCCGCAGCCCAGCCCCACAGCAGCCGCAACCGCAACTGCGCTGCCCACCAATACGCTCGTCCCGCCCACGGCAACGGCAACCCTGACACCCACCCCAGAACCCACCGCCACAGCCGTCCTGGCAGCAGATTACTACTGCATCGAGTGTCACACCAATAAAGACAACCTGATCGCCAATGCTCAGCCCGTTGTTGTAGTCGAGAAGGAATCCGAAGGGGTTGGCTGAGGGGGCTCTGTGGCTCCGTTGGAGCCCTGGGAAAAAGTTCTTGTATCCGCCGACTATGTCGAAAAACCGCACGGCGACTCTGCCTGCACAGACTGCCACGCCGGCGCCCAATCCGCCGAAAAAGATGCAGCCCACGCCGGCCTGGTAACCAGCCCAAGCACCGATGCGCAGACATACTGCGCCAATTGTCATAAAGACACCGTAACCACCTTTGGCAGCAGCCTGCATGCCACCCAGGCCGGGTACTGGACTGCAATTAATACCCGCAGCACCCCCGAAAACCACCCGGCCCTGGAAACCATGTTTGGCAACCACTGTTCCTCCTGCCACACCACCTGCGGCGACTGCCATGTCAGCCAGCCCAGCAGCGTTGGCGGCGGGTTCCTCAGCGGGCATACCTTCGAGAAAACCCCGCCCATGACCCGCACCTGCACCGCCTGTCACGGCAGCCGGGTGGGCGCCGAGTATCTGGGCAGCCACGAAGATATACCTGGCGATGTCCACTTCCGCGAGGAACGCTTCAACTGCGTCTCTTGCCACGCCGGCACAGACCTGCACGCCGCCGCTGCCGATGAAAACGCTCACCGCTACGCCGGTGAACAAAACCCCAAATGCGAAAACTGCCATGCCGTCGGTTCTTCGACCGATCCGGTGATGCAGCACAGCCTGCACAAAGACAAACTGGCCTGCCAGGTTTGCCATTCGGTGGAATACACAAGCTGCGATAACTGCCATGTGTCCATCAGCGACAAAACCGGCAACCCAATGTTCAAGACCGACGCCACCTACCTGACTTTCTTTATCGGTCTGAACCCACGCCAGGATGAAAACCGCCCGTATGAATATGTTTTGCTGCGGCATGTGCCGGCTGCTCCCGACAGCTATTCCTTCTACGGCGAAAACCTGCTGCCAAACTTTGCCAGCGGCCCCACCTGGGTGTACACCACGCCCCACAACATCCAGCGCAACACGCCCCAAAACGGCAAATGCGAAAACTGCCACGCCAACCCGGCCCTCTTCCTGACCGCCGACAAGGTGGCCGAAAGCGAGCTGGAAGCCAACCAGAGTGTCATCGTACCCGAGCCGCCCAAGGCTGTCGGGAAATAACAAAGTAACGGTTGTTTTGGACGAAAAAATCGTCCAAAACAACCAACGCAAGATTTGATAGGAGAAGAAATGAAAAGTAAACTGTATCAATCCATGATCTGGCTGGTCGTACTGGCCATGCTGCTGGCAGCCTGCCAGCCCGCCGCCACCGAAGCTGTGGTTGAAGCCACCACTGCTGTTGAGCCCACCGCCGTCCCGCCGACCGCAGTCCCCACCCCCGTGCCGCCCACCGCCACGCCTGAACCCACCGCCGTCCCCCCCACCGACTGGATGGCTGTCTTCACCAGCGTCGTTGCCGCCATGCCGGCCGACAAGGGCTATTCTTCCGTCTCAGCCGCCAACCTGAACACCGAACTGACCGAGAAACCCCCGTTCCTGGTGGATGTGCGCGAGCTCAGCGAAGTTGAAAAAGATGGCTACATCAAAGGCTCCATCAATCTCCCAATCCGCGAGCTGTTAAAGAACCTGGACAAGCTGCCCGGCCTGGATGAACCGATTGTCGTGCTGTGCGCCTCGGGTCACCGCGGCGGCCTGGCCATGGGCACCCTCAAGGCCCTGGGCTACACCAATGTGCGCAACCTTGGCGGCGGCCTGAATGCCTGGAAGAAAGCCGGCATGCCTCTGGAAACTGGCGCTCCCGCATCCGCCGCCGCCATCAGCACCCCCATCGTCGCCGATGAGCAGCTCTTCACCGCCCTGGACGAATTCCTCAGCGGCCTGCCCGAAGGATTCCTGACTGTTTCAGCCGCCAACCTCAACACCGAGCTGGCCGAAAAAGCCCCCTTCATCCTCGATGTGCGCTCCGACAAAGAGTGGAACGAAACCGGCAAGATTGACGGCGCCGTCCACATCGCCTTTGAGAACGTACTCACCAGCCTCGACCAACTGCCCGCCAAAGACCAGTCCATCGTCGTGATGTGCGCCTCCGGACACCGCGGCTCGGTCATTATGATGGCGCTCAAGTTCCTGGGTTACGAAAACGTGCGCAACCTGGGCGGCGGTCTCAACGCATGGAAAGCCGCCAAGCTGCCCGTAGCCGGTTGGGAAGACTGGAACGCCGTCTGGGGCGACTTCCTGACCAACATCCCCGAAGGCTACTACACCATCAAAGCCGCTGACCTGAACGCCAGCCTGGCCGAAAATGCGCCCTTCATCCTGGACGTGCGCGAAACCGCCGAAGTTGAAAAAGGCATCATCGCCGGCTCAGTCAGCATCCCAGTGCGCGAAGTCTTGAAGAACCTGGACAAGCTCCCCGCCCAGGATCAGAAAATTGTCGTCCTCTGCCAGTCTGGGGCCCGCGGCGCCATGGTCATGGCTGCCTTGCGCCTGCTGGGCTACACCGATGTGGTCAACCTGGCCGGCGGCCTGAACGCCTGGGTCAAGGCTGAACTGCCCGTGGTCGTCGAAGCCCCCGCCGCCCTCACTGCCGGCACCGCCCCCGTCGTAGACGAAGACCGCTTCGCCGCCCTCGACAAGTTCCTCTCCGAACTGCCCGATGGTTTCTACACCGTCAAGGCTGTTGATCTGAACATCGAACTCGGCGTCGATCCCAAGCCCTTTGTCTTCGATGTCCGCACTACAGCCGAAATCAGCGCCAGCGGCTATATCACCGGCGCCCTGATCATCCCAATCAATGAAGTTTGGGGCCGGTTGAGCGAACTGCCCAAAGACAAGGCTGCCCCGATCGTCGTGCTCTGCCAGTCCGGGCACCGCGGCGCCATGGTCTCCATGGCCCTGCGCATGAACGGCTGGACCAACGTCCGCAACCTGGCCGGCGGCATGAATGCCTGGGTCGCCGCTCAGCTTCCCGTTGCCAAGCCCTAAATAACCCCATTCGGGTTAGCTCGAAAAGAGATCGTATTGGGTATTATTTGGGTGGCTGCACCACCCAAATAATACCCAAAATTCTTTAACATCACAAAGAGGCTCACAGTCCTGCGGGCCTCTTTGTGATTAATATGACAATCGACTGTGACATCTGTCACTATCATTTCGCCTGAGATGAGCGTAAGATAAGAGTGCTTTTACACATATTCACATTTGCGCATAAGTCTATAGGTGATCCAAAATGAACCAATCCAACCTCTCTCAGGAAGTCCACATTCTGCATGCCGATATGTGTTCGGCGCTGGCAGACCCCTGCCGTATTTTGATTTTATACGCCCTGTCTGATGCTCCGCACACAGTGAACGAGCTGGCTGCCAAAGTCGGTGCCAGCCAGCCCACCACCTCGCGCCACCTGAAACTGCTGCGCGAGCGCGGCATCGTGACCGCTGCCCGCCAGGGCGCCAATGTCGCCTATACCCTGATCGACAATCGCCTGATCGAGGCGTTGGATTTATTGCGCGCTGCCATGCGCGACAGCCTGACTCGCCGTGCCAACCTGATGGATTCGATTACTGAAGGTTGAGCGTCTAACCGCCCTGTTTTGGAGGATCTATTTTTCTATGAAGAACAACCGTTTTATCTGGGCGCTTGGTCTGCTGGTTACCCTGGTTGTGATTGCCGTTCCGGTCGCCATTTTCTGGCCCCGCCCGGCAGCCGTAACCGATGACCCCTGGGCCAATGTACCCCAACACGCCACCCATACCAGCCACGCCAACCTGATGGAAGGCCCCTATGCCACCGGCCCCGAGGTGACAAAAGCCTGCCTGGAATGTCACCCCGACGCTGCCAGCCAGATGATGTCCACCACCCATTGGACCTGGGAAAGCCAGCCCTTCGATGTGCCCTGGCGCAGCGAACCGGTCACCATTGGCAAAGCCAACCAGATCAACAACTTCTGCATCAGCTCACAGGGTAACCAGAAGAAATGTATGTCCTGCCATACCGGTTACAGCTGGTCTGAAGGCGAGTACGATTTCTCGGCCGCCGAAAATGTGGACTGCCTGGCCTGCCACGCAGAGACCAGCACCTATGCCAAGGGCGAGTATGGCAACCCGGCTGCCGGAATCGACCTGGTCTCGGCCGCCAAGAGCGTGCGCAACCCCACCCGCGACAACTGCGGCAAGTGCCATTTTGACGGCGGCGGCGGCAACGGGGTCAAACACGGCGACCTGGATGAGAGCCTCTACTTCCCCAACGAAAACCTGGATGTCCACATGGGGCGCAACAACTTCATCTGCACCGACTGCCACCAGACGGACGATCACCAGATCCTGGGCCGCATGGTTGCCGACAACTACACCATCGACCCGACCGAACAGGTCGCCTGCACCAACTGCCACAGCGAAACGCTGCACACCGATGAGCGCATCAACACCCACATCGAATCGGTTGCCTGCCAGACCTGCCACATCCCGGCCATGGCGCTGAAAGACCCCACCAAGATCAGTTGGGATTGGTCCACCTCCGGTCAGGACACCCCCGAAGATCATTTCACCTATCTGAAGATCAAAGGCTCGTTTGTCTACGAAAAAGATTTCCTGCCGACCTACGTCTGGTTTGATGGCAATCTGGAATACCGCTATATCAACGGCGATAAAATCGACCCGACCACTCAGACCTACATCAACAAGCCGGCTGGCGATATTAAAAACCCGCAGGCCAAAATCTTCCCCTTCAAAGTCCATGTGGCCAAACAGCCTTATGATGCAGTCAACAATTACCTGCTGGCCCCCATCACCGCCGGCCCTAACGGCTACTGGACCAACTTTGACTGGAACAACGCCTTCAAGCTGGCCGAAAGTGTCACCGGGCTTCAGTACAGCGGCGAATATGGCTTTGCAGAAACTCTGATGTATTGGCCGACCACCCATATGGTCCAGCCCAAAGAAAACGCCTTGCAGTGTGAATCCTGCCACGGTCCGGATGGACGCCTGGATTGGGAAGCCCTGGGCTACCCCGGCGATCCAATGGAATGGGGCGGGCGGTTTGGTAAAAAATAACGACGATGAAGAAAATCACCTCCCTCACCCGTTTCTCGAAAATTTTCTGGCTTTTGGGCCTGGCGCTGCTGCTGATTGCGGCCGGCGTCCTGGCGCAGAGTGCTTATGCCGGCAGCCAGGCTGCCCCCGTCGCAGCCAGTTCGCCCCTCCACCCCACCTTTGCCCTGCTGGATGCCAGTGGCGCGAATGTGCTTGAAAGCGCCGGCGCCGTTTCGACCATGCAAACCTGCGGCCAGTGCCATGACACAGCCTATATCTCCAGCCACAGCTTCCATGTCGACCTGGGCCAGAACGAAACCACCGCCGGCGCACAGCCCTGGGAAACCGGCTCTGGCCTGTACGGCAGTTGGGATGCCCTGCGCTACCGCTATCTCTCCCCAGAAGGCGACACCCGCCCCGATCTGACCCCCGAAACCTGGGTAACCTTCAACGCCGCCCGCCTGGTTGGCGGCGGCCCCACCACTGCCAGCGGCATGGAGATGAACTGCTTCCTCTGCCACCTGACCCAGCCCAACAACAGCGAGCGCATCACAGCCATCCAGGCCGGAAAGGGCGACTGGGCTGCTACCGCCACCCTGCTGGGCACCGGGATTGTGGACAGCGCCAGCGCCGGCTATCAGTGGAACCCCGCCGCCTTTGACGCCGAAGGCAAGCTTTCTGCTCCTTTTGTCACCATTCAAGACCCCGCCAGCGCCAACTGCGCCCAGTGCCACGGCCTGGTCCACACCGACCCCGAACAGCCGCTGACCCTGACCGGCTGCGACCTGGAACAGACCCAGACCTCGGTCACCGGGCAGGTCGTTTCTGGCCAGAAGATCTCTGTCTCGGGCATGAACCTGGCCAACAAAGAAGACCTGGACCGCTCGTGGGATATCCACGCCGAGCGCGGCCTGAGCTGCACCGACTGCCACTACGCCCTGAATAACCCCGCCTACTACCAGTCCGGCGCCGATAACAAACCCGGTCACCTGGTGTTTGATCCCCGCCGCCTGGAAATTGGTGAGTTCCTGCAGAAACCCGATCACAACTTTGCCCGCGGCCAGAGTACCCAGTTCACCGTGGCTGCCGACCTCAAAGGCACCATGCGGCGCTGTGAGTCGTGCCACGATTCCAGCGGGCACGCCAGCTGGCTGCCCTATGCCGAACGTCACATGGGCGAAATGGCCTGCGAAACCTGCCACATCCCCCAGATGTATGCCCCTGCTGTGCAGTCGTATGACTGGACGGTGCTGACCACCAGTGGGCAGCCTGCCAGTGTCTGCCGCGGCGTGGAAACCGCCCCGGCTGCCGGAGCGGTGGATGACCTGGTCACCGGCTTCCAGCCTGTGCTGATGCAGCGCACCAACATTGACGGCGAAAAACTGCTGGCGCCCTACAACCTGAGCCTGTCCTGGTACTGGATCTACGATGACCCGGCCGGCCTGCGCCCGGTGCGCCTGGAAGACCTGCAAGCCGTCTGGCTGGATGGCGGCGTTTACGCCCCCGAAGTTCTGGCTGCTTTCGACGCCGACAAAGACGGCGCCCTGGCCGAAACCGAGCTGCGGATTGACTCTGACGAAAAACAAAATCTCATCACCGCCCGGCTGACAGCCCTGGGCCTCACCAACCCGCGCATCCAGGGCCAGGTCCAGCCGTACAGCATCAACCACAATGTGACCCGCGGCGAATGGGTGACGCGCGACTGCCAGTCTTGCCACGGCGATAATTCCCGTCTGTCTGCCTCCATGCCGCTCTCCGATTACCTGCCGGGCGGGGTTATGCCCGAATTCGTGCAGGATGGCAACGCTGGCGCCACCAGCGGCCTGGCTGTCCAGGATGGCGCACTGGTCTACACCCCCAACACAGCCGAATATGGCCTGTATGTCTTCGGTCACAACCGGGTCAGTTGGGTGGATTGGCTGGGGGCGCTCTTCTTCGTCGGCGCGGTGCTGGGCGTATCCGGACACGGCGGCCTGCGTTTCTATCGGGCTCTCAAAGCGCCCAAACACAGCGCAGCCACCAAACGGGTCTACATGTACTCCATCTATGAGCGCTTCTGGCACTGGCTGCAGACCTTCACGATTGGGATCCTGATCCTGACCGGGCTGGTGATCCACCGCCCGGATATGTTCGGCTGGCTGAGCTTCCCGTACATGGTCACCATCCACAATGTTCTGGCCGCCGTTCTGGTGATCAATGCCGCCCTCTCCCTGTTCTACCACCTGGTGAGCGGTGAGATCCAGCAGTTCATCCCCCGCCCATACGGCTTCTTTGACCAGGCCATCGTTCAGGCCAAGTTCTACCTGACGGGCATCTTCAAGGGCGACCCGCATCCCTTTGCCAAGACTCCCGACCGCAAGATGAACCCCCTGCAGCAGGCCACCTACTTCGGCATCCTGAACGTCCTGCTGCCGCTTCAGATCATCACCGGCGCCCTGATGTGGGGCGTGCAGCGCTGGCCGCAGATCGCCGGCATGCTGGGGGGGCTGCCTTTCCTGGCGCCATTCCACAGCCTCGTAGCCTGGACCTTCGCCGCCTTCATCGTCGGGCATGTCTATCTGACCACCACCGGCCACGAACCACTGGCCGGGATTAAAGCCATGATCCAGGGCTGGGAAGACACCGAAGCGCACGCTTCGGACAAACCCGCTGAATCCAACCCGCCCACCGTTTCTGCATAGGAGGAATGTATGACCGCTTCGAATCCTGCCAAATCCAAACCCGGCTTTAGCCTCAAGGGCATATTCCAGCGCCCTGAAAAAGCCTATGTTCACCCCTATCTGGGCGGCGCCCTTTTAGGTGTGGTCCTTTTCCTGGCCTTCCTGCTCACCAGCAACGGCCTGGGCGCATCCGGCGGCCTGAACCGCCTGACCGCCGCCGTGGAAGACCTGGTCGTACCCGGTCACATTGACCGCACGCCCTACCTGCTCAAGCTGGCTGGCGGCAGCGCCAACCCGCTGGATGACTGGACCGTGCCAATGGTCTTCGGTGTTCTGGCTGGCGGCGCAATTTCAGGCATCCTGAACGGGCGCTTCAAGGTCGAGCTGAACAAAGGCCCGAATGTTACCCCCCGTACCCGCCTGTTTATGGCCTTTGTCGGCGGGGCGATCATGGCCTACGGCGCCCGAATGGCCCGCGGCTGCACCTCCGGGCAGGCGCTCTCCGGCGGAGCCACGCTCTCGGTTGGCTCCTGGGTGCTGATGATGTGCATTTTTGCCAGCGCCTATGCCCTGGCCTATTTTGTGCGTAAGTTCTGGAATTAAGGAGGCCTATCATGCAGCCAATTTTCCCTCTCGAACCTTTTTTGCAGCCCCTGGCCGCTAACCCCTGGACCTACCTGGTCTTCGCAGCGATCGGCTTCTTCTTTGGCTTTGCCCTGGAAATTTCCGGGTTTGGCAACTCCAAAAAACTGGCCGCCCAGTTCTATTTCAAAGATCTGACCGTGCTCAAAGTCATGTTCACCGCCATTGTGACTGCCATGGTGCTGATCTTCCTTTCGGCTGGCATCGGGATTCTCGATTTCAGCAAAGTCTGGGTCAACCACACCTACCTGTGGCCCGGCATCGTGGGCGGCCTGATCATGGGCGTCGGCTTCATCGTCGGCGGCTTCTGCCCCGGCACCTCACTCGTCTCGGCTTCCACCCTCAAGCTCGACGGGATTGCTTTTGCCCTGGGCACCCTGGTGGGCGTCTGGGCCTTCGGTGAAACGGTCGACTGGTATTGGGAATGGTGGAATACCAGCGGCTTTTACGGCCGCCTGACCTGGATGGACCTGCTGAATGTGCCCGCTGGCTGGGTGGTGGTCGTGGTGGTTTTGATGGCCCTGTTTATGTTCTGGGGCGGCGAGAAGTTGGAAGCCATTTTCGGCAAGCGCGACTTGAAGCTGGAACCCAGCACCCGCAAGTATGCCGCTGGCGCTCTGCTCATAGGCGCGGTGGTTGTTCTGCTGCTCGGCCAGCCAGACAATGCCCAGAAGTGGGCCAAACTGGCCCCTGCCAAGGAAGAGATCTTGAGCGCACGCTCTGTCCAGGTTCATCCCGGTGAGCTGCTGGCAACCATGGCCGATGACCGCATCCGCCTGGTGATGTTTGATGTACGCCCAGAAAATGAATTTAACTTATTCCATGTGGACGGCGCCCTGCGGGTCAATATGGATGACCTGGCCCGGCTTTCCAAAACTCTGGCCGGATCAACCGCTAACAACACCGTCTATGTGCTGATCAGCAACAACGAGCAGATCGCCACCGAAGCCTGGAAAGTGATGGTGGCTGAATCGGTGCCCAGTGTCTACATTCTGGAAGGCGGCATCAACAACTGGTTGAGCATCTTTGCGGCCAATGAGCCTGAAATTCAACCTACACCCACCCCGCCCAGCGGAGACCAGTTGGCCTACCAGTTCCCGGCTGCCCTCGGCGCCCGTTTTGAAGCTGCCGCGCCCGATCCTTATGAGTGGAAGCTGGAGTACACACCCAAAATCGTCCTGCAAACCAAGCGCGACAAAAGCGGCGGAGGCTGCGGGTAATCACACTTATGAAATACCACCTCCCTGCGGAGGTGGTATTTCATACTAAGAAAAATGTCTTAGTCCGAACTGAGGATATGGGAAAGAATATGCTGGATCTGAACGCACTTCAAACTTTTCTGGTTGTCGCCGAGCTGGGCAATTTCAGCCAGGCCGGGCGGCACTTACACGTCTCTCAGCCGGCAGTCAGCCAGACCATCCAGGTGCTGGAAAAACAACTGGGCGTGCAGCTTCTCAACCGCCAGGGCCGCAGTGTCAGCCTGACCGAAGTCGGGCAGGTGCTTAAGCCGATGGCCAAAGAGCTGCTGGCTGCCTCCATGCGGGTTGAAGAGACCATCCTCTCGCTGCAGGGCGAAGTCATGGGTGAAATGAACATCGGCTGCACCACCGCCTCTGGCAAATACCTGCTGCCCGGGCTGATCGCCCGTTTTCGCCGCCAGCACGCCCGGGTGCAGATCAATGTCCTCGTCACCAGCCGCGACTCGCTGGTCAACAAACTCAGATCCGGCGATGTGGGTCTGGGTGTCATGAGCAAAAAAATTGACCTGCACGAGTTTGAATACCAGGACTTCTATCAGGATGATGTCATCCTGATCGTACCCGCAGACCACCCCTGGGCCCGATTTGGCCAGGTCTTCCCGGACGATCTGCTGGAAGAACCGATCATCTTGCGCGAGGAAGTGGCGGGCACGCGCGAGGTGCTGCGCTCCGGTTTGCGCCAGCACGATATTTCGCTGGAGATGCTCAACGTGGCAATGGTTCTGGGCAACGCCGAGGCGATTGAAATTGCCGTGGAAGAGGGCCTGGGGATTGCTTTTATTTCCAGGCTGGCAGCCGCCCGCGGCCTGGCCCTGGGCAGAATTGCGGAAGTCAAAGTGGAGGGGATGAACTTAACCCGCGATCTATATTTGGTGCGCAGCGGCAAGCAGCCTTTGACCCGGGCTCAGGTGGAGTTCTGGGAGTTTGTCAAAAAAATGCACTGCAGCGAAGCTTTATCCGCCTGAGGAGATCTGAATGGCCTTTATCCATCCCCCAACCCGACAACCTCTTTTCTTACGTTTTGGCGCCTGGCTGGTCCAGAAAGTCACCGGCAAAGACCTGCTGCCGGTCCGTCTTCTAGGCTGGTACCCCAAAGCCGCCCTCAGTTCGGCCGTCCTGGAAGGCCTGATCACCCACAAGGACGGCAAACTGGACGAGCGGATGCTGAAACTGGTGCGCATGACGGTTTCTTTCAAAGCTGGCTGCACATTCTGCATGGATATGAACTCGGTCGGCTGGGAGAAACTGCTCACACCGGCCGAACTGCAGGTTCTGCAGGGCCTGAAATCCGCAGAAGAGGTCAGCAGCCTTTCCGAGCGCGAAAAGCTGGCAATCGAATACACCTGCCTGATCTCCAGCACGCCGCTAGAGTTTCCACGGGCATTCATCCAGACGTTGAATGCCCATTTTAGCGAGCGTGAAATTGTCATCCTGGCAGCCACCGCCGCCCAGGTCAATTACTGGGCCCGCCTGATCCAGGCCCTGGGCTGCCCACCGGCTGGTTTCAGCGAAAATCAATTCTTTCTCGATCTCTAAACCAATTTTAACGTCCGTTCGGGTTCGTCCGAAAAGAGGTTGTTTTGTGTGTTTTTTTGGGTGGCTACGCCACCCCAAAAAACACACAAAAATATGTCACCAAAACAGGGATTGTGCATCTAAAGATATGACAGTAGGGTGTTGGGTTTTTTTTGTGGGCGAAGCCCACAAAAAAACCAACTTCCCCCGCTTATTGAGATGAAACCAAATACAGATAAAGGAAACGGACATGGATTTCTTCAAATCAATGATGGGTGGCGGGGCAAATAATATTGAGCCTGCCGAAGCAAATACAAAAATGCAGGCAAAGCCTGCTCCAATCCTGCTTGATGTGCGCGAACCGGAAGAATTCCGTGAAGGGCATGCCCCAGGTGCAAAGCTGATCCCGCTGGGTGAACTGGCAAAAAGAATCAAAGAACTGCCAAAGGACCGCGAGATCCTGTGCATTTGCGCCAGCGGCAGCCGCAGCAGTGTCGCCACCCGCCAGCTCATTGGCCTGGGCTACACCGCCCTGAATGTGCGCGGCGGTATGATGGGCTGGTACCGCGCCGGTCTCCCAATCAAGAAATAAAAAAAGAGGTATCATCTCAATAAGCAGGGGAAGTTGGGTGTTTTTTTGTGGGCTTCGCCCACAAAAAACACCCAACACCCCACTTTATTGAGATGATACAAAAAGAGATTATTTCAGACGGCGCAGCCGCTTGAAATAACCTCTTTTGATTCAGTTTGAGACAGGCAGCGTAAAGGCGATCTGTGTCCCGCACAGACTGGCGTTTGCTGCGGTATAGGCCGGGCTTTTGGCCTCCACCTGACCGTGGTGGGCTTCCACCAACTGCTTGACAATCGCCAGACCCAGACCCGAACCGCCGCTGGCCCGGTCACGGGCTTTATCCGCCCGGTAAAAGCGGTCGAAAACATACGGCAGAGCCTCGGCGCTGATCCCGGGGCCGCTGTCGGTCACAGAAACAGTCAGATAGCCGGCAGCGGCATGCTCTCTGCCCACCCGCACAACGATCTCTCCGCCGGCAGGTGTGTAGCGCAGGGCGTTGCTGATCAGGTTGCTCAGCACCTGGTTGATCCGGTCTGAATCCATCTGAACCGGCGGCAGGTCTGGCTCAACCCGGCTTGTGAGGCGGACATCTTTTTGGGCTGCCTGCGGACCAAAATGCTCCACCACCCGCCGGATGAGCGGCTCCAGTTCGGCCTCCTGCAGTTCCAGCTTCAGCTCGCCGGCCTCGGCCAGCGAGAGCAGGCGCAAATCGCCGATCAGGCGGTTGAGCAGCAGGGTTTCCATGTGGGTCGCTTCCAACTGCTCGCGGTCGGTGGGTAAAATCCCATCCAGCATGCCTTCCAGATTGACCTGGATCACAGACAGCGGTGTGCGCAGTTCGTGGGCAATATCCGCCATCATTCTGCGCCGGTTTTCCTGAGCCTGGTCCAGGCTTTCGGCCATCCGGTTGAACGAACGGCCCAGATCGCCAAATTCATCCTTCGATTTGAGTGTCACCCGCTCGCTCAGGTTGCCCAGAGCAATGGCAGAGGCTGCGATTTGCAGTTTGCGCAGCGGAGCCGTAATTTGGAAGAACAGTCCGGCGCCAAGCAGCAGGGCGATCAGCCCGGCAATCACCAGCGCCAGCAGCACTGATTGGTTGACAGTGATGATAAACTGCCCCGAGGGAGTGTCGGGGTTGGCAAAATCCAGCGAGGCCACCAGCAGTGTGCCAACAACCTTGCCATCGACCGTGATTGGTGTACCCGCCGCCAGCAGGTCGGTCGGAATTGCCTGCCCCAGCAGTTCGCCGGTTGTATCGCTGAGGGCTATCCGTTTTTGATCCACCAGGATCAGGCGCTGCCCGCTCAGGTTTCCCCCGCCGCCCGCCGCCTTGCCAGATCCCTGCCCGGGTGTATGCCCGCTCGCAGGCGCGCTGGCCAATTTCGCTTCCAAATCGGCAGCCATAAATTCGGCCGCCCCATCCCAACTGCCGCTGGCCTGATAATATTCGGCCAGAAGCGGCGAGATCCGCTCGGCCCAGACCTGACCGCTGCGGGTGGTATAGATCCGAAAGGCGCCCTGAGTCGCTTCTGAGATCATCCAGAACATGACAGCCCCGCCAACCGCAATCACCAGCAAAAAGGCGCCCATCAGCCGAAAGATCAGGCTTTTAGGCATTGGCTTTAACATCCAGCTTATAACCAACCCCATGCACCGTCTGGATATAGACCGGGTTCTTTGGGTCTGCCTCCAGCTTCAGGCGGATGTTCTTGACATGGGCGTCAATCGTACGCTCATAGCCCTCAAAAGCGCTGCCCTGAGCCTGCTCCATGATCTGCAGCCGGCTGAAGACGCGCCGCGGATGGCGGGCCAAAGCCACCAGAATATCAAATTCGGTTGGCGTCAGTTCAACCGGCAGCCCGGCTGCGCTGACAGTATGCTCGTCCAGGTTAATCAACAAATCGCCAATCTCGATAATTTCCGACTTCGGCTGTTCGCTGCCCACCCGGCGAAAAATTGTGCGCACCCGGGCCACGACTTCGCGCGGGCTGAACGGTTTGAGCACATAATCATCTGCGCCCAGCTCCAGCCCCAGCAGCTTGTCGGTTTCTTCCACCCTGGCCGTCAGCATCAAAATCGGCACGTTGGAATCGCGGCGGATGGCCTTACAGACATCCAACCCATCCATGCCGGGCAAATTCAAATCCAGGATCACAAAATCTGGTTTTTCGCGGCTAAAAGCGGTCAAAGCTGACTTGCCGTCGGCGGCAGTTACCACCTTATAACTGGCATTCTCAAGATAGGCCTTGAGCGCCTTCACAATCTGGGGTTCGTCATCTACGACGAGAATTTTTTTGCTCACAAACTCTCAGTTCGAGGGGGTTACAATTTCAAAGTCAGTGGTGATTGCCGCAGTCGCCCGGATGGTGGCGGCTACCGAGCAATATTTTTCTTCTGAAAGGTGGATGGCCTGTTCGACAGCTTTCTCGGTCAGGTTGGCGCCACTCAGCTTGAAATGCAGGTGGATCTTGCGGAAAGTCCAGGGCGGATCCTGGTCCTGCTCACCGGAGGTTGTAATCTCCAAAGACGTCAGCGGCATGCGCTTCTTATCCAAAATCTCGACCACATCCACCGCCGAGCACGAAGCAACCGCCAGAAGCAAAAGCTCGGATGGTTTAATCCCGATCCCTTCACCCGGAGTCGACAAGACAACCGAATGTTTGGTTGAATCAATCCCGACAAACTGCTTGCCCCCAATCCACTTAACCAATGTTTCTGCCATGATCTACTCCTTTAAACTAATTTACGCCAATTCGGGTTAGTTCGGAAAAAGATTGTTTTGGGTGTTTTGTGGGTGGCTACGCCACCCACAAAACACCCAAAAATCTCTTAATTCAGATTGAAGCCAGCCCACGGCTGGCAAAATTTTAGCCTGCTCAGCTAAAGCCGCCGCGCGAACCGCAGCTGCTGGCAGAAGAAGCGGAACCAACCGACTGACTTCCGCCGATCGAGGCAAAGGTTGAAATCTTCTTTTTGGTGTCGATACCCTGGCATTCCGGGCAGGCCGGGCTGCGGTCTGCCTCTGAAAACCGGACCATCTTTTCAAACTCTTCACCACATTCATTACAACGATATTCGTATAAGGGCATAATTATTCACCTGTTTTCTGGATGATCGATAGGGGTGTTCCATGCTGCGCACAAACACGATTCAAACCTATTCATTAGATGAAGATTGGCCCAAAACGTTACATATCAAAGTCCTTATAGGCCAATTTGCGTTACCATCTCAACAAAGATTTTGGCTCTCTGGGATTTCCCGTAAAAAACACCCGGCTGCCCTCGCTTATAAGGTACAATAATAACCCATGAGCCTGCGCATTCCACCCGCCCTGCAGCATAAACGCTTTCGATACCTGTGGTTCGGTTTAATGATCTCCATCGCCGGCAGCCAGATGCAGGTGGCGGCGCTGCACTGGCATGTGCGCGAATTGACCCCCGAGCCGGTGGCCCTGGGTTTGATCGGATTATCCCGCTTTATCCCCGTCCTGATCTTTTCGCTCGTGGGTGGTGCGATTGCCGACCGGATCAACCGCCGTAACCTCGTCCTATACAGCCAGTTTGGCGAGGCGCTGATCGCCGGGCTGCTGGCGTATATGACGTTTCAGAACACCATCAGCCTCGGCGCCATCTATACTCTGACCGCCCTGCAGGCGATGGTGATGGCCTTCGGTGGGCCAGCCCGCCAGGCGCTTGTCCCCAACCTGGTGCCGGCTCAGGATCTGCCAAACGCCTTCAGCCTGAACTCGATCGCCTTCAATGTGGGCACCATCCTTGGCCCGGCTCTGGCCGGGCTGGTGATTGCCCAATTCGGCCAGGGCTACACCTATCTTATCAACGCCGTCTCGTTTTTGGCGGTCATCTGGGCCCTGATCGCCATGGGGCCGGTACAGCAAGAGCTGCCCAAAAGCCGGGTCAACGGCCTGGTGTCCATTATAGAAGGCATCAACTTCATCTGGAAGAACCAGATGATCAAAGCGACCATGATCATCGACTTCTTCGCCACCTTTTTCGCCTCTGCCAACACCCTTATGCCGATCATCGCCCGGGATATCCTCCAGGTGGATGTGATGGCCTACGGCTGGCTGAGCGCAGGCCAATCGATTGGGGCGGTCACGGCCGGCCTGATCATCTCGCAGATCCGCGAGATCCGCCGCCAGGGACCGATCTTCATGGGCTCGGTCGTCGTCTTTGGATTTGCCACCGCTCTCTTTGGCATTTCGACCAATTTCTCGCTGGCAATGATCGCCCTGATCGTGATCGGGGCCGCCGATGCGGTCAGCACAATCATCCGCAACACCATCCGCCAGCTCTCCACCCCCGATGAAATGCGCGGCCGGATGACCAGCATCAACCAGATCTTCTTCCAGGGCGGACCCCAACTGGGCGAATTGGAAGCCGGGCTGGCAGCCCAATTTTTCGGCGCGCCGTTTGCCATCGTCAGCGGCGGGATCGGCTGCGTCCTGGCAGTTATGCTGATCGGACGGGTTTGGCCCGTGCTGCGTTTGTATGACAGACCCAATCAATAAGATGGGCAAAAAATTCTCAGCCTTCCAGCACACCCCCGAAGATTCTCACCAGGCCTGGGAGCAGAGCATGCTGCGCCAGATTGAAACCCTGCGGGCCGATCTGCGCCTCCTCGCAGAGCAGCAAACCCCGGAACGGCTGGCGCATTTGTGCGGCGGACAGGCCCTCGGCGGGCAGATCGAACTGCGCTATTGGTACCAGGCGGTGCGGGTTGATTGGCAAACCCTGGAATGGAGCGACCAGCTCAGCGGAGCAGCCCTGTCCGTGTATGACCAGGCTCTGCTCCTGTACTACCTGCATACCGCCAACGGAACCAGCCTGACAGACCGCTGGGTCAGTTTCCGCGAGCTGCCGGGGGGCGGGTTTTACCACCAGGCTTTTCAGGGCTACAGCGGCGATTTGGTCGCCAAAGCCTTCTCCAATACGCCGGCAAACTTTCCTGCTGCCTGCCAGAAAGCGGGGGGAACCGCCCTCGGCGCCCTGGGCGAATACGCCTTCGCGTTTAAGCCTCTGCCAAAAATTCACCTGGCGACGGTGCTCTGGCCGGGCGATGAGGATTTCCCAACCAGAGCGGGGATCTTGTTCGACGCCGCCAGCATCAACTATCTGCCGATCGATGGGTTGGCCCTGATCGGGTCAAAGCTGGCCAGACGGATTCTGCGCGCCTGAGCCCCAAAAGGGGTGTTTATTCAGGCTTCGCCTGAATAAACACCCCTTTTTTGAGCCATTTTAATGTCAAAGATGATTCTATAATTTGTTTTGGGCGCTTTGCGCCCAAAACAAATTATAGATTGATGCTTGTCAGGCTGCTAATCTCTGGCGAGATTGAGAAAGACATCTTCCAGGGTTGGTTCGCCTTTTTGCACCGAGGACACCTGGATATTGGCCTGTTCCAGCCTGCCCCGAAGTTCCGTTTCTTGCAGCCGGTCTTCTGCGATCACCCGGAGATGGTCACCCGAGAGGCTGGCCCGGACAACCCCCGGAATTTGGGCCAGCAGGTGAAGTCCGTCCAGCAGCGGCTCGGCATAAAACTCCCACACCGTCCCCGGGACAAAGCGGCTCTTGAGCGCCAGGGGCGTATCGAGTGCCAGCAGCTTGCCGTCGCGCATCATTGCCACCCGGTTGCAGTACTCCGCTTCATCCATGTAATGGGTCGTCACCAAAACCGTCACGCCATCTGCCGCCAAACCATAGATCAGATCCCAGAAAGCCCGCCGGGCAGTCGGGTCAACCCCGCTGGTTGGTTCATCCAGGAACAACAGGCGCGGGTTATGCACCAGAGCAATCCCCAGGGCCAGGCGCTGCCGCCAGCCAACCGAAAGATCGCGGGTGATCGCCCGGCGCTGATCGCTGAGACCAACCTGGGTCATGGTCTCTTCAATCCGTGATTTGTCCGTAATTCCATACACACCGCCATAAAACTGGAGGTTTTCCCAGACTGTCAGGTCATCATATATGGCAAACTTCTGAGACATATACCCAACCCGCGCCCGCACCTCTTCTGCCTGGCGGTAAACATCGTACCCCAATACGGAGGCGTGCCCCTGGGATGGGGTGAGCATGCCCAGCAGCATGCGGAACGTGGTGGTTTTCCCCGAGCCGTTTGGCCCCAGGTAGCCAATGATTTCGCCGGGTTGAACTTCGAACGAAACTTCATTGACCGCCACGAAATCTCCAAAACGGCGGGTAAGGTGGTCAACAACAATCACAGGTTCAGTCATTTTCTTGCTCCGCCAGATAGATAAAGACATCTTCGAGGGCAGGCGGGATGGGGCGGGCGCCGCTAAAATTACCGCCGCCGGCCCGGATCGCCTGCTCCAGATCCAGGATAACCGCCTCTGTTTGGCCGGCGCGCACACGCAGGTGCAGCCGGTCTCCGAAGGCGCGCACATCTTCCACAGCCGGGTTCTGGGTGCTGATCTGCTTGAGCAGCGGCAGCGGGCTGCCGCGCAGTTCCAGGATCCGGTGATCGAGCAAACTGCGGATTTGGCCCGGGGTATCTTCAGCGATGATCTTGCCTTTGCGCATGAACCCGATCCGGTGGCAGCGGGCTGCCTCATCCATGTAGGGCGTGGAGATGATCACCGAAACACCGCTGCTCTGAACCGACACAAGCTGGATCAGAAGCTGCCAGAAGTCCTGGCGGGTGACCGGGTCCACGCCGGTGGTGGGCTCATCCAGCAGCAGGACCCGCGGCCGGGAGACCAGCGCCGAGGCCAGCCCCAATTTCTGCTTCATGCCGCCCGAAAGCTGACCGGCGCGGCGGTGCTGAAACCTGGATAAGCCGACAAAATCCAGAATCTCGATACAGCGGGGATACCATTCATCGGGGTTCAGCCCGCGCATCTCGGCAAAAAACCGGATGTTTTCCAACACAGTCAGATCCTCATAGAGCGAAAACCGCTGCGAGAGGTAGCCCATAAAGGAACGGGCCTGTTCAGCCTGAGATTTGACACTGTAGCCACAAACACTGGCATCGCCGGCGGTTGGCAGATAGGCGCCCACCAGCAGGCGCATGGTGGTGGTTTTGCCAGCGCCATCCGAACCAACCAGGCCGTAAATCTCACCTGCCGGGATGTTCAGGCTCACGCCATCGACTGCGTGGACATCGCCAAAGGATTTTTGCAAATGATTTGCCGAGATGAGCATGTTTTGGGCATTCATAAACTTGCTATTCGTAAGTGATTTGCCAGGATAGGCATATTTTGGGCATTCATAGTCTTGCTATTCGTAAGTGATTTGCCGAGATAGGCGTGTTTTGAGAATTCATAATTTTGCCACTTTTGGCAGATCCAATCTCTATTTGAATAAAACGTCAGCGGGCATACCGGGCTTTAGTTTTCCATCCGCACCAGACAGCGAAAGCTTGATCGCAAAGACCGTGGTCTTGCGTCCGGCTGTGGTCTGCACGTTGCGGGGTGTAAATTCGGCATTGCCCGAAATATAGGCAACTACGCCATCAAAGGTTTCACCCGGGAAAGAATCGACTGTAACACTGGCTTCCTGCCCGAGGGAGAGCTTGCCGTAGCGGTCTTCGGGGACATAAACGGTTATGGTCAGATCGCTCAGGCGGGCCAGCGTCAGCAGTCCCGAACCGGGCATAACCACTTCGCCGGGTTCAATGGCCCGCGAAAGTACGATGGCATCGGTTGGTGAACTGATGGTCAGCTTACCGATCTGTGCATCCACGAGGGCCAGGTTGGCCTGGGCCTGGGCGGCGGCGGTTTTGGCCTGGGCTACTGCGGCCAGGGCCTGGTCCACACCTTTCTGGGCGGCGACCACGCGTGGGGACAGGCTGCCAGTTTGGAGGGAACGGACTTTATCCTGGGCGGCGTCGGTGCGTTCCTGGGCCACGCGCAATTCGGCCCGGGCCACCAGCACATCCTGCGCCCCGGTGGTCGTTGCGGCCTCGTCAAAGGCTTTTTGGGCGCTGTTCAATTCAATCAGGGCGTCATCATAGCTGCGCTGGGCCGAATCTTTGATATCCTGGCTGGCGTTGGCGCTGGAGGCGAGTACACCCTGGGCAACTTCAAAAGCCGCACGGGCCACCATCAAGCGTTTCTCGGCAGAGACAAAATCGCCGCCGGCGGCTTTTTCTTCCACCGCTGCCAGTTTGGTCAGGGCAGACTGCAGGGCAGCCTGGGCCGCGGTCTCTTCGGCCTGGGCAGAGCTGACCTGTTCTGAGCGATCAAAATACCAGGTGGGCTGGCTGTATTCGGCCGGCTGGGGTGAAACCCAATCGGCGCTGCGGAGCGCTTTTTGCTCCGCCAGGGCGGCGGTCAGCGCCAGTTCATACTGGGCCTGGGCCGAGGCGGCCGCGGCTTCGGCTGTGACGGCGGCGGCCTGGGCCGTTTCGAAGGCGGCAGCCGCAACATCCCGCTGGGCCTGGAGCAGGGTTGGGTCAAGCCGGAAGAGCACATCGCCAGCCTGAACCGCATCGCCTTCATTCACCAGGACTTCGATCACCCTGCCGGACATTTCCGGGGCAATCAGGATCTCAGTGGCTTCCACTGTACCGGAGGCGGTCAGAGCCGCTGTAGAAACCGGGCGGTAGGTCGAATAGACATAGTAGCCAACTGCGGCCAGGGCAGCGACAACAAGAACAATCAGTATAAAGGGGGGACGTTTGGTTTGCATTCAAATACTCCTTAAAATTCTAAATCGTTGGGCAGTTGCGTGTTTTTTTACGGGCTTCGCCCGTAAAAAACACGCAACATTTATCGAGAGGCTGTTTGAGAACTTAATCCAGGCGCTTCTTGAAGCGCAGGGTGGCGGCGCTCATGATGACAACCGCGAAGACAATCAGCGAGATCACTTCTCCCCAGAGCACGTTGGGGCCAACGCCCTTGATCATCATGGCACGAATAAGCACAAGATAATAGCGCAGCGGGATCGCATACGAAATGGTCTGAAGTGCAACCGGCATGGCGCTGATGGGGAAAAAGAAACCGGACAAAAAGATGCTGGGAAGCAGGGTCATCCAGACGGTGAGCATGGCTTCCTGCTGGGTGTTGGCGATGGTGGAGGCAAACAACCCAATCCCCAGACCAGAAATCAGGAAAAGCGCTGAAACCACAATCACCTGCACCAGGCTGCCCTGGATCGGCACCCCAAACCACCAGTGCCCCAAAGCCAGCACCTCGAGCATATTGAACAGCGAAAGCAGGGTGTACGGCACCAGCTTGCCGACAATTAACTCCCAGGAGCGAATGGGGGTCACAATCAGCTGCTCAATTGTGCCACGTTCGCGTTCACGCACCACAGCGGTCGCCGTCAGCATCGCCGTCAGGGCCGAAAGGACCATGCCGATCACACCGGGGATCATAAAATAAGCGCTGGCCAGATCGGGATTGAACCAGACGGTGGTGTGAATTTCGACCGGCACCCGGATGGCCAGCCCCTGCCCGGAGCGGGCCAGTTTTTGGGAAAGAATACTCGTTGCATGTCTTTGTCCAATCAACTGGGCCGCCGACAGCGAAGTGGAGGCCACGGTCGGGTCAGACCCATCCAGGACAAAAGCCACCTGGGCCGAGCCCTCTTTCAACTTGCGATCGTAATCGGGCGGAATGATTAAGCCCGCCTTGGCCTGACCACTCTCCACGATCTGGCGCATTTCAGTTTCCGAATTGACGGCAAAGGCCACTTTGAAATAATCCGCCGAGCGGTATGCATCGAGCAAGCTGCGTGACTCCGGGCTGTTGGATTGATCGTAAATGGCGAGCGGGATGTTGCGGACATCATTGGTGGCGGCATACCCCAACAGAAACAACTGCAAGATGGGGATAACCAGAACGATCATCAGCGTGCGCGGGTCGCGCCAGATCTGAATGAACTCCTTGCGGATGATTGAGAGAAGCCGGGAATTCATAAACTTACTCCATCTTCTGAGAGGGCCTGGCTTTTAAGGCCAGAACCGCCGACAGAAACAACAGAACCCCGAGGATCAGCATACCGGCGACATAGAGCAGCGAGACCAACCCCGAGCGGTACGGCTGGAGCGTCAAAATCGTTGGCAGTTGGGCGCCTCCGGCAGCCAGCGGCCAAAAAAGCCCCAGGCCGGCATGGATGAAATAGGCCCGCCGGTCATTCTGCCCGAGCCAATACAGCCCCAGGCCCTGCAAGGTGAACAAAACAGCCACGACAGTCGCCAGAGCCGTAAACGGGACACCATTCTTGGCAGGTTCGCCCAGGGCAAAATCCTCGAGCGTGTGCGGGATCGCCACAAAGATAAGGAGCAGTGACAGCACCGCCACCCTCAGTCTCCAGGCAAAAGTTGTCTTTTTCATGTCTTTCATTCAAACTCCTGATGATAAAAATCACGGGAAGGTTTCCGTGGGGACAAGGATACGCCTGCGGGGTTGGTTTCGGTACGACTTTTGTCGTACCGCCCAAAAGTCATTGGACGTAAACTCGAATAAGTGGTTTTTTTAGCGGGCGAAGCCCGCTAAAAAAACCACTTATTGAGAAGTTAAAAATTATTACGGCAGGTTGAGATGGACAATCGAAAGAAAAAACAGGTGATCAGCATCTTTTTCATTGGGCTTGGTCTGATGACCATGATCGAGCTGGGGCTGGTCTGGGCAGTGGAAGGCGCATTCTCCAGCAGTTGGCCGCGCACGCTGCTCGGCCTTGGAATGGCTGGGGCGGGCATGGCGCTGGTTGTCTGGTCGGTGCATACGTTGTACGCAATGGGCAAAGGCACCCCCGCCCCAATGGTGCCAACCCAATACCTGGTGCAGGCCGGGCCATACCGCTGGAGCCGCAACCCCATGACGCTTGGGGCGAGCCTGTTTTACCTTGGGCTGGCGGTGTGGACCGGCTCGTGGGCCATCTTTGGCCTGGTCTTAACAATTTTCAGCCTGCTGCTTACCTACATTTATATTCACGAAAGCCGGGAACTGGCAGAGCGATTTGGGGTAGAATATCAGGAGTATCGGCGTAAAATTCCATTCTTATTTCCGCGCATCCCGCGTTGACTGTTCTGGCGGGATGACTGCCAGAGGTCAATGCCCGCCCAGGACTCGTCCTCCCCATCCGATTTTTCACGGGCCAGGCAAGCTGCCGCCGCCCTGCGCCATTTCTCGGGCCTGCCGGTTGAAGTGCAGGAAGCGCTTGCCCGGTATATGATCGCGCGCACCTACAGCGCCGGGCAGGTGATTTGCATCGAGGGCGAGCCAGGCGACTATGTTTACCTGTTGGAAAAAGGCTGGGTCAAAGCCGTACGGACGGCGGTGGATGGACGCGAGCAGGCCACCATGCTGCTGCATGATGGTGAGATGTTTGGCGACGAAGCCGTCTTCAGCCAGGCGGCATACCCGGTGACGGTGGTTGCCCTTGAAAATATCAGCGCCTGGGCGGTGGAAGGCGCCGCGCTGATCGGTCTCGCCCGGCGGCACCCAACCCTGGCGCTGGCCTGCCTTGAACACCTGGCGACCCGCGTCCGATATTATGTGCAGCTGGTGGAAGATCTGGGCTTGCGCAGCGTGCAGGCCCGTATCGCCTATACGCTGCTTAATCATGCTGCCCTTCAGGACGGGCAACTGGTTGTTTTGCGCCGCAACTGGGCGACTCTGGATGAAATGGCCTCCCGGCTTGGAACCGTGCGGGATGTGCTCAGCCGGTCCTTGAGCCTGCTTGAAAAAGAAGGCATCCTGCACCTGGAGCGCAGCCAGATCATCATCCTGGACCCCCAAAAACTATTCGAACGCGGCAGGGCGTAACTCATCATTGATCCATGGGCGGCAAAGCCGTCCATGGATCAATGATGAGTATTTTAGAAGCCTTCCAGCTTTGAGAGGTCGGCAACCCCGGCGGGCAGGCTGGCGATGCGCTGCAGCAGGCCCAGGCGGGTCTGGCGGACATCCGGGTTCTCTGCCATCACCAGCACCGATTCAAAGAAGCGGTTAATTGCCGGGATCATGGGGACAAAGACCCCCATAAAGGCGTCAATAGAAGCCTGGCGGTGTTCATTGTTTTCAGCCCGCATCAGGGCCTGGTAAAGCTGGTGCTCAGAGGGATCCACAAACGCTTCGGGGTTCACCGTGTAGCGTTCTTTCAGTTCGCGGGTGATGCGCACACAGCGGGCATAAGCCGGCAGCAGGCTGCTCCAGTTGGACTGAGCCACCCAGGCGGTCAGCTCACGAATGGCCCGGAAAGCGCCGGCGGGGTTGGCGGTCTGGACAGCCAGCACGGCTTCGACTGCGTCAAAGCGGAAACCCTGTTCCAGCAAAGAACTGCGCTGGCGGTCAACAATAAACTGCAGGACCGCCTCTTGAATTTCCGGAGTGACGGACACAGGCAAACGCGGCGCCACAATCTCACGGATGACACTGCGCAGATCCAGGCTCAGGTCCTGCGCCACCAGAAGCTGCACCAGACCAAGGGCGGTCCGGCGCTGGGCAAACGGGTCTTTGGTGCCGGAGGGGGCCAGGTTGGCAGCGAACAGGCCGGTCAGCGAATCGAGGCGGTCGGCGATGCCAAGCACGACACCCACCGGAGATTGGGGCGTCTGGTCGCCGGCGTTGCGCGGCAGGTAATGCTCCAGAATGGCCTGGGCCACTTCCTGGCTCTCGCCCGAGTGGAGGGCGTAATAACGGCCCATCGTGCCCTGCAGCGAGGTCATTTCCACCACCATCTGGGTGGCCAAATCGGCCTTGCAGAGTTCGGCTGCCCGCAGGGCAACGGCCTGCTGCTCGGCGCTCAACCCCAGGCGCTGTGCCAGGGGTTCCACCATGCCCATGATCCGGCGCGACTTGTCCAGCATCGAGCCAAGCTTCATCTGGAAAGTCAGTTTCGCCAGGCGGGGCACAAAGTCGTTGATGGTTAACTTCAAATCCTCACGCACGAAGAAATCCGCATCCGCAAAGCGGGCTCGGATGACGTGCTCGTTGCCTTCCACCACCAGTTCAAGGTCGGCGGGGGCATTCCGGTCCCGGTTCGAGACGGTGATGAAATTCGGCATCAGGCTGCCATCCTTCAAGACCGGGAAATAACGCTGGTGCTTCTTCATCACTGAAATCAGCACCTCGCGCGGCAGCTTCAGATGGATCTCGTCAAAAGATCCGCACAGGGCCAGGGGGGCTTCCACCAGGTTGGCCACCTCGGCCAGCAGGGCCGGCTCATCTGAGATTTCACCGCCAATTTCAGCCGCCACAGCCTTGACCTGTTCCAGGATGGCTTTCTGGCGGGCGGCTACGTCCAGGATAATGCCCTGGGCATTGATCCGCTCGAAATAGTCGGCCGGATTTTGGACAGAATATTCCTCGGGCTCGCTGAAGCGGACCCCGCGTGAAACCCGGCCTGAGACCAGCCCGGCATATTCAAAGGGGATCACATCGGCGCCGAACAGGGCCAGCAGCCAGCGGATCGGGCGCGAGAAAGCCACGTTGGTGCGGTTCCAGCGCATGGATTTATCCACCTTGAGGCCGGCGATCAACCCGGGCAGGGCTTCGGCCAATACTTCGGTGGCCGTCCGGCCTTTCTGCTGGACATGGGCGGCGATATAGCGGCCGCCGTCCACTTCCACCACCTTCAAATCCGAGACACTCAGACCGCGGCTGCGGGCAAAACCTTCGGCGGCCTTGGTCGGCTGACCGAGGGTATCGTAAGCCCGATCGGCGGGCGGGCCTTTGAAGGTCTGCTCACGGTCGGGCTGGCGGAAGGCCAGGTCATGGACATAGGCCACCAGACGGCGGGGGGTGCCAACGACCGTCACATCGCTGTGGATCAGGCGCAGCTCAGCCAGCAGAGCGGGCATGCGCTCACGCAGCTGGGCCAGGAGCACATCCAGGTCGGCGGCGGGCAGTTCTTCGGTGCCAATTTCCAGGAGGAAGGAGGCCGGGCTGGTGGGCTGAACGAGGGGCGCCAGGGTCTTGTCCACCACGACGGCGCCCTTGATCATGGGCTGGTCCATCCAGGGATATTCCTGGCGCTGGCGCTGTTCCAGATAGGCGTCTGAAATCTTGCGGGCCAGCTCGCGCATCCGGCCAAAGAAGGCCTGGCGCTCGGTCACACCGATCGCACCGCGCGAATCGAGGACGTTAAAGTTGTGCGAGCATTTCAAGAGATAGTCGAGGGCAGGCAGCACCAAGTTTTGGGCCAGGCAGACCTCGGCCTCTTTTTCGTACAGATCATACATCTGCTGCAAGCGGGTGACATCGCCCACTTCGAAATAATACTTGCTGTGTTCGTACTCACCCTGCAGGTTGACGTCGCCGCTGGTGAGCGCCTCGTTCCAGCGGATGTTGCGGAAACCGCGCACCCGCTGCAGGGCAATTGCGATCCGGTCGAGACCGTAGGTGATTTCCACCGAAACCGGGTCTGTAGCCCGCCCGCCGGCCTGCTGGAAATAGGTGAACTGGGTGATCTCCTGACCATCCAGCCAGACTTCCCAGCCCAGACCCCAGGCGCCAAGGGCTGGCGATTCCCAGTTGTCTTCCACAAAGCGGATATCGTGCTGGCGCGGGTCAATCCCGATCGCCTGGAGCGAACGCAGATAGATTTCCTGCGGGTTGCCGGGATCGGGTTTCAAGATGACCTGGTACTGGTAGTGCATCTGCAGGCGGTTCGGGTTTTCGCCGTAACGGCCGTCATCCGGGCGGACGGAGGGCTCGACATAAGCCACATTCCAGGGCTCGGGGCCCAAGACCCGCAGGGCGGTTGCCGGGTTCATGGTACCGGCCCCCACCTGGGAGTAGTACGGCTGCCAGATCAGACAGCCCTGTTCGGCCCAGTAATGGTGCAGCGCCAGAATCATCGATTGAAAGTCAAGTGGTTTGGTCATACGCAATCAGAATTCCTTCTTCGAAAATTAAGCCAATATAAACCCTGATTTTAACACGAAAATCGCCATTGGGACGAATCCAGGGGCTTGAATTGGCTTAAAAAAGGAACGACTAAAACGACTCGAAACGACTCTGGCGGGTGGTGTGGGGAAGAACTGAACGTGAGGGGTGATATGGCCTGGGGCAGAGCAAAGGAAGGGGATTTTATCACAAAAAACGGAGAGAATGCTTTGCGAAAAAAACTCTCAGGGGAGTCCCAATTTGTCGCGGAGAAATATTCGCACAATTAAAGCTTGACTGACCGCCTGAACTGCATCATCTTTGCCCACGGTGGTACCCGGGTAACGCACACCTACTGCGTAACCACTCAAACCCTTAATATCCGACTCAATCAAGGCGAATGTCTGATCAATATTCTGGTATAAAAAAAGCAAATCCACCAAATCATGAGTGCGGGGAGGGTGGATCTGATTCGATTGGAGAAATGCTTTAAGATATTTCTCGGCCATTTGTTGGGCATGAAAACAAGCTGCGTCATAGTTGGGTGAGCGACGCGCAAAACGCTCCCGGCGTGCCGTGACAAAATCCCCCTCAGCCTTAACGACCCACTCATCCACCAGCGGATTCATACATAACCTTGCCTTGCATAACAATGTCTTGTAAAAATGGATCTCCCCACATCAATCGTTGTGACAAACGCTGCGGTGTATAAACCAACAAATCGATACCAAAGCGATAAGATATTCCTTTGAGAATTTCTACCGCCTGGCGCATTTCACCTAACGAAGTGTCCATAACAACCATTAAGTCAACATCACTATCAGGCCGTGGTTCACCATAAGCATAAGAGCCAAACAAAATGATCCTCTTTGGATGAAAACGATCAACGATTTGTTGAACCACGTCTTCAATAGCATCCAAAGGAATTTTTTGGCGCTCGGTTATTGGCAGTACATCAAAAGCAATATGTGTCATAATTTTATTATACTCCAGAGCTTATTTTCGAGTATTTTGGCAAATCAATTTAAAGCGAGTTTTACCAAAGTACGGCTTTATAAGCCTCCGATCCTCTCTGTAAAAAAAATGCAATCTCTCCAGTGATATAATCAACCCCATACGGGTTAGCTCGGAACGAGGTTGTTTTTGGTGTTTTTTGGGTGGCTACGCCACCCAAAAAACACCAAAAAATCTCTTATCCGAACTGACGTTAATCAATGTAATAATCAACCTGAGGAGGTGGATATGCGCGAAATACGTGGTTCGAACCCAATGACCAATCCCCGTTCGTTCGCAGCGCTGGCGTCCAGCGATGTGCAGGAACGGATGACCGTGCGCGGGGCGATCATCAAGACGGCCTTTCTGCTGATGCTGTTAATCGCATCTGGCGTGTTTACCTGGACCTGGGCAATAATGGCCGGGTCAGTCCAATCGGTTTCCCTGCTGCTGTGGGTGGGCATTTTGGGCGGCTTTGGCATGGCGATGGTGACAATCTTCAAAAAAGAATGGGCAATGTACACGGCGCCGTTCTATGCCGTGCTCGAAGGCTTCGCCCTGGGCGGCCTTTCGCTGATGCTCAGCGGCGGATACGGCTGGCTGCCGCTGCAGGCCGCCATGTTCAGCATCGGCGTGCTGGTGGTGATGCTGGTCACCTACCTGATGGGCTGGATCAAGGTGACCGACCGCCTGCGCTCGATGATCATCGCCGCCACCGGGGCAGTGGCCCTGGTGTACCTGGCAACCCTGGTCCTGCAGCTGTTCGGGCTGAATGTGCCGTTTATGTATGACAAAAGCTGGTACGGCATCCTGTTTAACCTGGTGGTGATCGGGATTGCCGCCTTCAACCTGCTGCTGGATTTCAACGTGATCGAGACCGGCGCTGAAGTAGGCGCTCCCAAATACATGGAATGGTACGGCGCCTTTGGGCTGCTGGTCACCCTGGTCTGGCTGTATCTCGAAATCCTGCGCCTGCTGTCGAGATTGAACAGACGTTAAAAGATTGGGCTTAAGCCTGCAATAAAATTTCATCTTCAAACGCTCTGGGAGGGTGAATGCCCAGGCGTTCGCGTAGCGTATCAAACAGAAACCCGGCAGACTCGTACGGCTGCCGGGTTTCCAGTTTAACCTGCAGCATTTCGCGAAACAATGCCAGCAGCGAGGCACCGTTTTCCTGCAGGTATTCATCGAGCTGGAGTAAATCCAGCAGAGGCTGCCGCTGGCTGGTCTTTTGCTGGCGCAAGCGGGAGCGGGCGGTCCACATTTCAAACGCGTCCTGGGCTTCAGGGACGTGTTCCGATACGTACCGGCTGTAAAAATAATTGTTCAGCGCATCGGCAAGCAGCCTGACGGCGTAGGTCGGGCAATGCGGCGCAGGATAAAGTACCGATTTTTGGCGCCCGCTCCTCGATGCTGATGTATAGGAATGAAGCAGTTCGTGCGCCAGGCCTTCATATAAAAATCGGGCATAGTCCGGATAGCCAAAAACCCTTTGCAGATAATCCGGGTCGGGCGGGGCGTAACAAACGATCCCGTTCAAGACGTTTTCGCCAGTAGCAAAGGTGCGCCTGTTGGCCAGGTCGGCAAAATTAAGCGGGGCCTGCAGGACAAGAAAATTAATTTCAGCGGCGCGCTGATAAGGCACAAGCGAATCTTCCAGCCAATTTAGATAAGCATCAAAAAAGGCGAACAAAGTCTCCACCGGGATGGGCAGCTCTTTGCCGCGCTGGAGCTGCAGGCGGAAGGTCACTTCCTGCCGCTGTCCCTGGTAGTGATGTATGAAAGGGACCACGTCGGCGGCACAGTAGCAGAAAAACTCATTGAGCTTATCTGGATGCATCCCGCCGGGCGTCAGGCTGGAAAATTCGCTCCAGCCTTCCGGCAGTTCCAAAAGTTGAAACGTGACATCGCAGGGTTCCTGCGGGATGGGCAGAATGCCTGTGCCAAAAAAAATTTCATCTGGATTGAGAAATGGGTAGGTGAAGTCAAGTTCCAGATCCGAGCCAAGACAGACATGGGGCATGATTTCAAGATCATACTGCAGCCGGAATGCCGCGCTGTTGACATGAAATTGAGCGCCGTCCTGCCAGCCCTCGCCGCCGGTTATTTGCCAGTTTACAACCGAGATACCATTTCCTGCGGCCAGGGCGCTCAGCGTGAATCCATGGCTGCCCGGCTGGGCCTGAGCATCCAGGGTGACCGTCAGCAGATTCTGTCGGTAATGTTGGAGGTCAACGGAGATATGGATTTGCATAAAATCATTCGCTGCCGGCCTGCCGAATTCCGCGCACCGTCAAACTCGACAGCAAAAACAAAACCCCATAGATCCCAAACAAGAGCACATACCCAATTCCGGGGCTGGCAGGCGCCAGACGGGTGAAGAGATCGGCGATGGGTCCGCCCAGGTAGGCGCCGATGGCCCCGGCCCCGGCGCCCGCCAGGTTGGAGATGCCCAGGTAGCGGGCCGCCTGATCGGGCGGGGCGAGCTGCGTGCCCAGGGCCCAGTTGGCGGTATAAAACAGGCCCGCCGCCAGACCCACCAGCCCGCCGCCCACCGAAATCAGGATCAGGCTGGCTGAAATCAGCATCACAGCCACCCCGGCGGCAGCCAGCAGCCCGCTGGCTGCCAGAACCCGGCGGTGGCCCAGCAGGTCGGTCAGCCAGCCGCCCGCCAGAGCCGCAGCGAAGATCATCACCCCCACCACATAGATCAACTGCGAGGCGGGTTTGGCGGCCTCCATCTGGCTGTAGCCCAAACGGGACTGAAAGTAGAAAACCGCAAAGGTGGAGAGGTTGATCATCCCGGCCAGAAAAGCCAGGCGGTTGACCACCCACCAGGTAAAAGCCCGATTGCGCCCAGCCTCCGGGCCCAGGCCGATCCGCACCCCCAGCAGCACGCCGCCCAAAATCGCGGCGGCCATCGCCGCCAGACCAGCCAGACCGGCCCAAAACAGCATCTCTTCCAGGCGCATTCCGGGCGGGACAAGCCGGGCAAAGAAACGCAGAAGCTGCCCCAGGCCAAAGATCAGGGCGGCAAAGGCGGCCGTCATGGCCACCAGGTTCAAATATGGCTGCCAGTCCAGGGGGGCCAGGTCGCCCTGGGCGGGCCGGTCGGGGATCAGCATGGTCAGCAGCATGCAGGCCGCCAAAACCAGCATGGCGGCGAAGATGGCTCCCCAGGGATTGCCCTGGGCCAGGAATCTACCGACCGTGAAGGAAACCAGGATGACCGGCAGCGGGATCTCCAGCACGGCCTTGACGCCCGAAAAGACGCCGCGTTTGTTGACCGGCGCCAGGTCGGGGATGATGGCCTGGGCGGCAGCCTGGGGCAGGTTGGAGAAAATGCTCATCAAAATCACCACGCCGCACAGCAGCAGATAGCCCGTCCGGCCTTCAGCCGAGAACAGCGAGCCCAGCCCGAGCATGATGACCAGCATCACCAGCGTGCCCGCAAAGATGAACGGCCGGCGCCGGCCCCATGGCAGACGGCTGCGGTCTGAAACCAGCCCCCACAGGGCCTGCATCAACACGGCTGTCATCAGCATCCAGAGACGCAAATCGCCGTAGGCGCTGGCCTTTTGGGCTTCGCCCACGAACTGGGCCACCAGCAGCGGCGTGATCAGGCCAATGGTTTGAGATAAGAAGGACAGACCGAGAAAATAGATATTAAATACAATATAGTCGTACCAACGAATCGCACGCGTCATGGGCTACCTTTAAATAAATTCGGATTATCATCTCAATAAGTGGGGCAGTTGGGTGTTTTTTGTGGGCTTCGCCCACAAAAAACACCCAACACGCCAATTTACTGAGAAAGTACTACGAATAGCGAGATCAATTGAGGACCCGTTCGAGGAACTGGAGGGTCAGGTCGTTGATGGCCTGCATATCGACGTCCAGCAGGACACAGTGGCCGCTTTTCTCGAACCAGTGGACTTCCTTGACGGTGGAGCTGACTCCCCTGGCGATCAGGTCGGGGACCACGGGGGAGACGGTGGTATCCAGACGGCCCTGCACCACCAGCAGCGGGCGGCGCAGCAGCGCCAGGTTGCGGCGCACAATGTCCTGCAGGCGCAGCATTTGGGCCGTTGCCAGCAGCGGATAGACGTTGTAGCCCTGCCAGAGCGGGTCGGCCGGGGATGGCTGGCCCTGGGGCTTCTGGAGCAAGGGTATAACCGGCGACAACAGATTGATCTGGAATTTTTGCCAGGCCGAGCCAGTCACCAGAGCTGGAGCATAAGTCAGGACAGCGGCGGCCTCGGGATGGTGAATGGCGGCGTAGAGGGTCAACAGGCCGCCCATCGATTCGCCGGCGATCACCACCCGCTCACAGCGCTGGGCCAACTGACGGTAAGCCGCATCCACCGCGTTGGTCCAATCCTGCCAGGTGCAGCGGTTCAATTCTTCCGGCGTGGCGCCGTGCCCGGGGAGCAGCGGCCCCAGCACGCTGTAGCCATGCCTGTGGAGCGCTTTGGCCAGCGGGCGGACTTCGCTTGTGGTGGCGGTAAAGCCGTGGAGCAACAAGACGCCTGTCTGGCCAGCCTGCCAGTCAAAAGCCGCACCTTCAAGCTGGGGATTTACCATATAATTTTTTGTTTGCATTTATTTATCCTATGCGAAATATTATGTACAAAACAAAAAGCAAAATTACTGCCGCCAGGGCGATCAGCAGGATCAGATTGACTGAGTCAACCGGTTTTTCCCCGCCCACCTTGCCAGTCTGACCGTTGACCAGCAGCCGGTAGGCTTTGCCCTTGTAGGCATACACCCCCACCCACAACGGCAGCAGGGCCTGCTTGTAGGTCATGTCACTCCAGCGCCCGGCGCCGTTATCCACACTGCGCTTTTCCTGGCCGGGGGCGATCCGGCTGTAGAGGGTCTGGCGAACTTGCTTGACCACTTTTTCGCGCGCTTTCAGCGAGGCTTCAGCCATGGGGATGTCATACATCAGGGCCGTCCAGCCGGCCAAAAACTCGGGCGAAAAGGCCAGCAGTTCTTTCAGCTTGAACGGTTCAACCGCCGCCATTTCTTTGTAGGGCATGGCTTTGACCGCCGGCATAAGCACATCATCGAACATTTCAAATTCTTCGCCGCTGCGCGCCACCCAGCGCGGGTTGCGGCTGGTGCCTTCGTTGACCTCGCAGCGCCAGGGGATCAACACCGTGCCATCAAATGTCCAGAAAGGATAGTAAGCCGGGGCCAGGCGCAGGCGCTCGGCCTGCTTTGCCAGGCCCTCAGGCGCCAGCAAGCCCTTGCCCAGCCACTCACGCGCCAGCTTGAGGGCGGTCTTTTCATCGACAGCCATCGGGGCAATCACCTGCGGCGGGATCAGTTCGGCCTGGTCTTGCGAAACCACCAGGCGGTTCGAAGCGCAGTACGGGCAGCGGTCTGCCTGCTGGGCCTGGGAGCGCAGAATGACCGAACCGCACTGCCCGCAGGTCACCTGCTGCCAGTTCTTGGCCCAGCGGTGGGCTCGCTCGCCCATCAAGGCCGGATCCATCAACTGCTCGGAGCGGTCCGCCGATTTGACCTTATCAATTTCCTGGACTGTCTGACAGGAGGAACAGATCATATTTTGACCGTGGACCGCAAACACCAGGGCGCCGCCGCACTTTGGGCAGACAAAGGCCTGGCTGCCAGTTTCGTCGGCCGGGCGTTCGGGTGGAGGCGCCACACTGGAGCCTTCGGGACGCAGGCTGGCGGGGTCCAGCTTGCCGGTCAACACAGCCAGGCCGCGGCGGGCCACGCTGTTGCTCGGGTCAATTCCCACCGCCTTCGCCAGGTATTCCTGCTGCTGGCGCGGGTCCTGGGTGGTGGCTGAAAGCCAGATCCAGGGCTGGGCATCGGTCGAAACCAGATCGGCTGCCCGCAGCAGCAGGCGGCGGGCCTGATCGTGGTTCCCGCCTTTGACATAGGCAATGCCCTGGCGCAGCAGGCTTTCATATTCGTGCTGGGTGAAATCATCGGGAGGCATGAAAATATTATACACTTTTGGCGAGAATCACGGTACACAATCGGCGCTTCTCTTTCAGCGCAACCCATCCGCCCGTTTCTGCGTAGATAAGATATCATCTCAATAATATGTGCGCTGGGTGTTTTCGGGCGAAGCCCGTAAAAGCGCCCAACTGCCCCGTTTAGCATAAGGAGCGTTTTATGAACATCAACTTGAAAAACACACCCTGGTTCCTGTGGCCCTTCGCAGCACTCTGGAACCTGATCGCCTACATCGTCAGCCTGACCGGCCGGCTGGTCGCCATTATCCTGGGCCTGGTTTTGATGCTGGTCGGCGTGATCCTGACGATCACCTTTGTCGGGGCCATCCTGGGCATCCCGCTGGCGATCATTGGCCTGCTGCTCGTGATCCGCGGTCTCTGGTAAGCAGGAAAAAAAAGGGTGTGTTTTCGGGCTAAAGCCCGAAAACACACCCTTTTTAAATAAGCGCCTGGCGCGGGTGGCCGAATTCCATCAGAGCCGGCACAAACAGACTGGCGGCGGCCATCAGAATGGTGATGATCCCGCCAGCCACAAACCAGGCCTGAACCCCCAGGACATCCGAAAGCGGGCCGGCCAGCGCGAGGCCGAGCGGCGACATCAACCCCGCGGCACTGCCAATCAGGGTAAAGACCCGCCCCTGCATTTCTGGCTCCACCGCTTCCTGGATCAGGGCCATCAGCGGGCCGTTTGTGATCGGGTTGGAAACGCCCAGCAAAAGCATCCCCGCCACCGCCAGTGGAAAAGCCCAGGCCGGTGCGAACCCAAGCAGGAGCGAGGCCGCCCCAGTCCCGGCCAGACCAACGATCGTGGTCAGCATGCGGTTCTTGAAGCCACCCCAAACCCCCAGAATTAAACCACCCGCGATCACCCCGATCCCCATGGCCGACTCCAGGCTCGCAAACTGGAGCGCATCGCCATCAAAATGATTGCGCACCATCAGGGGCAGCAGCGAAGCGGCCGGGGTGAGCAGGAAGTTAATCACCACCGCCATCCCCAGGATCATCATCAGCCCGGGCCAGCAGGCCACATAACGAAAACCAGCCGTCAGATCTTCCCACAGACCGCCGTCAGGCGTGTTGGGTTGGATCTCAGGCAGGCTGGGCTGGGGGACAGCGATAAACACCAGCGGGGCAATCGCCAGCAAAGCCGTCGAAACATCGATCAGAAGCACACCCTGGAGGGGCAGCACATCCAGCAGCAGGGCGCCCAGCGGAGCGGCGACAATATTCATGCTGCCCGAGAGGATCGAATTCAGTCCCTGGATGCGTGCAAGATGCGCTCGGGGCACCATCAGCGAAGTGGAAGTCTGCATGGCGGCCCAGTGGAATGATCCCGCCAGGGAGCGCACAAACATCAGCACATAAATATGCCAGACTTCGGCGATCCCCAGGCTGAAAAGCCCTGCCAGCAGGAGCGTCGCCAGGGCCACAACCCCATCCGCAGCCATCATCGTCACCCGCCGGTTCCAGCGGTCCACCAGGGCGCCGGCAAGCGGGCCCAGCAGAATGGAGGGCAGCAGCCCCACCAGCGAGGCGGCCGCCAGCACAACCCCTGACCCGGTAGTTTTGGTCAGGTACCAGATCAAAGCGAACTGGACCAGCGTGCTGCCCAAAATCGAAAAGGCCTGGCCGGTCCAGATGGTAAAGAAAGGCAGTTTCCACTTTCGGGTGGCAATCGTGTCTTGTGAATTCATCTCAATACTCCATCGGGTGAAGAATTTCGGGGGTGGTTGGGCTTTTTTAGCGCTCAGCCACCTCATCCGGATCAATTAAAAGGATTGTAATTAATTAAATTACAATTGTCAATATTGATTTTAATTTATTCAAGTATTAATTTAATTTATTCAATTTTTACTCACGGTAATTTTGCGCAATTGAGTCTGGCGTAGGGGCGCCCCGGTTGGCATTTATCGTGTATCGCTTTAATATAAAGGGGCGCCCGGTTTTGGCATCTCAGGGCGACCGGCGGTGAGTACACCGCGGCGGGCTCGCCCCTACCCCAGAATCCGTTAGGTCAAGGGACAGGTGCCTGGTTGGACAGGCCAAAAAGCCATCAACGAAAACCTGCCCGGCTTCCCCATCTTATCGAGATGACACGTATAATCAAACTGGAGGAACACACCATGAAACTGGAAAATAAAGTAGCCATCATCACCGGAGGCACATCCGGGATTGGGCGGGCAGCCGCCGAGCTTTTTGGCGCTGAAGGCGCCCGGGTGGTGATTACCGGGCGGCGCAGCGAACTGGGCGCAGCCTTCGCCAGGGAAAGCGGCGTGCACTATATCCAGGCCGACCACCGCCGGGCCGAAGACTGCACCCGCTGTGTGGATGAAACCATCGCCCGCTTTGGCCGGGTGGACATCCTGTTTAACAACGCCGGGATCGTGCCCCAGGGCACAGCCGAGACCACCAGCGAGGCCGACTGGCTGGAGACCATGGAGATCAACGTCACTGCTGTCTGGCGGATGGCGCGCCTGGTCATCCCGCACATGCGCCGGCAAGGCAAAGGGGCGATCATCAACAACGCCTCCGACTGGGCCTTTGTGGGCGCGCCGAATGTGGTGGCATACTGCACCTCAAAGGGCGCCGTGGTGCAGATGACCCGCGCCATGGCGATGGACCACGCCCGCGAGGGGATCCGGATCAACGCCGTCTGCCCCGGCGACACGATTGTAGAACGCTGGTCACGCGAGGGTTATTACCGCAATTCCGGTGCGGTGGAGCGTGAACAGGCCCTGAAAGACGACAACCTACCCATGGGCCGGGTGGCAGAGCCCATTGAAATTGCCCGGGCGGTCTTGTTTTTGGCCAGCGACGACTCCAGCTACATGACCGGCAGCATGCTGGTGGTGGACGGCGGCAACACGGCCCGCTGATTACTGGTCAAAAGCAGCCTGCATGGCATACAGCATGATGCCTGCTGCCACACCCAGGTTCAGCGAAGTCACTCGGCCGCGCATCGGCAGCGAGATCAGGCTGTCGCAAGCCGCGATCTGGTCATCCGCCAGGCCCTTTTGCTCGCTGCCCAGCAGCAAGACACACGGCTTCTGATAACCCGCCGCCTGACGGTAATCCTGGCTGCCGTGAGCCGATGTGCCATAAATGGTATAAGCGTGCTGTTTTGCCCAGCCGCGAAATTCGGCGAATGTGGCCCGCAGCAGTGGATGCCAGAACAATGCACCCATGCTGGCCCGCACCGCGCCAGGATGATAAGGGTCGGCGCTCTGATCGAGCAGCAGCAAACCGCTGGCGCCAACTGCATCCAGCGAGCGCATAATCGTGCCAATATTGCCCGGATCCTGCGGCGCCACCAGCGCCACAACCCAGGGGAAATTGGCCGGGCTAAACTGCTCCAGGCTGAGGCGCGGCTGGCGCACCACCGCCAGAATCCCTTGTGGGTTTTCTTTGCTTGCCAGGTCGGCGAAGGTGTCGGCGGCTACAGCCAGGCAGGGCACGCCTTTGGCCTCCTGCTGGCGGATCAGATCGAGCGCGAAGGCGCTGCTGAGCTGGTCCGGGGCGTAGCACAGGCAGTCAACCGCCGCGCCCGACTGGACGGCGTCACCCACATGCCGGATGCCCTCCACCAAAAAAAGGCCGCTTTCATCGCGGGCTTTGCGCTGCTGTAAACTGCGGATATGCTTGATCCGCGGGTTACTTCGACTGGTAAGCATCATCGCGGCGCAGCGGCACCCAGGCCAGGACGGTGGTCCCCCGGCCTTCTTCCGAGGTCAGTTCAACATCGCCGCCCACTTTACGGGCGCGCACATGCATGTTGGAAAGCCCGTGCCCCAGGGTAACGCTCATCTTGCGCAGGTCGAAACCCTGCCCATTGTCGGAAATCTCCAGCAGCACCCGCTCGGGCGCTTTCCAGACCTGCAGGCGCACCTGGCTGGCGTGGGCGTGCTTGGCAGCGTTGGCCAACGCCTCCTGGCAGATATGGAACAAAGCCTCGCCATACATGGGCGACAGGCCCAGGGTCTTGTCTTCAGGCCCAACCAGAATCGCATCTGCCTGGGTGTTGGACCGGAACTCATCCACCAGGCGGTGCAGCCCTTCCATCAGGTTGCCGCCGGTGAACTGGCGCGGGCGCAAATCGAGAATATAGCTGCGAATATCCCGGATCGTGGAGTTCAGCCCCTTGATGGCCTGCTCGATCTTTAGGCGGGCTGCGTCCGGGTTCTCACCCAGCGAAACCCGCGCCAGCTCCAGTGCCAGGCCAACCCCATAGATCGACTGGATCACACCATCGTGCAGATCCATCCCAATCCGGTCGCGCTCTTCCAGAATGGCCAACCGGCGCGATTGGCGGTTAAGCCGGGCGTTGTCAATTGCTATTCCGGCCAGGGTTCCAATCGAGCCCAGCAGGTTGATCATTCGCTCGTCCAGCAGGCGGTTCTGGCGTGAAACCAGGCTCATAACCCCCATCACACTGCCGCGGGCAAAGAGCGGGATGCAGGCGATGCTGCTGAAACCCGCTTCCACCACCGCCTGGCGTAAAAACCGGCTGTCATCTGAAAGCGATTTGGATTGGTAAGCCTTGCCCGTTTGACACACCTGGCCAATCACCCCTTCGCCGGGCCGGAAACAATCTTTACTCCAAAAAGCCTCGGCGGCCTCACCCCGGTGCAGGGCCAGACGCATCTCTTCGCTGTCTTCATCGCGCAAGAAGATCTCTCCAGCCTCAACCTGGACATAACTCATCACCCGCTGCAGCGTAAGGTCGAGAATTTCGTCGATCTCCAAAGCGCCCGCCAGGGTGGTGGCGATCTGGTTGAGAAGCGCCAGGTCATGGTTGCGCTGGATCAGGGTCTGGTCACGCGAGACGAGATCCTCATACAGCCGGGCATTGTTGATCGCAACGGCCGCGTAAGCCGCCAGGGTTTCAATCACCCGTTCGTCATCAGGCGTAAATTCGGGCCAATTTTTCTTTTCGGTCAGGTAAATTTGGCCCAGGAGGGTGTCACCCAGCATGATTGGCACGCCCAGGAAGGATTGCATGTGGGGATGATTGAGCGGGAAACCCGACCGCCGCGGGTCGCGGTGCAAATCGGCCACCCGAATGGTGCGGCGCTCGTGGTGGATGGCGCCGATCAGCCCGCGTCCCACCGGGGGATGGGCCATCAGGCCGATCTCCTGGGGGGTCATCCCCACCGGAAGAAACTCTTCCAGCTTGCCTTCGTCGTTCAACACACCCAGGGCAGCATAACGCGCCCCGGCCTGCTCGCAGGCCAGGGTGACGATACTGCGCAAAACGGCATCCAGGCTGAGGTTGCCTACCAGTTCCAGGCTGGCAGCGTGCAGTGCAACCAGACGGGCTTCAATTTCTTCCCTTGTCAGGGATACCATAATCTCACCATGCCTCAATTGTATCATCTCAACATAGAGGGGTGTTGGGTGTTTTTGCGGGCGAAGCCCGCAAAAACACCCAACTGCCCCTGCTTATTGAGATGGTTGCCCCAATTTTACCAAAAACTGTGATGGATGTATATATGTAGAGATTCTGTGTCGATTTTGCCCGAAAAAAGCATACTTCCGGCGCGGAATGACGCTGAAAGACGGCAAAACCGCCCAATTATCCACATTTGATAGCTTTTGCCAGCAACTCCGGAGTATCTTTGAGCATACATCAGGAGTAAAAGCATGAGCGGACCCAAAACCAACGCCCGGATTGCCGGTTTCTATAATCTGGAGATCGCAGAGCGCCAAAAAGCTGTCCTCGAAAACAGCGGGCTGGCGGCCGAAGATCTGCAGGCCCTCTTCAACCCGGAGAGCCTGGCCATCAGTCAGGCCGACCACATGATCGAAAACGTGGTCGGGGTCTTTTCCCTGCCGCTGGGGATCGCCCTCAACTTCATGGTGAACGGCGCCGATGTCTTGATCCCGATGGCGGTTGAAGAGCCGTCGATTGTCGCCGGGGCGTCGTTTATGGCCAAGCTGGCCCGCAGCGGCGGCGGTTTCACGGCCCACACCACCCCGCCCGAGATGATCGGGCAGATCCAGATTCTGGATGTCAAAAATCTGGCCCTGGCCCGCCTGGCAATTTTAGAACAGCGCCAGGCCCTGCTGGATGAAGTCAGCAGCATCGACCCGGTTTTGCAGCGCCTGGGCGGTGGTCCGCGTGACCTGCAGGTGCGCCTGATCGACGACTCGGCCATCGGCCCATTCCTGGTGGTGCACCTGATCTATGATGTGCGGGATGCCATGGGCGCCAACGCGATTAACACCGCCTGCGAACGCCTGGCCCCGCGCCTGGAAAGCCTGACCGGCGGACGGGTCCATCTGCGAATCCTCTCCAACCTGGCCGACCAGCGCCTGGGGCGCGTCCGCTGCACCATCCCGCTGGCACAGCTTGGCTTTGAGAACTACCGCGCCGAAGATGTGCGCGATGGAATTATTGCGGCCTGGGCCTTTGCCGCCGCCGACCCTTACCGGGCTGCCACCCACAACAAAGGCATCATGAACGGGGTGGATGCCGTGCTGATCCCAACCGGCAACGACTGGCGGGCTGTGGAAGCCGGGGCGCATGCCTACGCCGCCCGCAGCGGGCGCTACACCTCGCTCAGCACCTGGGGCCAGGATGCCCACGGCAACCTGGTGGGCACACTGGAAATGCCCATGGCGGTGGGGATTGTGGGCGGGGCCACCCGGGTCCACCCGGCAGCCAAAGCCGCCCTGAAGTTAATGAAGATCAGCAGCGCCGCCCAACTGGCCGAGATTGTGGTTTCGGTTGGCCTGGCCCAAAACCTGGCCGCCCTGCGCGCCCTGGCCACCGAAGGCATCCAGCGCGGCCACATGAGCCTGCACGCCCGCCAGGTGGCCATCGCCGCCGGCGCAGTTGGCGAGCAGATCGAACGCCTGGCGCAGCAGCTGGTGCAGGAAAAGACCGTGCGCGTCGACCGGGCAGAAGAAATTTTAAAAACCTGGAATTAATCCAAGAGGTAACTTATGACAGACTTTGACCCTCAAAATCTCCTCCTCAAACCCAACCGCAAGGTGGGTATCTCTGGCTATGGGGCCTATGTGCCCCGCTACCGCCTGCCCGCCAAAGAAGTCGCCCGGATCTGGACAGACGGCGAAGGCGGCCTGCCGATCAAAGAAAAATCGGTCCCCGGCCTGGATGAAGATGTGGCGACCATGTCGATGGAAGCCGCCCGCAACGCTCTCGCCCGCAGCGGAATTTCACCCAGCCAGCTGCGCGCCGTCTGGGTGGGCTCCGAATCGCACCCCTATGCAGTCAAACCCACCTCCACCCTGGTAGCCGAAGCAATTGGGGCCGTGCCGCATGTCCAGGCTGCCGACTGGCAGTTTGCCTGCAAGGCCGGCACCGAAGCCATGGTCGCCGCCATCGGGTTCATCGGGTCGGGCATGGCTGATTACGCCATGGCGATCGGGATGGACACCGCTCAGGGCCGGCCTGGCGATGCCCTGGAATACACCGCAGGAGCAGGCGGGGCGGCCTTTGTCCTCGGCCCAGCCGAAGATTCACTGGCAGAGATCCTTTACACCTATTCGTATGTCACCGACACGCCCGACTTCTGGCGCCGCCAGTATGCCAAGTACCCCGAACACGGGCAGCGCTTCACCGGTGAACCGGCTTATTTCAAACACATCACCGAGGCCGCCGAAGCCCTGCTGACGGCTTCCGGCACCAAACCCAGCGACTACAAGTACGCCGTCTTCCACCAGCCCAACACCAAGTTCCCGCAGCGGGTGGCGGGCCAGCTCGGCTTCACCAAAGAGCAGATCGCAGCCGGTTTGCTGGTGCCGGTCATCGGCAACACCTACGCCGGCGCGGCCATCATCGGCCTGACGGCAGTTCTGGATATCGCCCAGCCCGGCGACAACATCCTGATGGTCTCGTTTGGCTCGGGCGCCGGGTCGGATGCCTTTGGGATCCGGGTCACGGACAAAATTATCGAGCGCCGCGACCGGGCCCTGCACACCCAGGACTACATCAACCGCCGCACCGAGATCGACTACGGCACCTATGCTCGCTTCCGCGAGAAACTTGCGCTGAAATAAGAGGCCAACATGAGTGATATTGTTATAGCCGGCCTCGGGATGACCGCCGTCGGCGAACACTGGGAACTTTCTTTGCGCGATCTGGCCTTGATGGCCATCCAGGATGCCCTGCAGGACGCCGGCGAGCTGCGCCCCACGGCCATGTATGTCGCCAATATGTACGCCCCCATGCTCTCCAACCAGGCTCACCTGGGTGCGCTGCTCACGGATTACGCCGGGCTGACCGGCATCGAGGCCGCTACGATTGAAGCCGGGGGTGCATCGGGCGGGGCCGCCCTGCGCGCCGGCTACCTGGCGGTCAAGAGCGGGATGACCGATGCCGCCCTGGTTGTGGGCGTGGAAAAAATGACCGACAAAGTCGGTTCGGTTGTCGAATCGGCCCAGGCCACCGGCCTCGACGCAGATTACGAAGCCGCTCAGGGCCTGACCCCCACTGCGGCGGCTGCCCTGGTGATGCGGCGCTACATGCACGAATACCAGGTGGAGCACAGCGTCTTTGCCGGGTTCCCGGTCACCGCCCACGCCAACGGCGCGGCCAACCCCAAAGCCATGTTCCGCAGCAAACTCTCAGCGGATGCCTACAACAACGCCGGAGAGGTCAGCTCGCCCTTGAATATGTTTGATGTGGCCCCCGCCGCAGACGGCGCGGCCGCCATCCTGCTGACCCGCAGCGACCTTCTGCCAACCAAATTCAGCCACCCCCTGGTGCGAATTACCGGTTCAGCTTCGTCCAACGACCGCCTGGCCCTCCACGACCGGGAAGATCTGCTGGGCTTCAGGGCTGTGCGCCTTTCGGTGGAGCGGGCCTGCAAACAGGCCGGCATCCAGCCCGGGGACGTGGACCTGTTTGAACTGTGGGACGCCTACTCCATTTATGCAGCCCTGTCGCTGGAGGCTTCCGGCTTTGCGGCGCGCGGTATGGGCTGGAGCCTGGCCCAGAACGGCCAGATCGCCAAAAACAACCTGCTGCCGATTTCGACCTTTGGTGGGCTTAAGGCGCGCGGCAACCCGGGCGGGGCAACCGGGGTGTACCAGGCGGTGGAAGCGGCCCTGCAGCTGCGCGGCCAGGCTGGCGCCAACCAGCTGGACTGCGCCGAGCGGGCCCTGGTCCAATCCCTGGGCGGGGCGGCCTCGATCGCTGTCACCCACATCCTCGAGAAGCTCCCCTAAAAGACAGGGTTGATTTGGGCGGCACAGCCGCCCAAATCAACCTCTCCGAGCTGGCGGAAGTTAGATTATAGGTTTTGATAGCAAGCCTGATAGTTCCTGAGAGTCTCTCACAGCTAAACTTTGCTGTGAAATACGGCACATTCAACCGTAAGGAGTAATTACATGGAAATTCCTCGTCACTGGCGATTAAAGAAACAGCGCTATGCGCTGATTGGTGAAGTCTGCCCGCACTGCGATGCCAAACTGTTCCCTCCGCGCGACATCTGCACCGAATGCGGTCAGAACGCAAAGGTCGAGTTCGCCTTCAGCGGCCGCGGCGAAGTTTTCTCGTACACCACCATCTACGACGCACCGGCCGGGTATGAATCTCAGACCCCCTATACCGTGGCGCTGGTCAAGCTGGAAGAAGGCCCTGTGATTACCGCCCAATTGACCGACCTGGGCGAAGAAAAAGTCGAGATCGGCATGCCGGTTGAGATGGTCACCCGCAAGCTGCGCTCTGACGGCGACGAACGGGGTGTGATTGTTTATGGGTATAAATTTCGGCCGCTGATCCGGGCCTAGCCGAGGCAGACGCGCCTCAATAGAAGAATAAATCAAAAAAGCGTTCTCCTGGTCTGGAGAACGCTTTTTTGATTTATTTCTAGAACCGTCTGGCAATCTAACGGGCTGCGGACTGCCTTTGGACCTCGATTGAGTCCACGAGTGTAAATCAGCGTTGTTTTTAGGTCCTTATGCGACGCCTGGCTCTGGGTAGAGGCAGATACATTTTCACCTTTGGCCAGGTGGGTAAGGAAGGCTTCGATCTCTGCGGCGCCTATTTCTGCCGGATGGCGTTTGTTATGACCGCTTTGCCCAGTGAACATCTGAAGCAACCAGGCATAATTGCAGCATAACACACTTCTTATAGCTGGCTATACGATATAATTACAGCGCATCACGAGTCCGTATAATTAATAGTTGGGCAACCCCTTTACAACAATACATAATTGTTCAACAATTCCGAGAAATCCAACAATGATAAAACCGCCCGAATTACTGGAAACATCTCGATTGCGTCTGCGACTGCCTCTTCTCGATGACGCCGATACAATCTTCAAGAAATATACTCAAGATCAGGAAGTTACAAAATATCTGATTTGGCGGCCTCATGAAAACGTCAACGATTCAAAAGTATTTCTCCAGCGTTGCATTCAATGTTGGAAGGACGAAACTGCTTTTCCGTGGATCGTCATTCGCAAACATGATGATGAATTGGTTGGCATGCTCGAACTGCGCGTCGATCACTTTCGAGTAGATTTGGGATATGTAATTGCACGTGCATATTGGGGAAATGGCTATGCTACTGAAATAACGAAATCTGTCATTACTTGGTCAATGATGCAAGAGAACATTTATCGAGTTTGGGCTACTTGCGATATTGAAAATCCCGCTTCCGCTCGAGTTTTAGAAAAAACAGGAATGCAAAGAGAAGGCGTTTTACGACGTTATACTGTTCACCCAAACATCAGCGATGAGCCACGAGACAGCTATTGTTATTCAATAGTAAAGTGATTTCACAGGCTCAGTTTTTCTTTTTATGCTCGAAAACATTATTCCGTTTCGTTGGTTAGTTCTCTTGGCAACACGCAGCTCGCTAACCGTCAGGCGCTTCGCGAAAACATATAAGGAAATTTATTTTGAGTAGATTTGGCTCTGACCCACTTAATTTTTTTAATTCCGTTTACAAGGATGTCCCGCCTTGGGATATTGGCGCACCTCAACCCGCAATGGCTGCGCTTCTTGAAAAATACCCGCCCACAAATCCAGTTTTAGATATTGGCTGTGGTTCTGGCGACCTCGCAATTTATTTGGCACAGCTCGGACATCAAGTTGTCGGGATTGATTTTGTAGAATCCGCAATTTCACATGCTCTAAGGAAAATTGGCTCTCTGCCTCTTGAAACAGCAAAATTATTGAATTTCCAAGTAGCAGATGCTTTGAAACCTTCACTCCTTCAAAAAAAATTTGGAGCTATTGTAGATTCTGGTTTTTATCATTTATTTAACTCTGACCAATGCGACCAATTGATTGATGAAGTTGCATCAACATTACTTCCTAATGGTCGCTATTATCTGCATGAGTTTGCAATCGAATTTCCAGTGCCAAATGTACCTCGTCAGATTACAGCAGATGAAATACAAGAACGCTTTACGGTTGATAAAGGATGGCGTATTATAGAAATTCAATCCGTAAAATTTCTAAGTCGAGTCGCTCCCCCAGTGCCAGCAACCTGTGCTTGCATTGAGCGGCTCCCCACATAAACCGCGCCTAACAAAGCGTGCACCTGACGCAGGGGATTCTGCGACATCCCAGGCGGTTTCCTGAGCCTTTTCTGGTTGGATGTCTTCGCCGTCCCCGTCCTTGCGCCAGTAACGCAAACTGTTGGGCGGCAGCGGGAAGGTAATTGATCTTCCTTTTCTCGATTGAGCTGTGGCGAATCGTGGTAATGGCAGGAACTATTGTGATCGGAGGAAACGTGACTAAACATACTCGAGTGACGCTGGAAATCGGCCCGAAAGGCAAGAAGGTGGTGGCGGTAGCACCTGATTGGCCCGGCCTCGAACGCGGGGCGAAGACCGGGGAGGCCGCAATCGAAAGGCTACGTTCCTATATTTCACGCTATTCACCGGTGGCAAGGCTGGCTGAAATAGACGCGGAGTTTGACGCCATCACGAACGTCGACGTGGTCGAGCAGTATTCAGGAACGGGCTCAACTGACTTCTGGGGCATCTCTTTCGCGTTTTCGAGCATCGACAAGCAAGGCATGTCGGGTGACGAATTGGAACGTGAACTGACGCTGATGCAGGCGTGCTGGGCGTTTTTCGACGATGTGCGCAGGCGGGTATCGGCTGAGATGCAGAAGGGTCCGCGAGGGGGAGGGCGTGATCGCGACCGCATCGTCGGTCATATCTTTGTCAACGAGCAGGACTGGGCGAAGGGGCTTGGCGTGCACACCCCCGACGGTGCGATGCTAACGGGTGAGGGGCTGAAAGCGCATCGCGATGCCTATTGCCACGCAATCCGGGATTATCACTCACAGGGTAAATTGGCCGGTAAGTGGCCGCTCCGCTACCTAATTCGGCATACCGCCTTTCACACCCTGGACCATGCCTGGGAAATGGAAGACAAAGATCTGACTGCCAAACAAGCGTGAAGTGCCGCCAAACACCGCGTGCACCGGACAAGTGCGGGCGTTCCGCCGCACTTTCGGGGAAGGCGGCCCAACGGCGGATTCGGCGTCTGGTGGCTTTTCCCGCCAATGCCCGCACTTGCCGGTAACGTCAGCCGTTGGGCAACCCATAGAACAAACAAGAGGCTACATAATGAACGACATAGAAATTGAACATCTGAAGACATCCATTTCAGTTGCCTGGCGTGCCCGCAAAAATGGAAATCATCCTTTTGGGGCTGTGCTAGTGGATGAAAATAATCGAGTTGTCTTGCAGGCAGAAAATACCGTTATAACTGGGCGAGATTCTACAGGTCACGCAGAAACAAATCTCGTTCGACTTGCCACTCAACAATTTTCGCCTGAACAACTCGCACACTATACTCTTTTCTCAAGTACCGAACCTTGCGCCATGTGCGCTGGAGCAATTTATTGGAGTCAAATCGGGCGAGTCGTCTATGCTCTTAGCGAAATTGACCTTTACGACATAATCGGGGCATCGCCAGATCACCTGTTACTTCCATGCAGAGAAGTCTTTGCCCATAGTAAACGTCACATCGAAGTAGTTGGTCCCATATCAACACTCGATATAGAAGCCCGCGCCGTGCATAAAGATTTTTGGACAGCATAAAAACAAGATAATAATTCTTGATATGTAAAAACTTACCATGTGGGCGGCGCTATCATTTTCAACCAGCGTCCTGGTAGGCGCAAAGGTTGCCCAACACCGCGTGCACCGGACAAGTGCGGGTGCTGCCCACACTTTCGGGTCAGCGGCCCCAACGGCGGATTCGGCGTTTGGTGGCTTTGTCTGCCAAATCCCGCCCCAGCGCCACTAACGCAAACCTCTCATTAGCCTGCTCTTGCAAAAGGTGAACATGAACGAATTACTAAACATCATTCCTAAAGACTTTAGTGGGGCGGTTCTGGTTTCAAGAGATGACAACGTCGTATTGGAAAAAGGGTTTGGTTTTTCTGACATACCAAACCAAATCTACAATACGGTTGACACGAAGTTTCAAACGGCATCTGCAGGAAAATTCTTCGTAGCCATCGGGATTATGCAGCTCATTGAAGCGGGTCGATTATCTTTAGACTCTAAAATCGGTGATGTGCTTGATTTCGACATCCACCAAATTGATCGCGGCATAACAATTCGGCAGCTGCTGAATCACACATCTGGCATACCGGATTATTTTGATGAAAGCACAATGTCTGAATACGCAGATTTATGGATCGATTTCCCAAATTACAAGATTCGAAAATCAAGGGATTTGCTTCCATTGTTTATTGAAAAGCCAATGATGTATCAGGCCGGCGAGAAATTTCAATACAACAACAGCGGATATGTCGTGTTGGGTTTAATTATTGAAGGTGTGACCGGGCAGCTCTTTGACGAGTATCTATCGGATAGCGTTTTTCGACCCTGTGAAATGCTGGATACTGGTTATTATGAATTTGACCGATTGCCAGCAAAATGTGCCAGCGCTTATATTTTTGACGAGTCAAAGAAGCAATACTACACGAATATATATTCCGTCGACGCAAAAGGAACGGGGGCTGGCGGAGCATTCACCACCGTAATTGATGTAGAAAAGCTTTGGATGAAGTTATTAAATGGAAAACTTGTATCCAGGTCGACTTTAACGGAAATGTTCTCCGTACAGAGCTGTGACGAAAATGATTATTATGGTTATGGGGTTTGGTTGAAGAAGATAGAAGAAACCATTTTTCATCCTTTTTTCCAGGGAAGCGACCCGGGCGTCAGTTTCATCTCAAGATATCACCCAGAAAGTAAGCTGCGAGTCCATATCGTAAGTAATAAAGGCCAAAATGTGTGGAGTGTAGCCGCAAAAATTGAAGATAGCCTGACTTAGACCCTGGGGATTCTGCGCACATCCCAAGCCTTTTTCTACGCCTTGTCATTTTTCTGGTTGGACGGCTTCGCCGTCCCCGCACCAGCGCAGGTAACACAAACCGTTCGAAGTAAATAACGCCAATTCGGGTTAGTGCGAAAAGAGGTTGTTTTGGTATCATCTCAAGAAATCGGGGGAGGGTCCGAGAGAAGAGAATGACCAACCCAAGTTGAGATCCTTGGCGGCAGTTTCCTTATGGCGGTAATTTTGTCGCGAACTCACTTTACCATATTTGAGCAGAGCTTTTCTTTCTCTAAAAGTTGTGGGTAATCACCACGGAAAGCACCAACACCAACTTGTTTTGGGAAGGGTTAGGGCCAGGTTCACATGCTGCAGCGCTGCTACCTGCAATTTACCGGGATGGTAGATTTTCAATGTTGCGATGGGGCTGCCTTTATCGCCTGAGGATACTTGGAAGGAAAATCGCAAAGCGCATTAGTGTTTTGGACAGCGGCAGGGGCGGAGTAGGGTCGTCTGGCCCGCCAGGTTGGGTGGCGTGAATGTAGTTTACCAAAAATCCGCCCCAGGTGGCGGTTGTTTGCATCTGCCGGGCGGATGGGGCAAGCATATCCCAGGTGGCGCCTACGGCAAAGTCGTAGTTGGTTGAGTTGTAGAAACTGCTTGCCACGCCAGGGAAGAAGATTGAAACTCCGTGACTGCCGTCCATGTTTTTGGCTGGGACGCTGCCATGACGCTCGTAAAGAATATAGCTGCCAATTGCCGTTTTAACCGCCACGGCTTTGGCCACAATATCCGGCTCAGAAGACAGGTTTTGCGCCAGCAGGTCGGCAAAGTCATATAGATCGATCGCAGTGTCAGCTTGAGTGAGATCATTGATCGGTGCTTCATTATCAAAACGCTGGACAATTGCAGCTACGCCGCTTAATGTCCCCGAAATCACCACTGTGCGCGCATCCAGCGCCTGCGCCAGGGCGTTGGTGGCGTTCACCAGTGGGTCAAGTTGGGCCAGGTCAGCTACCGAGATTGTGTAGGCGCTGGCGGCCGCGGCAGATTGGGAAGCCAGTGTATCGGCATAGGCCGCTGCCAGGGTTTGAGCGACCGCGGCGGGGCCATTCTGTGGGTCAAAGCCCGTCAGATAACGGTGGTAGGTTGTTTGCAGCTCTTCGCTGGCGACATAATAATCCACCAACCCGCGCACCTGGTAAGAGTCTTCGAGCATGCCCATCAGACACATTGCCATGTACAGTACATCCAGCTTGCGTCCGGTTTGCCCAAAGGCGGTACTCAAACCCAGCTTCAGTTCGGCCAGGGTGATGTGGTCGCCGCTGCTTGTGTCGTCCCATGCCAGCCCGCCCAGCCCGCTGCCGTGATCGTCAAGGATGAGAGCAAAGTGGTCGGCTGGGGCATGGCCCACACCCCAAATGATAAAATCTGAAAGCGTGAATGGCGCGCCCATATTTAATTCGCCCTGGGTCCAAAAGTTGACATCCTGGGTATAGTTGGCATACTTGGTGGTATTGGTGTCGTATTGCACTTCGTAGTAGCCGCTGTCGTTAGTGCCTGTACTGTCCCACAATACCAGAATGCGCAGCCCGGGCAGGTTGGCCATCGTTTCCAGGTGATTGAAGATCGCCGGGTAGGTGTCTGCCAGGTTGTTGTCACCGTCAAGGTAAACCAGCAGCGACCAGGTGCGTGGTTTGCTGGCCACTCCGAGGGCGTAGGTAGTGGTGGTGTCTGCCAGGCGGGCGGACACCAGGACGTGCCCGTTCTCACTGAAAAGGAGCATCGTTCGCGGATCGCCATCCTGCCCAAAGCCCTGGATGAAATCGCCATCGAAGGCATCGCTGACCGGGTTGGGGCCGCTGAACAGGGCTTCTTCGCCGCCAAAGGTGGTGGTCAATTGCAAGAGGGGCTGACCGGCGCTGGTCAGGTACATGCGGGGGTTCTGTGACTGGGTGAAATAGGGCCCAATATTGTTAATCAGTTCGCCCTGGGCCAGCAGGCTGCGATCGCTGCCGTCCGCCGGGTACAGGTAAAATTGATGCAGCATGCTGCCAACTACGCCGCTGCCGCTTGTTGCGCTATACTCAGCGCTAAGTACTGCGCCGGCGCTGTTCAAGGATGGGTAGCGCAGGGCTGTGCCGTTGCCGACGCAGTTGCTGCTGGTGTAAGAGTTACTGGCGATTGTACCGCTGCGACTGCCCAACCAGAAAATGCGAGTAACGATGGTCTCGCCTGCCGGTGACACTGGCTGGTTGGATCCAGCCGCCAGGAAGCAGTCTGGGTCGCCGGTGGTGATTTGTTCGTGGATCAGGAACGCCCCGGCTGCGGTCAGGCCGGTTAATGTCTGTCGAACTTGGGACACATCGTCCAGGGTCAGTGTAATTGCGTCGCTGTTAATGTTGCCGTCGGTGCTCCAGTAGCTGTTGGTTGTGGTGGTCAGGCTGCGATAGGCAATGAAGCGGCCATGGACGTCGTTGAGGGTGAAGTCGTAGTGCACGCCGGCGTCCGTTGTCATTTTCTCGAGCGTCCCACCGTCCCAGCGGAAATAGACTTCGGCTGGATCCCCAATTCCATCCACCTGCGCCGCAAGATAAATCCTGTCTGGCGCTGCGATATAGGCGCTGGTACAGTGACCACTGAATGTTCCGCCGCCAGGGGCTGAGGAACCCGCACTGAGTATGACCGTGCCCACACCAGCACTCACCAGCGCGCAGCTTTTGAAGATACCATTCATGTAATTGACCAGCAGTTCGCCCTGTTCGCCCAGTTCGATCACGGACGGATCCGTGTAGCCGATGGGTAGGGCGGCAGAGACTGGCTTAAAGCTCCACGCCGGGAAGTTCTGCACGGCTGCTGTCTGCACAGCCAGCTCCGCTGGTTGCTGTGGAGTGGTTACGCCCTGGGCTACAGTGGAAAATTGAGGCAGATTGCTGACGGTCACTGCGGCCAATACTAAAAAACATACGCGCTGCAACGTTTGCTGGATCAATTTGGCTCCTGGATTTTGGTATCCTGATTGGGTTGTCGTTTTCCGGCTGTACGGCAAGTCCGCGCGGAGGCCAAATATGACAAATGCGATTTGTATTGTTGTGTTACGCGGCTGATTATACTCGAAAGACAAGGATGGAGGGCTTAAGAAGAGGAGATTACCCCGATTTTTTGAGATGATACTTGTTTTGGGTGTTTTTGGGTGGCTGCGCCACCCAAAAACACCCAAAAATCCCTTATCCCGATCTGGCGTTATTTACCTCATTATCGGGAAGGCGGTCTTCCAACAAACGGATTGTAGGACTCAGCCAGGATACCAGAGCAATCCCCAGCACAAGCAAGCCCAGAAGAATGAACATCAAGGCCATCCCGCGTCCTGGGCCTATTCCAATCAGGATTCCAATGGAATCAGCCAATATGCCGCCCTTCTGCAGCATAGGTTGAAACACCTTGCTTGCAAGCGGACCGGCCACCAGGATTCCCAGTGACTGCCCCCCAACAGCCAGGGCTCCCATCAATGCGAATATTCGACCCTGAATCTGGGCAGCGCTCTTGACCTGCCAGATCACCTGGTTGAGACCCGTCACAATAACAAAACTCAACCCAGTAAGAAAAACGCCTATCCCAATCGTCCATGGATTTTCCCACAAACCCATCAGGATGGCGGCGCATCCGGCCAGGGCCATCGCAGCCAGAATGCCGCTCATCCGCCTTTGGTCTTTCCAAGTTGCCAGAAGAGCCCCTCCAATGATGGATCCCACGCCATAGACTGACATGATCAGACCAAGCACTCTTTGGCTTTCAAAGCTCAATACCAATGGTGTGATCAACGAATACCCTAATCCTGGAAGCAAGAACAGGATGAGGGTGAATAGACCGATCAGAATGAGAAACGGCGGACGTTCCTGAATATAACGGAAACCGGCAGATAAATCGGCCCAAAAATTTATTCTGCTCGAGTGAGCGGTCCCTTGCGGCGGTTGAGGAATAACAATCATTGAGAGAACAGCGATATTGACGATAAAGGTTACAAAATCAATGATGAAGACAAGATTCAGGCTAAAGGTGCCCATAATGAAGCCTGCCAGACTTGGCGCAAGGATCGCTTCCATCGGACGAAGCAGTTGGCTGAGCCCCGAAGCTCTATTCAATTTTTCGGCCGGAACAAGCAGGCGTACGCTCGACTGCATTGCGGGCGATATAAAGGCACTCGCGATCCCGTTAATCCCGAGAGCCACGTAAAGATGCCAGATCATCAGCGAGTTTGTGAAATAGAGAATAGCTATCGCCAGGATACTCAGGCTGGCGATCAGGTTCGCCCAAATAAACAACTTCCGCCGGTCCCAACGGTCGATGAAAGGGCCTGCGAACAAGGCCCCCAAACCGGCGGGAAAAACCGCGAAGAAAATCATGGTTGTATAGGCTGCCGTATCCCCGGTTTTTGCCAGGATCCAGACACTCAAGGCAAACCGAGTCATCCCGGAGCCAACCAGCGATATGAACTGCCCTGTCAATAGGGCATAGAAAGCGTTGATGCCATTGTACTGGCGAATTTTTTTCATGTAGTTACTCTTCTTATACTTACCGTCAGTTCGGGATAAGAGATTTTTTGGTGTTTTTTTGGTGGCTACGCCACCAAAAAAACACCAAAAACAACCTCTTTTCGAACTAACCCGAACTGGCGTTATACTTACTATAGCGTCTGATAGGCCGGGATTTCCCCATCCAGAACTTTGACAATCCCGCTGCTGCCGTCAATCTCTACCAATTGGCCGTCCTTGAGGAAACTGGTTACGTTATCCAGCCCAGAGACGCATGGAATCCCATACTCACGCGCCACGACAGCGCCGTGCTGTAAGGCACCACCTATTTCGAGAATGATGCCTTTGGCATTGATGAACAAGGGAGTCCAACCGGGATCGGTAGCCCGGGCTACCAGAATTTCGCCGGGGAGCAGTATCTTTTCGCTGGCATTCCGGAGTACTTTCACCCGTCCCTGGACAATGCCGGGGGAGATAGGCACGCCGCTCAGTTCGCCGGCCGCGGCGGCCAGGCGGGGAGGTACATAGATTTTCCCGCGTGAATCGATCACCCGCGCAACGAGATGGCTTTTCTTGATTCTGGTAATCAATAGCGCTCGTTCTTGCGCCAGAGATCGCAAATCGAGCCCCGGATCCGTTTGCGCCTGATCGATATCGGCGATGGTCAGGTCAAATATTTGCTCTGGTCTGTCCAGCCGCCCCTGCGCCACAAAGGTTTGAGCGATTGCCAATACCTGCCGGCGGAACAAATCAATTATCGTAATCACATAATGCTTGGGTGTCTCCCTGAATCCGCCAAAGGTCAGCCAGGTTTTGTAATATTTTTCCAGGGCGCGGGCTTTGTTTTGGCCTTTCTTTAGGGCAATTTCATGGAGCGCCTGATAAGCGGTTTCGCGTTTGGCGCGGGCCTGGTCGAAGAACGAACCGGAACCACCTAACCCCGATGCCATGTTTTTGAGCTGTTCGTAGAATAGAGCCGGCTGTTCCTTCAGACGCGGCGTGGCCGGATCAATTTCAACAGGACAACGCATGCCAAATTCGGCCATAAAAACTTCCCAGCGGCGAGTAAAAACTGGAGAAAGCGAACCACTTTCCAGTGCCGTCAGGAAATCTGCGGCGGTGGCATAGAGGCCTATTTCTGGCGACGATGCCAGGGTGTACATCGCTTCTCCCATTTCTGTCGTTTTGTTGCCCGGCAGCGAAATTCCCAGGTTGGTCAGGTGGTCCTGCACCTGGGCTGCTTCTTGCTTGAATAGACCCTGGATGCGCTGCTGAGCGATTTGCGCCGCCAGGATCATCGGGATACCGTAGTCGCCGTAAAAGAAAGTCAGCAGGTTGGTGAGTGCCGTGGCCTGCGCCTTTAAAGGTTGTCCCTCGCCGGAGAAGGTTTGCAACCGGCGGATTTCCTCGGGCAGGGCGTTTTGGTATTTTTGCAGGATGTGCGCTGGCCGGAGATACGCTTCGAGTACCCCAAAGGCCATCGGCAGCATCGTGAACATCATTTTCCCCCGCATGGCCTTCAATTTCGCGGGTAGTTCGCCGCCCATGTATTGCTTCATATCGATGCTGTCCAGGATGGCTGTCACTCTTGGATCCCCAGTACTCCCTGGCGCCAGGGCGAGGTTCTTCATACCCATCATCTGAGCATGCGAAATGTTCATGTAATAGCCGCCGCCCGCCGTGAAGGTCAACCCATCCGGTCCGATCGATCCTTCTGCCATCGCCCCGCCCACCTTATTCAGCACATAACCCAAGAAATCCGTTCCAAGCACCGACAGAGGTTGCTGCAAGCCCTGTTCAATCAGGGTGGAGTTGGCATACAGGCGTTTGAACGCCCCCGGCGCGGTGATCAATTCGGGTGGGAGAGGCAGATAGGTGGTAATGGGACGCGCCTGAAGCAGGAAGAATTTCCCACCAGCGATGGCCCACTCGATATCCACCGGTTTCTGGTAATACGACTCAACCTGGTTCAGCAGCTCAGTCAGAGCCAATACCTGTGCGGGTGTAAGTGACGCTTCTGGATGGCTGTCGCGGGTCGATTTGGTGGTACCACCCGCAGGATCCAACCTGATAACGGCTTGCTTGCCGCCGATTCGGGTCGAAAGGATCTCATGCTTGAGCTTGTCCACCACAAAAATATCGGGGTCTGTCTCCCCGGAGACCACCGATTCGCCCAGCCCATGATTGGTATTGATCACCGCCTCGTCGTAAGCGTTATTCAGCGGGTTGAGCGAAAAGGCCACCCCGGCGCTTTCAGCATCCACCTGCTGCTGGATAATTACCGCGATGTGCGGCTGATCCAGCCGAAATCCATGTTCCTTTTTGTACACGAAAACACGCTCATCGAAACTGGAGGTGAATGAATGCCGGATTGCCGCTTCGATAGCGTCCACGGTGACGCCCAGTGTAGTCTCGTACCCCCCGGCAAACGACGCCCCTTCCAGGTCCTCTTCGGGCGATGACGAGCGGACGGCATACAGGTGTCCGTGATTTTGCTCCCGGAAGGTCTGCAGGGCATTTTCGAGCTCATTTTTCTGGCTTTCAGAAAACTCGAGACTGCGGCAAATGTGCTGCAGCTTTTCAGCCATTTTCCCAATGTCATCTGTTTTTGTCAGCTCATCCCAGGCGGGTGAAGCTTTTAGAACTTCCAGCCACGGTTCAAAATATTTAACTGATAACACAAATCCCGGTGGAACGGGCATTCCTGCCACGGTCATTTGAATCAATGCCAGGGCTTTTCCGCCCACTTGTTCAATAGGGGGAATTGCGCTTGTCGTGAACGAAAAAATAGTGTTCATAGATCTCCTGTTTTAACGCCGATTGATCTTAATCACGTCAGTTCGGGATAAGAGATTTTTTGGGTGGCTACGCCACCCAAAAAACACCCAAAACAACCTCTTTTCGAACTAACCCGAACTGGGGTTTAATAGCTGATCACCGGCGCTTTTTTGATAAATTCGCCTTTGGATAATTCCTTTACGATAAAATCTGCCCCATCAGCACGGCCGAGTTGCATGCTGACATTTTCTCCCAGGTAGCCGGTGCGGTAATGACCGGTGTGTGGGCCATTCGTTAAGCGCATTGGAAAACGCGCTATGGTCCAATCGAGGTTGGATGAGCGGATCAGTGCATTGTTGTTCTCGACATCCTCCAAGACTTCGCGTCCTGGCAGACTAATCAGCAGCCTGATCAATCGGTCTACTGCAGTAGGATGGTCTTGTGGGTCAGGCATGACGGTCCCACCGGTGGAAATAAGGCGTCGAATCTGATGCTTTTTCATTGCAGATAGGATGTTTTTAGCTGCAGTTCCCAACATGCCAGGCACAAAAGGACGAGCAGGTCCTAAAGCACTGACAACCGCATCCTGGCCCGCAATGGCTTGTTGCACCTGGGCGGAATCCAGCACATCGCCCTGGATGATTGCTAACTTAGGATGCTTGAGCGCCAGTTTCTCAGGGCTGCGCACAAAAGCCAATACTTCGTGTCCAGCCGATAAGGCTTGGTCTACAATGAGTGTCCCTATTCTTCCTGATGCACCAAAAATGACAATTTTCATTCAAGCCTCCGTTATCCTTATCATCTCAACACAAATCTCTATAACTTTGTAGTAAAATGTTATAGAGATTACAGAATTATAGTCATAATTTTGTAATTGTCAATGGCTTTTATGCTAAAAATTACAGTAAGACACAGAGGCGGATGAGCGAGCGCGCTGGGTTGTCAAACTGCCTTTTTACACTGAAAGGCTCACCCAAGAAAAAAATGAGCAAGGAGCTGAAAATATGGACGGATTTGCACGGCGCAAAGAACAAAGCAAAGAAGATATTCGCAAGGCAGCCTGGGAATTATTCAGCCAGTTTGGCGTGGATAAGGTCAGTATTATGGATATTGCGCGCAAAGCAGGCGTTTCTCAAGCTACGATCTACAACAATTTTGACAGTAAAGATGCACTGGCACGCGAATTTGTGACTGCTGCGGTTAAACAATTGGTCGATCGTGTCCAGGAAATTTTGACCCCAGAGCAGCAGTTCCGCGATAAGATGGCGGCTTTAATTCAGTTTATATCCGATATGAAAGTAAATGGCCGGCCTTCAACTTCGGAAAACGTGGTTTTTGCCAGTAGTATCGATCTTCAAAATGACCCGGAAATTAAGAAAATACGCATAGAAGCACAAGAAAAAATGATCAATCTAATGCTAGGATTGATCCAGGAAGGGAAAATACAGGGACAGGTCAATCCTGATTTGTCCGATGAAGCCTTGAGCATTTATTTCGTTGGGTTCATGGATGTTTTTAGCAACCCCCATCTACAACCCCAGTTCTATCATCACCCGGATTTGGTGCGAGAATTGGGCGCACTGATGATCTTCGGGCTGAGTGGTGAGAAAATATAATGGGGCAATTTGTTTTAACGGGTTAGTTCGAAAAGAGATTTTTGGGTGGCGTAGCCACCGAAAACCTCGTGCAATAAATTCCGGCCGCTGATACAGGCGCAGCACAAAGCGAATATGTGAGAAGCGCCTTCCAGAAATGGAGGGCGCTTTTTGATTATGTGGCATAATTGAAGAAAAGCGCAATTCAATGAAAAAGTTTACCGAATTGATAAACCAATCAAGATCGGAAAACTATTGTAACGCCTGCCATCAGGAGGCAATCAGGTATGATTAAGACTATACTAAAGCCATGGGGCGTTGAGACAATTGTTTTCTTCCTTGTTTTGTGGCAAGAGGATATTCGCCTTCGACTTAGAACTGAGGGCTGGCATCTTTCTGTCCCTGAAGGCCTGGAACAGTTCTACTACTTTCAGTTTGGTGACTTTGTGAATGGCTATGTTTTTGCTTTTGTTATCGACGGTTTAGCCGATCTCGTGATTTCGGCGATCGAGAAGAAAATCAAACCGGATTTTACACTTGTGTGGCGCAGACAAATCGGATCCGCTTTGGTTGCAGCTGCTGTATCTACTCTTATTATCATTGCGTTCGAGCTTACTTCGTCATCGTATACGACTGCGGATTTACAAGATATACCGGCAGGCATCGCTGGGTCTTTGTTATTTTTGTCGCTGCGGTTAGCAATGCTCAAATTTCGATATACTAGAAAATCGAGTGCCTTTTCAAAGATGTTTCTATAGTTTGTTTTGGGCGAAAAGCGCTCAAAACAAACTATAGATTAATGCTTGGCAGACCACCAGGCATACCGTTTCACACAAAAAGGAAACAGATTATGCCCCCCTCACCCCAATCCAACAGCACGGCTCCGAAAACAACAGGACAAATTATCCGCACACCCAGGCTATACGAATTGATCGTCTGGGCCATGACTCGCGGCAAAGAACAGGCTTTTCGTAAGTTCGTTGCTGAATTGACTGAACTAAAAAAGGGCGAATCTGTTCTGGACATCGGCTGCGGCACGGGCACAATGGCGCTGGTTGCAAAACAATATGTCGGTGAAACAGGCAAATCCTGTGGGATTGAGCCATCAACAGAAATGGTCGCATTTGCGAGACAAAAAGCAAAACGAAAAAAGGCATCCATTGATATCAATCTGGGCGTGATTGAGCAAATTGATTACCCGTCACAATCCTTTGATGTGATTCTGTGTCTCATTGTGATGCACCATATGCCCGATGAAGCAAAAATTCAAGGGATTAAAGAAATGGCGCGGGTTCTGAAACCCGGTGGACGGTTGGTGGTGGTTGATTCAAACTTGCAGATGCTCCCATCTTTTGAAAAAGAGGGATTTATTCAAGTAAAATCAGGTAAAGCGCCTTTTATTCCTGATTATGATTTTATCTTATGGAAAAAGGGCAATTCATAAAGCAGCGGCTGCGCATCATGTGTGGCGCAGCCGGCGAAACCTGAGAGGTAAAACGGAATGAAATTTATTATTACAGATCCGATTTTTGAGGACTTTCCCGAATTGGTCATCGGGGTGGTCATTATGCACGGGATTGACAACGCTCAAGACAGGCCTGAAATCCCTTTGCTGCTGCGCCAGGCTGAAGCCGCCCTGGCGGGTAAGTTTGGCGGCACGCCCGTCATCGAGCATCCTTATGTTGCAGCCTGGCGGGAAGCCTATCGAAAATTTGGGGCAAAACCGAAAGATTATCCTTCATCGGTTGAGAATCTAACCAGAAGGGTGTTAAATGGTGCCAATGTCGGGCACATCAACAACCTCGTATCCTTATACAACACAATATCGCTGAGGCACATCCTGCCCGTTGGCGGCGAAGATTTGGACAAAATTACAGGCGACGTGCTCCTGGCCCAGGCCGGGCATGCAGAACCTGCGGTTTTTCTCCTGGGCGAGAAAGAAGCCCGCGCCCCACATACAGGCGAAATCATTTACAAAGATGAGGTTGGCGCCATTTGCCGCCGCTGGAACTGGAAAGAAGCAGACCGGACGAAATTGTCCCACGAAACAAAAAATGCCTTTTTGGTCATTGAGACTTTGCCGCCGGTCGGGCGGGATACCCTTGAGACCGCCATTCGTGAACTGGCAGATTTGGTTAAACAATTCTGCGGCGGTGCGGTTTCGACGGCATTTTTGGATAAGGGCAATCGAGAAGTTACACTCCTGTAAGGGAATTTTATGTTCAGAGAAATGCGAAGAACAAAGCAGTTGTTATCCGAAGCCGAAACAGTTGAGATACTGCAGTCCTGTACGTCGGGCGTTTTAGCACTGGCAGGCGATGACGATTATCCTTATGCTGTCCCCTTGAGTTACGTCTACAAAGATGGCAAACTGTTTTTCCACTTTGCAAACGCCGGGGAAAAACTGGATCGGATCGTCCAAAACAACAAAGTGTCGTTTTGCGTTATCCAAACCGATCAGGTAATCCAGAAGACGTTTACCACCCATTTTCGCAGTGCAATTGTTTTTGGGAGAGCAAGGATTCTGACCGAAGACAGCGAGAAGAAATTTGCACTCGAATGCCTTGTGGAAAAATATTCTCCCGATTACATTCCACAAGGACAATCTGAAATAGCGCAAGGCTGGAACAGGGTCTGTGTGGCAGAAGTCCAGATTGAACATATGACCGGCAAAGCGGCGATCGAACTTGTCACGCAGAAAGCGTAGAGGGTTCGATCTTCAGGCCCAGGTTGCCAGACAAAAACAAGTGTATATGCAAAACAACGATAGCCTCTCTCAAATCAGGCAAATTGAAGATGGGGTTTACCAAATTCCAATTCAACTGCCAGCATCAATAGAGCTGCAGGGCCCTATTCTGCAGGAAACATTCCTCGCTGCGCAACGAAGGTTAAGAAATTTCGCCCAAAAACACGGTTGGCAAGACCACATCAAAGAACCTTTTACAAAACTTTTTCAGGTATATGCCGATAAAGCATCCTTTGACCACAATCTTCTTGAGATTTGCGGTCTCGATACCAACATGGGGCTTCCAACGACCTATTGCGCCGCTCTTGAACAGGGTGTCTTGTTAAGTGTCTCTCCCGAACTCTATCGCACCATATATCCTGAGGGCGATGAAGCAGGTGCTTTTGAAAAATTACTGACGCATGAAATGGCTCACAGGCTGCACATCCGGATTCTTAAAGGAGATGAAAATGCGATGGGCGCAGTGTGGTTCTACGAAGGGTTCGCTCTGTATGCGGCAGGTCAATTTGAAAAGAACGCCCCTGAATTGAGTATTGCAGAAATTTGGGATATCGTGAATGAACCTGAAAGGGGCAGCTACAAAAAATACGCTTCTGTATTTCAATTCTTTGTGGGTAAGGCTTCAATCCATCAACTCGTCGAAAATGCAGCCAAAGACGAGTTTTTAGTATGGTTGAAGGAAATCTGCCAATGAGTGTGCCTTTACGAAACACAACCCGACGACGCCTGCAGTGGATTGTTGCGGGCTGCGGAATTTATATGTATTTTCCTCGCTTTAAGTTTTTTGTTCCCAAACAAAATCCACACCCGCACCAGCGCAGGTGATGAAAAGCGCTGGGATATCATTCGAAATGCTATCGATTCCAAGGAAACAATTCACATGAGCCAAAATTCTCATCCTCCAATCGGCAAGCTGGTCAATATCGGTAATCACCGGCTGCATATCCATTCGACCGGCGAAGGCAGCCCGACTGTTGTATTGGAATCGGGCGGAGCGAGCTGGTCGTTGGATTGGCATCTCGTTCAAACCGAAATAGCCAAATTCACCAGCGTTTGTTCGTATGACCGCGCAGGGTTTGGCTGGAGCGACTCTGGGCCAACGCCTCGCACCAGCAGACAAATTGTGACGGAATTACACACCCTATTGACAAAGGCAGAAATCAAGAAGCCCTATATCCTGGTTGGGGCCTCCTTTGGCGGTCACACTGCCCGGCTTTTTGCCAAAGAATACCCCGCTGAAGTCGCTGGGATCGTTTTGCTGGACGCGAGACACGAAACGATCAACTCAAGAATGCCGCCCGCATGGAAAAATCTGGAAGCGGCTGGGAAAGGGATGTATCAATTCATGCTGCTGGCTTCAAAGTTGGGCGTGCTGAATTTATTGGGCAGATTGATGGGCGAAAAGGCCGCCCCACCAGCAGTAATGAAAATACCCCGCGAAATCCGCTCCACATACCTTGAGGTTGGATTTCAGCCCAGCTACTTCCAAAGCAATCTTGATGAATTAGCCGCAAGTGCTGAAAGTGATCAGCAAGTAAGCGCAGCGGGCTCGCTTGGCAGCCTTCCGCTAACCGTGATCCGGCATGGTATCCCGGATTTGTTTGCCCGTATGCCTGCAGAGCAGGCAAAACAATCCGAACAGGTTTGGCAGGAACTGCAGGCGGATTTAGCAAAGCTGTCTTCAAACAGTCAAATTCTTATTGCGCAGGAAAGCGGGCACGGGATTCAACTCGACCAGCCCGGCATCGTAGTAGACGCGGTCCGCCAAATGGTCGAAACTGTTCGCAGAGATTCGCCTTCCACACAAGAGTACATGCTAACAGACCGTTATGCTGGCGATTCGGCACCATATCCGGAGATTTCCCTGGCTTCGGACTTTTCTGCCCCCGCAAAAGCTGGCGCTCCACAATCGAATCCATCCATTGACTTGCTGCGTGAATTTAAGTTATCAGATGTTCCCGAGTTTCAAAGGTTCCAATCGGCAAACCCCAACAATGAAATTGATTCCTGGCAAACGGCCATAATGTATGGGCGGGCAATTCACTGGCTAAGTTTTCTTGACATTATTTATCCAGATTTTAAAAAAGAAGATTGTGTCTTTGTGGAAGTTGCCTATATCGTAGACAACGATCCAGACAGAGAAAAAATCCCTCCTGCTTTTTATAAAGAAATTGTCCATGCAATATCAATGCTTTGGGAGTTGCAACTGAAAAACCTTTATCCAAATGGCGATTGGACAGTTGAAATTTTCGATGATATTGAAATGACCGTTCAAGCACATATAAAAAACAGAAACCATACCAGCTCCAGCGCGAGTATCACAACCCAATAGCTATCTTGCCCATGAATAAACACCCTATCAGCTTATTACGATCTCAGAGAGAGGTGAACGATGCTATTCGATTTACACGCAGAAACTGAACGCCTGGCCATCCTACACAGTGAGCCAGATGGCGGGCACACGATCTCTCTTCGCACGCTGCAAGGACAAGCACTCGGCGAAATACCGGCTGGGCTTCTGCCTTTAGGGCCGCATTGGTCGCCGGATGGCTCAGCGGTTGCCTTTGGCAGCAACGATGGTTTGCTGTACATCCAGCATCTTGGAGAAACTGGCCCAAAAGTTGCTTTTAGCGATCCTGCCCTCCATGCCGGTTTCTGCGAATGGGCGCCTGATGGAAACCGGCTGGTCTTTTCTGCTTACAACAAGGTCTTGAATACTCCGCCCAGCATCTACTGTCTGGCGCTGGACACTGGAAATATCCTCCAGCTAACGAATGACGCCAGGGCAGTGGACCGTTTTCCGCACTGGTCGCCTTCGGGGCAGCGGGTGGCGTTTCAGCGCCAATTTCTGGATGAACCCGAACTGCCGAGACGGGTGTATGTGGTCGAAGCAGACTCGGGCCACTGTTTTCCTGTATTGGACGTGTTCGATGGAGATTGTGAAACTACGCGCTGCAGTTGGAGCCCTGATTCTTCATCCCTGCTGGTCACGCTGTCGCGCGGGGGGCGGGTTGAACTGCGGCTCATTCGGCTTCAGGATCAATCGACTGTCTGGAGCTTCGAATCGGAGAGGATCCAGCGCGGCGCTATTTCGCCCCAGGGCGATCGGATTCTATGCATCTGCAGCGACGAACTGTTGTTGTTCGCCTACCCGCAAGGAACGCTCATTGAACGTCTTTCACTCGCTTCGATGGCAACGGTCTGGAACTACCATACCGGCGCTCAAGTTGGTTTCGATCTGCAGGCAGAGAATATCTATTTTGTTGGGGCAAATTCCTGCCTGTATCGCTGGCGGATTGGCGGAAGCTGCGAGTGTATTCTAGAGGACAGCCCACCCGTCAGACCCGCTTTCACCCATGAAGAATATGTTGTGGCTTCGCGAGATGGGCGGCCGGTCCCGGTGCAGCGCTTCATCCCTCCCCAGCCTCGCTCAGCGGCGGTGTTGTATGTCCATGGCGGGCCGGGAGAAGCCATTGACCCTGACGATCCATTCATGCTGCGTCTGCTGGCCGAAGGGATTGAGTTTGTGTGTGTGGCCTATCGCGGCAGCACCGGATACGGCCGGGAACACGAGGAAGCCAACCGGGGTGAATATGGGCGGACCGATGTGTGGGACATTGTCGCTGCGGGCTTCGATTGGAAACAACGGGCCGGCGAGAACCGGCTGCTCATTGTGGCCGGTTATAGTTATGGCGGATTCCTGACGTTTTTATCGTTGGCGCAAGACGAAAATCCCTGGGCTGGCGGCATCGCGCTGTGGTCAGTAAGTGGCATTCACCGCCTCCCCTTACACCAGCAGCGCGCTTTTCCAACCGATCCAGACCAGCAAGCCGCGGCCTGGGTTGAACGGGCGCCGCTGCACCAGGCCGGGCGCATACGGGTTCCACTGCTCATTTTTCACGGCGCTCTGGATACAGCCGCGACCACCGCAGAAATGGAAACAATTCAAAACAGCGTTTTAGACCAGGGAGGAAACTGTGAACTGATCCTCTATCAGAATGATACCCACGGTCTGGTACGGCACCGGGATGAAATTCATACCCGGGTTCTGAATTTTCTCAGTCAGTTTGAATAATAAAATACCTTACCACTGCCGGATATCCACCGCGAGTATCTGTAAAAATCCCTGGGGCCTCCCAGGGCCGGGGTGATTCTCTCGGCAGCCTGTGGGGCAGGCCGTGCTGGCTCTTGAGGAGGAAGGCGCCGGCGCCGGGTTCCACCATTTTGTCGTGCGAAAGAGGTAGAATATTCATACAAAGGAGCATCCACGAATGAACAGCACGAATCCAGCGGTTGATTGGTATTTTAATAAAGCCGAAAAATGGCAGGCCGAAATCAAGAAATTGAGAATGATCATTCTTGACTGCCGGCTTACCGAAGAATTGAAGTGGGGTGTTCCGTGTTACACGCTCGAGAAAAGCAACATCGTTTTAATCCATGTATTCAAAGAATACTGCGCAATTTTGTTGATCAAAGGCGCTTTGATACAGGATGTCCATGGGCTTCTCATCCAGCAAACCCCAAATGTCCAGGCGGCGCGCCAGATGCGCTTCACCAATCTTCAAGAAATTGTTGAGCAGGAAGCCATTATTACAGCCTATGTTCAAGAAGCAATTGGAGTAGAAAAAGCCGGTCTGAAAGTGAATTATAAAAAGGCTTCAGAATTCAGCGTCCCGGAAGAGTTCATCACCCGGCTGGAAGAAGTTCCGGGCCTTCAGGATGCTTTTGATGGGTTGACGCCCGGGCGGCAAAGAGCCTATCTGCTTTATTTTTCTGCCCCCAAACAAGCCAAAACCCGTGAGGCCAGGATCGAAAAATATATCCAGCAAATTCTGGCTGGCAAGGGATTGGATGATTAACAATTTTCGGGTGTTTTTTGGGCGGCAATGTGCCGCCCAAAAAACACCCATTTCTATTTGATTTAGCGCCGCATTGTGGGGATGAAGATGTAATGCGGGCCGATAACATTTAAGACGAAGGATTTGGAGGCGGCGACATTCCCCGCCTTATCGATCGCTTCAACGCTCAGGTGGTACGTGCCGGCGACTTTAAAGTTAGCCGAAAAGCCAAAAGACGGGCCAGCCAGGGTGATACTGCGCCACTCGACGAGGCGTTGAGGGTTCTCGATGCGCACCGTCAGGCTGGCGATCCCGCCGCCATCTGCCACACTGCCGGTCAGAATGCTCAGGGTCTGGTTGTTCTGCATGGATGTGGTCAGCTGGGTGACAGACAGAACTGGCGCTACGCTGTCCACCTTGAAAGAGCGGACCACGGCGGTAGAACGGTTGTTGACGGCATCATAGCCGTAAAGCGTCAGGGTCTGTTGGACACCATCCAATCCTTCCACTGGATAGTTCAGCACCCACGAGCCGGCGGCTGCCGTCCCCGGAGAAACCAGCGAGGTTGAGCAGAGCAAGTTGGCGCAGGCTTCCAGCAAGACTGCCTGCTGGTTATCGGTGACCAGGCCGGTAAGGCGTGCTTCGCTGGCGCTCAGGAAGCCATCCGCCAGGGCCTGGTTGACAGCCGGGTCCAACGTCACGGTGGGGCCAGCCGCATCCACCAGCAGGGTGGTGTAGCCTGTATAGGCGCTGAATGTGCCAAAGCTGTCAGCCGCCCGTGCCCGGATCTTGTAGCTGGTAACGCCAGCCAGCGAGCCGGCGTTCCACAGACAGCTCCAATCACCGTCGGTGGGCGTCGGATCCTGGCAGTTCAAGACCGTCACAGATCCTGCTGGCAGCCGTTGAACTTCAATCTGGATGGTGGGCACGCCAGAGGCATCACTCACCAGACCGCCGATGGTCTGGGTATACGGATGAGCGAAGCTGATTGGGGTCGTGATTTGCAGCCCGGCAGGCGCCTGCGCATCAACTGCCTCAAAGACCCAATACCAGTCATAAGCGCCATGCACCCCATCCGAGATGGTGGCAAGCACTTCTGCCGAATGGCTGTTCAAAGCTGCGTTGACGGTGGCTTTAAAGGTGACTTTTCCTGAGGCACCCGCCGGGATACTGCCCAGGTTGATGCTCTGACTGCTGCCCGAAGCGAAGCTGACCGCGCCGAAGGCCTGGGCATTCACAACCACATTGCTGGCTGCGGCAGGCCCGCTGTTGGTGTAGGCGATGGTATACGTGATGGTCTGACCATTAAAGACCGGGGTCGGGTTCATATCCAGCGGCAGGTTTACATCAATCACACCATTGCCATCGGCATCAATCCGAACGCCAGGTTTGAGCAGGTCAAGCAGGTCGCTCTCCAGGAAGCCCACAGCCACACCGGTTGGGTTTGCCCGGATGCTGAGCTGCAAATCGCTGTTGGCAAAGCGGTTCAAGGCAGGCGCTGCGCCGCTGCCCGATGCAGGCCAAAGGTAAGCCAAATTGAGGCTGAAACGGGTCAGGCTGCGGTTTTGGGCCAGAGCACTGGTGACCCGCTGGCTGTTGAGCGGATTTTTATCCGGAGCAGAGGCCCATAACCGCAGGCCATTTTCCTCACTGGCTACCGCCAGCAGGCGCAGCGGGCTGACCGGGCTGATCCCTGCTAGGCTGAACGGCAGCCGGATATCTGTAACCAGCGGCTCGCTGCTGGCGCTGCCATTTGAGAAACGGAACTGGTCGGACGTCAGAGCAGATTTCAGCGTCCACTGTGTACCGTTCCAGGTGTACAGGCTGGCGTTGGCGCTGTCCTTGACCCAAACCAGGGCGTTGGCTGTCAGACCAACCGGCAGCGAAATTACGGTTGTAGCCGTGGCTGTGTAGGGGTTGAACAGGCGGTTGGCGCCGCCAGCGGCTGTGTCCAGGTAAATGAACAGATCACCACTGGTGTTCCAATCTGCGCCGGTCCAGGCCATCCGCAGTGCGCTGCTGTCCCAGGTTGCATAGAAACGCTGCTGGTTTGTAATTCCGCTGTTGATGTTTTTGGCCGCCTCTCGATCAACATTGAGCAGGACGGCGTTCAGTGCGCCCGTTGTGCGCCAACCATCGTAGGGTTGAGTTTCACTGCCAGCCGGGGTGAAAGAGGTCAGGCTGGGCGTCGTGGGTGCATCGACATAAACTGGGCCAAGGGTGATCCAGGTGCGGTTTCCGCGCAGGTCAGTCGCCGCGAGATGGGCATAGAGGACCTGTCCCTCGCTGGCAGCCTGGCTGAAGCTGAGCGGGCCAGCTACTGGAACACTCGCCAGTTGAGCCAGGGGTGGGTTGGCGGCGGTATTGGTCCAGCCTGCCAAATAGTTTTGCAGGCCGCTGCCATCTGCCGCTGCCGTCCAGGTGATCACCAGGGTCGGGTTGGCCTGATAAACGGTCTGGCCAGGCTGAAGCACCTGGATTCCTGCCAGGGTTTGCAGTCCGATTCCGACCTTCAGCGGCAGGGGCGGGGTGATATCCACCGTGATGTTCTGGTTGGTCTGGGCGGTTTTGCCGGCCCGGTCGGTTACTTTGACCGAAACCGGTACGAGCGTGTTGTCCAACAGCCCCGCCTGCCAGGGGTAAGACCACTTTCCACTGCTGAAGCTGGCGTCCTGCCAGCCGGCATTATTAATATTGACCTGAACCCGCCGGACACCAAGCGTATCCGCAGCGGATCCGCCCAGGTTAATCTGGTTGGAACCGGGCAGCACATGGGTGCTGGTGTAGACGGTTGGCGACAGGGTGATGGTCGGCAGCCCGGTATCGACTGTGATCGTGATGGGGTGGGTTTTTGATTGGGTGTTGTTAGCCCAGTCGGTCGCCACGGATTTGAACTGGTATATACCTTCAGCGTTGGGTTTCCAGGGTGTGGTCCAGGCTGTTTGCGTAAAGACGCCGTTGGCCCAATTGGCGGCATAGAACGGGCTTCCATTCAGAGTGACATTTAACGATTTCAAGAAACCAGGGGCAAACGCTCCGCCGCTCAGATTGACCTGATTCAGATTGTTCAAGACAGTCTGGTCAACCGGGTTTTGGATGGAGCTGTCGACCACAGGCTGGGTGAAATCTGGCCCGGGGCCATTCCCTACACCCACCGGCGGCGGCGTCACGCCCAGGCTGAGAAGAATGCTGTAATTTGAACTGCAGCTAAGGGCACTGTTTGCTTCCTTCACCCGCAGGAAGTAGCGTCCGGTGGCAAGCGGATCGAAGATCAAAGCGCTGGCAAGCGAAGCATTGGCATTATCGTTGGACTGCAGCAGGGTGGTCCCATTCGGGCCATACAACTCGAGCAGTGTGTCCAGATTGGATCCAACCAGTGAGGTGTTGATTTGATAGCGCTGCCCCTGTTCGGCGTGGAATGCGAACCAATCCGAGTCGGTGGTCAGGTGGAACGTATGCCCGGCGCTGGGGGCGTCCAGGGTCAACGTCACGGCCTGGCTGAATGTATTGTCTGGTTCGCTGCTGTCCGCCGGGGCCACACAGATTGGGGCATACTGCACATCCAGGCCAGCAGGGATGACACTGGGCAGCCCGACCAGGTTGGTGACCGGGAAACCAGAGAGGGTGCCATCCATACGGGCTGTTTTAAGCGTGTATGTAACTGGCAGATGAGGAAAGACAGCGGGGTCCCAGGTATAGCTGACCCAATAGATCTTGATCGCATTGGGATCCAGCCCCAAACCATAAGGATAGGTATAGTCTTCATGTACAATTTCGTTATAACAGTTGGCGGCCTGACCGCAGTTTAAATCAACGCGGTTAACCCGCCCAAAGGGGAAGTCAGAGCCAGCCTCACCCCCGCCCGTATCGGTCCAAAACAACCAGTTGTGACTTTCATCCACTTTCAAACTGGTGATATACGGAGCGATATAGGTGACGAGGGAGGTCACATCGGAAGTCAGCACTTTTTCGATTTGGGTTCCGTCCAGCCTGGCCCGCCAGATTTCCTTTGTAAATATTTCGAAATCTTCCACCCAGTAAATCAAGTCACGCGTGGTATCAACGCTGACCCAGAGGGGATTGGTGCGCAAGTTCAAGAAGACAGCCGGGTTGGTGCCATCCAGATTCGCCGAATGAATTTCACCGAGAGCCGGCTCCGTCCAGTACAGCCGTCCGGCCTGACGGTCAAGGGCCAGCCCATTCGGATTGTTCAAATTGGCGATCAGCGTCACAACATTGGTTCCATCCAGCTTTGACCGCTGGATCGATTTAGCAGTCGGGTTGGTCCAATACATCAGGCCACTGTTGGAGTCGACTGCCAGATCAACTGCCGAGTTGGCCGGCAGGTTCAAAAGCAGTGAAACACACGAGCCATTTGGGCAGCCAGAGATCGGCGCCTTACGCAGGTTTGAGCCCGTATCCGACCAGACAAAGTTTTGAGCCGCGGCCGGGCCGCCTGGGGTGGGTGAAGGCAGCGGTGTGGGCGTGGGGGTGGGGGTGTCTGTAAAGGCCGGCGGCGTCAGCGGTATTTCGGTCGGCGTCGGGGTCAGGGATGGGGTCGGGGTCAGGGTGACCGTCGGGGTGGCCGTTGGAACGCTGGCATACGCCAGGTTGGCCGGGTCGTTCGGCCCGAAGCTGCTGACATTGGTCAGGTTGGCCGCCAGGGTTTGGACCTGGGTCCCGTTCAGGTTGGCCTGGCGCAGACTGCTGCCTTCAAACCAGGACATCTTCCCGGCCGGAATGTCCAGCAGCAGGCCGGCTGGGCGCACGCCAAAACCAGTCAGGATGGTTTCAACCTGCGATCCATCTGAGTTAGCTCTGCGGATTTGATCTGGGTTGACTTCCAACCAGTAAATCTTACCGGCGTAGGGGTCCAAAGCCATCTCTAAGGCGTTTGGTGTCTGGTCAACAGTCGTTTGTTGGTTGGTGCCGTCCAGGTTGGCCCGCATGATGAGACCACTGGCAGAAATCCAGTACAGCTTTCCACGCACACCATCGAGGACCAGGTTGCGGGCAGCCGGGAAGTCCGGGGGCGATGCCAGGATCACCTGGCGGTTTGTGCCGTTGAGGGCAGCCCGTTCGACCGTGCTGCCGTTGTTTGCCACCCAATACAGCATACCTGCAGGCCCGTCGACAGCCACAAAGGTCGGCTGGCTGACATTGGAAATGACCGTTGTGACCCCAGAACCATCGAAATTGGCGCGCTGGATTTTAGAGTCAACCGGGTTAGGCCAGTAGATCTGTTTATTGAGGTTGTCAACCGCCACGCCCTTGATCGTGAAATACTGCTGTGGGTTGATCGCAGAGGCGGGCACCACCACTTCGCTGGTTCCGGGCGCGTCCAGCCGGACACGCAGCACGCTGGCAAAGCCTCCAACATAGGCATAGCGGGCCGAGTTGGCAGGGGTCGGCGTGGGTTGTTTGACAGCCAGGGTCTGATTTACAGTCACCTGGTTGTTGGTCAGATTAAAGTCGCTTTCGCTTGCAGAGACACTGGCGCTGTTCACCAAAACGCCGGCAGCGTTTGCCGCTGTGGCCAGTGAAAGGGTGATTGGGAATTGAGCGCCGCTGGCGAGGGTGCCGATTGAACAGGTTACAGTACCGGGTACGGCATTACAGTTGGCGTTTGCCGGTTGGGCAGAGACGAAACTCAGCCCGGCTGGCAGTACATCCTGCACGCTGACTGAATGCGCATCCAGCAAGCTTTCATTTTTTACCAACAAACTGTACCGAACAGCCGCATTCTGTACGGCGATCTCGGAGACGGGCCCCTGTTTGGAAATCGACAGGTCCACCTCAGTGACAGGCGCGCTGGGGATGCGCCCGATGGCCAGCGCCCAGGGCAGATACACTGGGGCATAGGGAATGGTATTGAGTAAACCGCCCTTGGTACCTTTCAAGTCGGACTGCTGGATCCAGTCATTCTCAAGCCAGTAGATCCGGAAGCCGTTTGGCCCGGCTGCCAGGCTGGTGCGGAAGAATTCATTGACACCACTGACAATCGATTCGGCTGCAGAGCCATCCGGGTTGGCCCGCCGGATCTGATTTTGCTCCATCCAGTACAGCTTGCGAGCTGCCGGATCAAACGCCAGGGTGGTAATGCGGGGCAGATTATCCAGGATAGCTGCGGCGTTAAGCCCGCTCAGCTCAGCGCTCCAGATCGAGCCGCTGTCAAAGCCAGGTCCATAGAAATCGCTGACCGTCCAGTACATTTTGCCTGCACTCAGGTCGAGCGCCAGCACGCCGGCTACATTATATTGACCCGGGTTGTGGAAAAGCAGTTCCACTCCGCTGCCATCCAGATTGGACCGGAAGATGCCACTTTGGGATGTCCAATACAACTTGCCGCCGGCATGGTCGATGGCAATGCTGAGGGTTTTGGGGCCGAGGAGTGAGGCATTGATGCCGGTAACCAGGGTTTCGGGGTTTGACCCGTCCAGGTTTGCGCGGCTGATTTTGGCCGCATTGGGGGTGTGCCCGATTTCGCTCCAATACATTTTACCGGCTGGGATATCCAGATCCAGACCCACAGGCTCGCCCGTCAGGCCCGAGAGGAGCTGTTTCCAATCGCCGCCATCAAAGGTATTGACGCTCTGGATGCGCCCGTCATCCGGGGTATCCTGGTAGGCCCGGTGGAAAGAACTCCAGAAGATCCGGTACAGGTCCGGTTGGGTCGCTGAACAATGTCCAAACTGATCGCAAGCCCGGATGTGGACGTTATCGGTCTGGTAACCCGGTAAACGGCAGGAGAATGAGATCTGGTTAAGGCGCTGGGTATTGTTGCTCCAGGTTGCCCACCAGGGCGAGTCGTAATAGCCGCGGGTCAGCGATTGGGCCCCACAGGGCGAAACAAAGCCCGTCTCAACCAGGTTCAGGTCGGTGGCTGTACCGGAATAGTGGATTTGGGCGCTTTGGCCCTGTCCACTATATTCAACCTGGATACTGACCTGCGGAGCTGCGGTGTCGATTTCGCCGCGCCATTGACGCCAATCCTGGCGACGATCGTCCCGGTTGCCCAGGAGATCGGTGGAGCGGACATCAATCTGGTAAAAGCCTTCCAAACCTGAAGGCAGGGTGTAATGCCAGCCCGTTTTGACTGCGCCGGGCTGGTCAATCTGCACGCTTTGCCAGGCCTGGAAGAGGGTGGCCGCTTCGGGAGCGCTGAGGGCCGTATTATAGATTGTGACTTCGTCCAGACTGCCAGCCAGGTATTTGGCGCCTGCCGCCTGCGAGAAACCCAGGTTAACGCTGGTCTGCTGGCTGAAGTTGGAGGCTGTCAGGAAGCCGCGCACCCGCAGAACACCATCCACAAAGAGCTGCTGCCCGCCTGTTCCGACAGAATGGACCACATGATGCCACTGGCCATCATTAAAGTTGTTTTCAATACTGCAGATTGTTTCGTAAGCGCTGTTCGGCTGCTGCAAATTTGCGCAGACCTTGCCGCCGCTCAGGTAGATATCCCGGTCGTGGCCCTGGGTTCCCTGCTGCCCATTGACTGCCGCGAACAAACCGCAGTTGGCACAGGTGGTATTGAACCACAAAGAGGTGGAGAAATTGGAGAGCGGCAGGCTCAACTGGAGCGCATCCAGATACTGGTTTACGCCATTGAAACTGACCGCCGTATCAAAACGGCCTGCGGCTCCGCTGCTGGGGCACTGCCCGGCAATGCAGTAGAAGGTATGATCCAGGCCAGACACGTCTTCAAAGATCGCGGCCAGAGGCGGTTCGTTCAACGGCAGGCTCAGCGAGCGGTCATTTAAGGCCGGCGCCACCTCGGCTGGCACCAGGGCGAGTTCTACGCTGCCCACCCCGGCTGCCACGGCGCCAGTATCCGTCACGACACCGTTGAGGGTCAAAGCCTGGCCGATGGTTGTGATATTTGCCATCCCGCTCAGGCTGGCCTGAGGTGCGTTATTGTCGATCTTTATATGCCGGGTCAGGAAACTGCCCGGAGCGGTTTCATTTCCAGCATGGTCCCGGCTGCGCACCTCGACGGTGTAAAAGCCGGTTGGGTCCACCAGCACAGCCTGGCTGCTGTCGAGGGCCGTCAGGGCGTAATCGATTGACCAGTTGCTGGGGTTGGTGGTGGTTATGACACTGACTGGCTGCCAGCCGTCGCCGTTGGGTGAAAGGCGCACTTCAACTGCGGCAATCCCGCTGGCTGGCTTTCCAAAGGTTGGGTCGCTTGCCACGCCGCTGACCGGCACAACCCAGCGGTTCTGGCTGTTGTGTTGGGCTGCCAGGATCTGGTTGTCTGCCAGGCTGGTGGTCAGGTCCGGGGCGTGAGCATCCACATAAATTGCGGTTGATCCATCGGGGGTTTGTTCCCAGCCGACCGCATCGGTGGCCCTGGTGAAGATCACATACTCGCCTTCAGTGGCAGGCACGTCCCAGCTAAAGAGCCAATACTTGCCATCCGGTGTGGCGTCCATCCAACTGCCATTTTGGACCCGCACCTGCACCCGGCTGACGCTGGATGTGGGGTCTGAAGCGCTGATGCCCAAAATCCGCTGTCCGCCAGCCGCTACAAAGCCGCTGCCAGCCACCGCCGAAGTGGGGCGGTCATTGTCAATGGTCAGCGCCAGGGCGGATTGGTAGCTGACAAACCCCAGGCTGCCGCTGCCTGTGCTGTTTTGGTCCAGGTTGGCAAAAACGCTCTCGCTGACAGAGGCATTCTGGGAAACGGCGTTGGCCTGGGCCTGCAGGCTTCGTCTTTGGGTAATCTCCTGCCCGCTGCCCAGCACAAAGGACTGCGCTGCAGACTGTCCGCCCAAAACCGCCGGGGCGACAATCGATAAACTGCCTGTCGCCCACCAGGGTTGGGTAACCTCGTTGCGCACGGTCGTGGTGTAAGCCACACTGGAACCGGGCTTGATGAAATTATCGCTGTCATTGGTGTAGCTGTAGAGCGCCACGGGACGCGGATTCTCGACTCGCGGGTTGAATGGAGCGCCCAGGCTCTTCTCCAGCAGGTCGCTCAGACCGTCCAGGTCGGTATCCGGATTATTGGGCTCGGAGGTCATCCGGGTAAACTTGCCAGGGGTATATTCCACCACCCAACCATCCAGCTCTTGTTTATCAGTCAGGCCATCATTATCGCCGTCTGCCCGGATTGGGTTGGTGTCCAAACGCACTTCTTCCAGATCAGTCAGGCCATCATGGTCTGTATCTGCCACCTGAGAGGTGCCGTAGCGCAGTTCTGCTGGGTCCGGCAGACCGTCATGGTCAGCGTCCCAGGTGCTGTCGTCGATGTCTGTTCCGTGGAATTGAACCGGGTTAAGCAGGCCATCGCCGTCCCAGTCTTTTTGGAAACTGAAGCCCCAGGAACGCACATTATGGAAACCGTCCAGGCTGCGGGGGAAGATATCATAATAGAGTGTGTCGCCCAGATCTTTGCGGTAGGTGGCTTTTTCAGCCTTGTCGGTTGAGCAAACCGCAAACCAGCATTCGTAGCTTGGAATCGCCATCCCCGCCCAAAAACGCACATCCAGACCTTCGTTCACGCCGGCGGTCAGTGGGATCGCGCCAGAGTAAAGCACATCATCTTTATACCCGGTCCAGTACCATGAGGTGCCGTAGAGCGGGTGATCGGCATAACCGTACTTTCTAACGTCCTGCCAGACTGTTGGCATTTCGTTTCGACTGGCTGAAATCGAAACCGTATACTGCGACAGGCGATAGTTGAAGGAAGCCGCCCGCAGATTGGCCTCGGTGAAAATATCATCAGCGCTGGCATAAGCCGTTGAATATTCCGAAGAGGGCGGAGTCTGGTAGATGCGGGTGCGGATGGTGGCTGTAATCGCCATAGAATTGCCCACCTGCAGCCCCAGACCCGGGTTGATCAGGTTGCCTTTAATCCCGCGGAAAGTGACCAGATCATCGCGGGTCGTGTCGATCGCCACATCGCCGCTGTACACCAGGCGCGACAGCCCCTCCACCCAGCCGCCGACAATGCTGAAGCAAAGGGCGTCAACGCCCAACTGGCACAGGCCAAGGAAGATCAAATCAATCACGCCGACGATCGCCACCAGAATGGCGCCGACTGTACTCAAAGCAATGGCAAAGAGTACCACCGCGATAATGATCCCGGATATTGCATCGGCGATCAAGGTATTGGCTGAAATCGAACCGAACTGGACATCCTGCGAGACCCAGGTATAAATAAACGCTCCGACGACCACGCCAACCGAGATAATCAGGCCAACGACACTCGCTTTACGCGTGATCCCAATCAGTTCAGACCGCCCGCCCAGCACCGAGAGCAGCGCCGCCGGTTTACTGATTCCGGAAGCTGCCGAGATGATGCTGGCGGCTGCCATGACGCCCTTAACCGGGGCGACCACGGTGGCAATAATCAGGGCCAGAGATATAAATAACGTACCAATCCCGGAGACAATCTGCTCGCTGGTGCCCAGCAAATTCGCCAGGTCACCTGCAAAGACCTTCAAGGCCAAGCCAGTCACACCTGCCAGGACGGCAATTGTGATCCCCGCAGCGGTAACTGCGTTCGCTTTTATGTTCCTGAAGGTGCCCAACACCTTGCGAAAGATGTCCGTCGTCCCCAGTTCTTTCAGTTTGATAAACTGCGTCCCGTTCAGACGGCCCAGGTACTGCCAGGTAACAAACTTATTTTGGATCTGGGAGAGCACCAGATTATTGACCACAAACACCACCCCGGCTTTGGGCGGCCCGCCCAGATCCACCTTGGCCTTGATGTCCACGTCGCTCAGGTGCGGCATCTGATCGGTCAGTTTGACCTGCGCCAGTTCAACCGTTTGGGCGATCCCGGCAAAGACAGAGAGGTAGAAGAACTGCAAAATCATCAGTTTGCCCTGGGCCACATCCGCCGGATCGATCGGGTTGGCGTTGGCAAAGATCTTGCTCATATCATTCCAATACGATTCCACGGCATAGGTTTTCCACTCTTTCAAGACAGGATCGTAACGGAACGGCGCCCAGTTAAAGCCGCGGCTGGTAATGCTCGGGACACCCCCATCCAGGCTGAAATCGACCACCAGTTGGTTCTGGCTGCCGCTGTCCCACTGGAAAGTCTTGCTGCGGCTGCTCAGATTCAAATTGCCAACCCGAAATTTATCTTCATGGATATAGAGCAGGGTCGGCGTAATCGGGTCGGTTGGCTGCCAGAAGGATGTGAACTGGCTCAGGATAGCCCGGTTGGTCACCATGCCAGTCTCACCCACGGCCTGATCAACGTGACTGTAAATATGGGTATCCACTTTCAAAATATTATCGATCCCCCAGCGCTGCAGGGCGGTTACGGAGCCGTTTTGGGTATGGTCAAAGCGCTGGGCGATGGTCTGGTTGCCAGGTCCAACAGCCACATACAGATCACGCTTGCCATCGCCCCGGCATTGAGAAGTGACAACCACCTCGCAGTCACGGGCGACCATGAACGAATCTCCCAGGCCATTCGCGACCTGGTACAGGGCGTTGTCGATATGGCGGTCTGCATCAAGCGCCGGGTCTTCATAGACCACAGCCTGCTCGCTCTGCCCGTTTTCACGGATGTTTAAACCGGTCAGATACCAGTCATCTGGATAGGTGTGGACGACCTGGATTTCGTTTTGCTGCTTGGGCGTGTCATTCATCACTTGAATGACCCAAACCAGGCGCACCTGCTGGGCGTTGCCCCAACTGACCGCAGGGTTGTAGAGCATCTTGCCATAAAAAGCTACATGGTCCTGTGATTTCGTATCCACCGTAAGCTGCAGGGGAATATAAGCCAGCATTTTGCGGTTTTCGCCGGTTTCACTCGTCAAAGGCCGGACAATCACACCGTAATAATCCTGCAGTTCATTCAGATCCGGCAGGTTGGAAACAGATAAATCTCCAGACAGGGTCAGCTCCAACATCGGCACCAGGCGCACATCGCCGTTGGCATCGGGGTTGGTAACACAATTGGCATTCCCCTGCTGGATACACACATCGTAAAACGTTTTGCTGTCGGTGTCCTGGATTTGAGCCTTGGAGTCAGATGGCCAATCCAGCACACTGAAGGCGTACCATAAATGGTCGGGGTTGGTGGGGCGCAGTTGGAACTCCACATATGTGGGATGAGCCGGGTTTAGCCCATTGATGATCAATTGAAAAGGCTTTTCCTGGCTGAAAACAGTTGTCGTCGTGCCATCTTGTGTGCTGAACGTGAAGGGTGAGAGATCCTGACGGTCTGGCACTTTGTCGTTATCATTGTCGGGATCAAACAGGTCCGGGGTTCCATCTTTGTCCGTATCCCAGGTGGGATGTGTATCGGCATTAAACCATTCGGAGCCATCTTCTATGCCATCCTGATTGGTATCCATTTCCAGAGGATTGGCATAATAGGTTTTGCTATTGAAGGTAAAGCCATTGACTTCCTGCCCATCCGGCAGGCCGTCGCCATCCGTGTCGACTCCATCGGCCTGTCCATTAAAGTCATTATCGGCGCTGCTGGAACTGGTGCCCAACAGCGTTTCTTCGTAATCGGTCAGTCCGTCGCCATCCGAATCGGCAGCAGTCAAACCGGGCGCAAGAGCGGCAGCAGCAATATTCTGCGGCTGAGAGGCGGCATCCTGCGGGCTGCTGCCCAAGTAAATTTCCTGGATATCGCTGAAGCCATCCCGGTCCGCATCTTGATGGTCATCCAGGCGGATACGCTCCAAGTCGGCAGCATCTGGGCCGGGTGCGGGTGCCACCTGGACTGTTTCCACAGCCTGCTGCAGGCTGGATTTGGGCGCCGGTGCCGGGTTGGCTTTGGCTGCCTGGTTTTGATAAAATGCGGCTGCCTGGACAGACTGCATCAGGGGCGAGAAGACCAGGCTGATTATAAAAGTGATGGTCAGAGTGGTCTGCACAATTTTTGACTGGCTTTTGCGCACCAGCCAGACCGCGCAGCCCACAACCAGCAGCAAAAGGCCAGCGGTTGGGCCTGTCCGCCGGGCTGCCTCGCCCAGGGCAGCGAGCATTGCTCCCGTAGTCTGGCTTTGGGCAGGAAAACCCGAAAAATCGACCAGGATGTCTGCGGTGGTGCGTGTATCTTTCCCGTCTGGGAACTGCAGGTGCAAAATTTGGTGCAGCGGCAGGCCATCGGGCCGCACCCACAGTTCACCGCTGCCGGTCATAGCGGCATAGACTGCCGGCAGTTCCAGGTTTACACCGGCTGGCAGTTGGCCCTGATCGAGCAGGTTATTCCTCAGTTGCTCGCGCATATAAGCGGCAAAGGCCGGGCCATCCAGGGTGAATGCAAAACGCCGGAAGCTTATCCCCGCCCGCTGTTCATCCCCCAGGTCTTTAATCTCCCGCGCCGCGCTGAGAAAAGCCATAAAATCGCCCTGAGGGGCGAAAAATGGCGAAAAATTATCGATCTTTTTCCATTCGCCCTGTCCCTGGCGGGTGTAAGCCTCATCTTTTTCGACCTTCACTTCAATACCGCTTTGCTGGTCTAAAATATCCCCGCCCTGACTGCCCCACATCCGCAGGTTCATCTTTTGCTCAAGCAGGTTGTTGCTGCCCTGTAAATACAAGCGCTGAACATCACTCTGACGGCCTACATTTTCCAGGGTTGGCAGAGGAGAGGTGGTTTGTGAAATATTCACATCGAAATGATAGACGCCAATCTGGCGCACAAGTTTCCAAACCGCTTCAGGATGCAGGTCAGGCGCAGCCAGGGCCGATCGGCCAACCAGAGAAGCGGCGATCAGAACTGCCATGGTCAGCAGAGTCAAAATAAATCCAACAAGTTGTAAGGGCCTCTTATGTGATGTCATATCTTTCTCCAAAAAAAATTTTATACCTGACTGCTGGGGTCTCCAGGGTTTGTGTCAGCTTCCAAACCCGGGGGGAAATTTACTCGTTTCGGGTGTCCAACCAACTCTGCCAGGGCCGCCGCAGCCTCGTCCAGGCTGGTAAACCCTTTGCGTTCACCGGTTGATGTGTTTTGCAGTGAAATCCTCCATGGGCTGGATTGGTCGTCGCGCCATAATCGCAACAAAAATGAATGGTATTCAAAAGAGTTTTTCGGCATTTATTTTTCCGTCACTCAAGAATAACTAACGTCAGTTCGGGTTAGTCCGAAAAGAGTTTATTTGGGTGGCTACGCCACCCAAAAAACACCCAAAAATCTCTTATCGAACTGACGCTAACTGGACAAATCTTATCTGTTATGCAGTATAACAACCGAGCGTCACCAGTTCGTCACCATTGGGCTATAATTCCAGCTATGTTCCATCTCAAGATGCAGTTTTTGGGATCGTTTCAGGTTTGGGTTGACAGCGTGCCCTGCGATGGATTTCGCAGTAATCGCGCCCGGGCTATGCTGGCCTTTCTGGCTGTGGAAACCGGGCGTACACAGGCCCGGTCCAGCCTGGCTGGTTCCTTTTGGCCGGATCTGTCCGAAGCGGATGCGCTCCACAATCTGCGCCAAACGCTGGTGCGCATCCGCCAGGCGATCAAAGATGAGCAAATCGATCCGCCCCATTTGCTGATAACCCGCCAGGCTGTCCAGTTCAACCAGGCGAGCAGTTATGAACTGGACGTGAGTGAGTTTGAAACCCTGGCAGAAAATGGGCTCTTACCATTCCGCCAGGCAGGCAAAGGCACATTCAAACCCGACACAGCCAAACTGGAACAGGCTCTGCTCCTGTATCAGGGTGAATTTCTGAAGGGTTACTCTTTTCCAGAGAGCTATGCGTTTGACGAATGGCTGTTATTCAAGCGCGAACACCTCCACCGCCTGGCTCTGGAAGTTATGCATACCCTTGCCGAGTTTTACCTGGGGCAGCACAATTACAGCCAGGCGCTGCAGCATGCCCGCCGCCAGCTTGAACTGGACTCCTGGCGCGAAGAGGCCCACCGCCAGGTAATGCTGGCATTGTTCCGGATGGGCCAGCGCAGCGCCGCTCTGGCACAGTACGAAATCTGTCGGAAGTTCCTTTCTGCCGAGTTAGGGGTGCCGCCCGAACCC
>Ga0268298_10000117_pt1 | contig 100357 bp, 77 predicted proteins | sample WWTPWeurt_MetaG_FD_194462 | JGI IMG/M metagenome (GOLD analysis project Ga0268298, IMG submission 194462) | Activated sludge microbial communities from WWTP in Nijmegen, Gelderland, Netherland - WWTP Weurt | ecosystem: Engineered > WWTP > Aerobic digester > Activated sludge | place...
TTTGATCGGCACTTTCGAAATTAAGTTTCAGAATATTATTCTGAATGTTTATTAATTTAGCCACATTATTATTTTTAATCTTACCCTGAATTTACGCAAAAAGTGCTGAATTCAGGGTTTTATATGACTTTTATTTTTTCACATTGTGTTAATTTCGAGAGACTTATAATTTTACCGAAAAGTCTTAGCTAAAGAAGTTGTTTGATAAACTGGTCGATTTTAAGTCCATCGGCTTCTGCTTTGTAGTTGAGCACGATCCGGTGGCGAAGCACCAAACCGGCAATGGCTTGCACATCTTCGATGTCGGGAGAGTATTTTCCACGCAAGGCCGCATGGCATTTGGCTCCTAAAACCAAATATTGCGAAGCACGAGGTCCTGCTCCCCAGCTCACGTATTGGTTGACTTCTTTGACGGGGTTGTCGGGGTTTGGTCGAGTCCTCCCAGCCAAAGCTACGGCATACTGCAGTACATTTTCCGCCAATGGTATTTTTCTGACCAATTTCTGGTATTCGACGATTTCGTTGGCATTGACTACGGATTGCACATGGGCTGCATAGTCGGACGTGGTTTGTTTTACGACCTGGAGCTCTTCATCGTAACTCGGGTAATCAAGCAAAATATTGAACATGAATCGGTCAAGCTGGGCTTCCGGCAACGGATAGGTTCCTTCCTGTTCAATGGGGTTCTGGGTTGCTAACACAAAAAATGGATTTGGCAAACTGTGTTTTACTCCACTCACCGTGATGTTTCTTTCTTGCATCGCCTCCAACAAGGCCGATTGTGTCTTGGGAGGGGTCCGGTTGATCTCGTCTGCCAACACAATGTTCGCAAACAAGGGTCCCCGGTTAAACTTAAAGCGGCGGTCCTCATCCAATACTTCCGATCCGGTAATGTCCGAAGGCATAAGGTCTGGTGTGAATTGGATTCGTTTGAAACTCAAATCCAGAGCTTCAGCTATGGTGTTGATTAATAAGGTTTTAGCAAGTCCAGGAACCCCTACCAAGAGACTGTGCCCGTTGCTGAATAAGGAGATTAGTGTGGCTTTAATGACCTCGTCTTGTCCAACAATGATCTTACCAATTTCGGAACGCAATTTTTGGTAGGACTGTGACAGGTGATCGATTCCTTCTACGTCTGTTTTGAACTGCATGTCGTGTTATTTTATGAAGAGCCGCAAATTTAAGCATTCGCGTTTGCATTGTGCCTTCAATATCTTTCTATCCTCTTATATTCTCCTGGCCACGCTCGCAAATCAAGCCAAACTCCCTACGGGCATGGGTCCATACCCAATGGGAACCGTATGCGATGGCTCCTCCTGCTTTTAAAAATGCGCCCTGAGCTGCGCACGACCTGTATGCAAGGCGTCATCACCCGCTGCTTTTCTGACATGGTATGAAAATTGGATCTGGATGAGCGAACTGATTTTGTATTCCAGCAGCAGTTCTCCGCTATGGTTTCCTCCATCGCGGAAACCTTGCAACAAGTTGTAGGCCACTAAGCTGTTTTGATTTCCTTGAAAATCAACCCCGGCATACAACAGTTGACCGCGCAGGGTGATTTTCTTTTGCAGGAAAGTTGCGAAACCCACTTCGGCTTCCCACCAGCTGGTCAGGGCAGACCCGGTGATCTGGTCTTCGACATTCGCAAATTTTGCGTTTGCGAACAATCGTAAGTTTTGGTGCGCACGGTAGATAGCATTAGGTGCCAAAATCCATTGCCGGGTCTGATAATTTTGCTCGGCAAAAAAAGTACTGTTACGTTGTTCCGTTTTGAAATGCAAGGCTAAGCCGAAATCCATGTTTGAATGAAACGTATAACGAAATTTGACAAAGGGGTCTCGGACAGACTTTTCATCTTCTCCAGAAGTCAGCAACACTTTTTGGCGGGTCTCGACCCAACCCAATTGCCCTTCAAATACAGGATGACTCCGGTTGAAATACAAAGATTGTCGAATGGATGATGTAAATGCCAAGCTTTGCTGTGCGTGAGTAAGAAAGTAGAGCGGATTGAAGCGATTGGACCATTCACTGTCTTCGTTCAATTTGGAAGAAAAGCGTATTGCAGACTCCAGTGAAAAAGATCGCAAAAAATCTTTTAGCACTTCCTTTCCGGTCTTGTTCCGACTGAAATCAATTTGCAGATTTTGGTTCCAACTAGCTTGATAAACTTGATAATAAGTGGAATTAAACAATTGATACCGTTCAAATCGTGCGGTGTCAATGTCCGGAGCATATACGTATTCAAACTGTTGGCGAATGCCATCTCGGTTGAAATCAATGTAGATGTAATGCCCATCACCTGGCTTGCGTTCTTCAAAAACGAATTCCTGTCGCGGTTCTGAACCGCTTTGCAGTTCGTAGTAGTTTTTCATTGAAATGCATTGGTTGAACCAGCGAATCTGGTGGTCCAATACACTGATGAATTGCAAGGTGGGAAGCGAATCGCGCAATCGCGCATCGCTGTATTTTAAATTCCGTCCCGTGAATTTAAAATCCCATTGTCCTGTCTTGCTGTTTCGAATCAAGGCCTCTATTCCCAATTCATAAGCATTTGAAAAAGCTTCGAAACCCTGGGTTTGAACTTGTAAATCCTTACGCCATTTGGTCGTCATGCTGATGACGTGCTGTCTTCCAAATTTCTTGGTCAGCTTCAACTGGGAAGCATCAAACGAAAAACTGCTTAACAGCAGATGGTCGCTATTTAGCATATGCACGGAATTGCGTTCTCGACCCAACTGAAATTCAATGTTCCAATCCTTGTCCAGAGAGGATTTCCACTCCAGTTTAGGTCGTGAAAAAACAGCCATTTGATTGCCATCATGCGATGAAACTTCATGCCAAGCCATGCTAACAGTTGTTCGTTTTCCGTTCCAACGTCCCTCGCCCTGTTGACGTGTTCCTTTGTAATCTTGACCTCGAAACAATTCGCTGAATTGATAGAATAATCGAAACCTGTTCCAAAGGTCCAATGATGCGAATCCTGATGGTTGTCGATCGGTACCTACCGTTTTACCGGTAAGACTCCAATCGCGGTCGAACTCCACGTTTCTAAAACTGAGCAATGGTTTGAATTGGTGGTGCACCCATTCATAAGATGCTCCAGCGCGTAACTGCAAAGCCGAATCGAGGAGCTGAATCGGAGGAGATTGGGCTTTGATTTTCATAGCCCACCCCCTGTTGTCGTAATCGTCCAAATTTGAAATGCGGTTGGGATCCCATGCAGAATAGGCGCTTTCAAAGGCAACTTCCATTCCGTTGTTGGCATGGTAAGTTAAGCCACCATTGAGCATCCATTGATTGGAAGGAGCAATGAGGCGTACTACCGGTTCATACTGGCCACGCAATTGGCCGTTTACCGGATCGGGTGCAATCCATGCGTATACGCGACCATTGGCTGAAGATTGCTGGAGTACATAGCTACCCCTTCCCGAGCCTACTTCGCTGAATTGAACTTGCAGTGCCGTACTATCGGCCTCTGGGTCGTGCACCAAATAAGTCAGTTGGACCATTTGGCCTCCCGATAAGACCGAAGTATCCCTTTGCCGGTAATAAATGCGGTTGATGTTGAAATCAATCGATGCGGTGCGAATGCCGGCTCGAATCGCTTGGTCGAGTGAATCGCCTGCGTTGGCCAATAAGCTGCGATCCAATGAGTCAAGATCGGAAGTGATGGCCGGCTCCTTGCTGTCTTTTTCATTGAAAAGATTCAAATAAACATTCCAATGCTTGTTTTGCACAGCTGTTTGGTGAAGCCACAAACTCCGCGTGTAACTTTGAACGAGGTATTCGAAATCAATGATGATGCGCGATTGATCAGTGACCAAGCGGGATGGCATAAAACGCAATTCGGCCAGGTTGTAGTCCATGACATAATCCGAATTTTCACCTCGTTCCAACAGCTGTCCGTCGAGGTAAACTTTTTCACTTCCAGCAAGCACAATGATGAAGGCCTCCCCTTCGGCACCTTGGAGGCGGTACGGACCTTGATTTCCATTTTGGATCACCAATTGCATGCGGTTGGTTTTTCCTTTGGATACTGCGAAGGCCGTTTTATTTTTAGTATCCCATCCTTTCCATTTCCATTGCGTTTCCAGCAAACCGCCTTTGTTTTTTTTAAAATAATTCATGAAATATCCGGTGGGTTTCCCAACTTCAAAATCACCGGCGGTAAGTTGTTGGTTGGATTTGCTGACGCGTAGGTAGAGCCGGTCGAATTCCTGAATCAAGCGCGTGTTGCCTTCCGGTTGAATGGGAATTTGTTGATCGGATATGGCTCCTTCAATGCTGATTCCTTGTCCGAGATCTCCACGAAGTTGGAGATTGAGGTTGGAATTCAACAGCAGGGATTGATTGTTGCCACCGCTCAACCCACGCGTAAAACTCCCGCTGTATTGGATGCCCGGCGTTTCCCACCAATCCGTTTGTGTAGTGGACTGTTGCATTTGACGGGCATATTCCGGTGCAAGGGCAAATTGGCGAATTGACGTATCGTAAAGAAACTTTCGTTGCCCCTGGTAAAATGGAAATACCCGATAACACAGTTGGATGGAATCTCCCACAAATGACTCGTTGAGCCTGAGGATGCGATGCAGGCTGTCATAAACAAAGGAAATGGATCGTCCGTTGACTTGTGTTGAAGTCAATTGTATGGATGCAGGATCAATACAATTTCTTTCTGTCAACAACAACTCTTGTTTTGTTTCCAAGACCTGACAGCGCAGAGAGGAAGATTGGGCCTTCAACATTCCCATGGCAGATAAAAGGATGACCGTCGTGATGGCTGACTTTGTAATCCAATTGGAGTGCCTGAGGCTTAAATGAAAAAACCCGATAACACTTGGTACGTTGTACCATGGCTGGTTGAATAAATTGGATTGAAAATTTTTCAACAGGTTAAGTGGTGCATGGTGATCGGGTTTGGCCTTTGGCAAATCGAACCGCATACTAACGAGTGTTAGGAATGAAGTTGTGTCCCCAGCCAATAACTCAAAAGACAAAGTAAAACGCTTAATAAAACATAAATCGCGAACCAGCCAAACGATGATTCTTGCAAGAGATTGAAGTTTTCAGCACTGAAGCTTGAAAAAGTACTCAGTGCACCACAAAATCCCGCCATGATAAAATAATAAATCCAGTACTGGTCGGGCGTTTTGCGATAAGCCATGGTTGCAAATCCTAAAATGAATCCTGCCATCAGGTTGATCAGTAAAGTGTGAACCGGAATTTTATAGCCACTCCAGAAGGACATGCCGGAGATCCAGATCCGTGTCCATGCACCGAATCCTCCACCGATAAACAAGAGTATCCATTTAGTAAGTGTCATGAATGAAGCGGGATCTGTGTTTTTTTAAATATTGCAAAAGGAAGGAAACCATCAGGCCAAACAGGGACATGGAAAAGAGGAGTAAAAGATTTCCTATGTGTTGTAGCGTGAGTGCAAAAAGCAACACCGCCGAATTGAGGCATACGAGCACAATGGTGGATTGAAGGTGGTTGAGACCCAGGTCCACTAAAAGGTGATGCATATGGCGTCGGTCGCCTGTAAACGGGGACTGCCCTGACAAAATTCGTACGATGAAAACGCGCAACATGTCGAACAGAGGAATGAACAAAATGCCTACCGCAACCGCTGGTATGGCATATACTGGATTGTTGATGGGTGTATTGTAATAAGAGTGTTCCATGAAACGAATGGTCAGGATCGAGCAAATGATCCCAATGAGCAGGGAACCGGTATCGCCCATGAATATTTTTGCAGGAGTGATGTTGTATTTCAGAAATGCGATGAGGGATCCCACCAAAGCAAACGAAATGATGCTTAAAACGACCTGATCAGCGAGGTAAAACCAAACCCCATACACACTGGCAATGAGAATACCCGTGCTACCGCCGAGTGCGTTGATTCCATCGATGAGGTTGATGGCATTGACGATGACCAAAATGGTAAAAACCGTAATCAAAACACTCCACCAATAAGGCAGCTCATGAATCGAGAGGATGCCGTAAAAACTGGTGATTCGGATGTTTGCTTTAAACACCAGGATGAGGGTTGCTCCCACAAGACCGATCATTTTTTTATAAGGGGTAAGCGGAATGATGTCATCTTTTGCACCGATGAGGAAAATGATGATGAACGAACACAAGATGTACTGGAGATCGCCGAATAAATGGAAAGGAGTCCACAGGATGATGGAAAACAAGGTGCCGGCAAAAATACCAATTCCGCCAAGGGTAGGTATGCTCCGTTTGTGGGCGCGACGTTCATCGGGTTCATCCGTGAGGCGTTTGATTTTTGCGATGTTGATGATGGATGGAATGATCAGATAGGTGAAGATGATAGCAGTCAGAAAGCTCAATACCAGACGATAGATCATTACAAAAAGGACTAATACGATACAAAGAAACTGCTTTTTAAGCGAATGGAATACAGAGTTTCTGTTAAAAGCGATGCTTCATGAACACTTCAAGGATGAAATCTTTGGGAGTATTAAAGGATGGGCTTTGTCCATTATTCTCATAACTGAGCTATTTTTGCCCAGAATGGCAATTGGTATGGATCCGCACATTGACTTGAACCGCCTACCTAAACACCTTGCGATCATCATGGATGGCAACGGACGTTGGGCTAAACGGGAAGGAAAGCCTCGTTTGATGGGACATCGCGAAGGGGTGAACAGCGTGCGCGCAATTACCGAAGCCTGCGCTGAATTGGGAATTCCCTATTTGACCTTGTATGCTTTTTCAACTGAAAACTGGAACCGTCCCGTTTTGGAAGTGATCGGTTTGATGGATTTGTTGGTAGAAACACTTCGGTATGAGTTGGAAAGTTTGAGTCGCAACGGAATCCGTTTAAGCACCATTGGCGATTTGACCCGATTGCCTGCAAAGACCCGTCAGGTTCTGGAGGAAGCGATCCAAAACACAAGCGGGAACACACGGTTGAATTTGATTTTGGCATTGAACTACAGTGCTCGTTGGGAAATTCTGCACGCGGCCAACCAATTTGCAGAGCAAGCAAAATCTGGTTCCCTGCAGGGGCCTATTGCCGAAGAGCAGTTTTCAGCTGCATTGAGCACAACAGGTATTCCGGATCCCGAGTTATTGATTCGAACGAGTGGTGAACACCGTATATCCAATTTCCTATTGTGGCAATTGGCTTACACCGAGCTTTACTTTTCCGATTTGTATTGGCCTGAATTCCGCAAGCCTCATTTATTAGAGGCTCTTTCCAATTACCAGCAGCGCGAACGCCGTTTTGGGAAGACTTCCGAGCAACTTTAAGTTAAAATATGGGTCCCAGTGAAGTTCCAAATGTGATGTTCGGAATCCTTTTAAACAAAAAAATTCTCCTCCGAGTCCACCGGTAGCAAGCCTATTTTAAAAAAGGGGCTTCTCTTTGGAATTATTAATATTAGGTACCTGAAACCTCGAATTGAGAAGGGGGTACGAGTTCCATTTAATTTATTTTGAACTACAGTGATTTACTGATCATAATAATATTAGTGAAATAAATATGTGTATTATTAAGATGGATTTTTATTATTAGGAGTTATATTTACATGCTGACCATCCTAAAGCAGACCACACAAGGAGATACACCCTGAGCTGCTGAGAATTTATTTTGCAATGATCATGCCTTGTGCCAAGCTGTTATAAATGGTATTGATTTTGTAACAATTAAATTTTCTAATTATGTTTACTAAAATTTCTTTTTACGAACGGCTCAAGTTTATAAACTTAAGCATCAGAAAATCATATATATATATATATATATGATTATCTTAATATGTTTTTGCAACAGTTATGATGCTGGTTCACAGTGTCTTTCTCCGCAGACCATTGATCCTGATCCCGTTGATGGAATTGAATGTGGGACATCTTCTCCGGGAACCGCAACGGTAAGGGTTTATTTGCACATAATCAAAAATACGGACTGTAGTGGAGGGCTCAGTTTGGGTATTCAAACTGCACTGAAAGAATTTCTTACTAATGTTTATGGTACACACAATATAAACTTGAATTTTCCTTCTTGTAATCTGGATTTATGTGATAATGTTGTATCCAGAGAGAATTTAACTCAATATTTTAATACACATTCTATTCCTGACGGAATTAATGGTTATTTGTTTGATGATGCAAGCAGTGGAGATGCTTATTCCATTCCTTCCACTACCTTTTATGCAGGCGGACTCGAATTCAAAACAGTAGCACATGAATTGGGACATTGTTTGGGATTGTTGCATACTTTTAATTGCCAGGGAGGGAATAATGAATGCGTTGACAGGAATCATACCAGTGCAACAAACGGTGGCGATAAAGTTTGCGATACTGAAGCTGATCCCGAAAATGGTGTTGATGAGAACACGTGTATGAAAACGGGCCCATTGTTTGATGACAATTCTGCAGATCACAAGGGGTGCTTGTTTTTTGCAAATACTTGTGCAGGGGACGAATACAATCCACCTGTGCATAATATCATGTCTTATTATTACAACTGCATGGAATCCTTTACGCCGGGTCAGGCAGAAAGGATGAAACAAATGATGATTTTATCTCCTATACTGCAGTATGCCTCCGGAGATGGAAATGAAATAATCAGTACAAATACCACCTGGCTTACTGATGTGAATATGGATTATGATTTATTCATTAAATCGGGCATTACCTTGACCGTCAAAGCGAAACTAAAGATGGCCACAAGCCGTAAAATTATATTGGAGGGAGGTGCTACTCTTATTGTTGATGGAGGGACCCTGACCATTGGTAATTCGAAGAAAATTTGTGGAGGGACCCAGGACACTGGTCCGTTTTGGAAAGGAGTTGAAATAGGAAAAAATGGAGGAAGGGGAACAGTTCAACTGATCAATAACGCTATAATTGAACATTCGTATTCTGGTCTATATAATTCTATAGGTGGGCGTGCCTTTGTAGTGGCCAACAATGCATCCTGGTACAATAACAGAACGGGTATCGATATGATCAGCAGCAACAGGACTAATGTAATGTTATTTATATCCAACTGTAATTTTGAGTTAAACTCGCAATACAAAGGTACTGAAGCTTATCATCAGATCATTCTGGCCAATGGTATAGCAAGATTTAATGGTTGCTCAATTGAAAATAAATCAAGCCAATACCCCAATTTAATTGCAGGAATATTGGAAGAAGGTACTTCATTGGAATTTATTAATAGCCCAAAACTAAGTGGGTACTATTATGGCATAAAAGCCTCTGGAAATATGTCTACATTTAATATTCACAGCAACCATTTTGAAAAATTTTATAATGGTGTTTGGACCATGGGTGTAAATAATTTCAGAATAATTGAAAATGAGTTCAAGGCTGGTTCTTATGGGTCCAACAACACGAGTACAGGTTTATTTGTATGGTCAGGAACAGGATTTGAGATCAGTAATAATGATTTTATCAATGCAGCTGCTCCACCCAGAAGAAGCGATGGTATTGAGATCTATCATGTCAATGATTTCGAAGACAATTATATTTCATCTGACAATACTTTTACCGGACTTTATTATGGCATTAAACTCAGTAGATTTGCTTGTCCAACTTTATTGATCACCTGTAACGATTTTGCTAATTGCAGAGAAGACATATATGTTCAATCCTCCTCTCAGGTCAAAAGGATCCAGAATTTCAATATGCAACCTGCCGGAAATACCTTTACGAGCCCTCCATTGGATTTTAATTATCGCAACCTTCATTCTAAAATAATTGATTACTGGTATAACGGATTGATCCCATCACATTATCCACAAATAGTCGATAAAGTTCAGCGTAGTCGACATGATCTAAATGGGGATCGATGTTATGTGGAGCCTATCTGCCCCGAATGTGATCCGGAATCTGTGCATGATCAGCGGTTCAGCAATTTATTGACCACAGAATCCAATATACAAGACAGTTTGAATGAGCTGTTGGATGGAGGTCAGACGCCTTATTGGATAGCGGAAGTTCAGCAAGCCACCACTCAGAATGCAGCTTCACTATTGACCCAGCTTCAGGGCCTGAACCCCAATGTAAGTTCAGATCTTATGATAGAGATTTGGTTTAGAGATGACATTTTCTCGGCTCAGGAGCGGTTTGATCTGGTTTGTTTGAATCCGATGGTCATGCTGGACGAAACATTTTATAATATGGTACAGGATAGTTCAATTGGAATCACTGTCCTAATGAGGGATAGTTTGCAGAACCTGGAAATTCCCGCTTCTGGTCTACGATATGAACTCCTAAAAAGGAATTCAGAGATCCGGCATGAAAAAATCTCTTTGTGTCATGCAATGTGTTCATTCCATCAGCTTAACGACACTTCCGGTATCGCAAATGCCATCAAATGGTTGGATCGCATTCCACTGGTGTCTGCAAGAATGGATGCCGTATTGCTTTCCATAAATAATGGAGACTTGAATGTCATTTCCGGCTATTTGAGTCAGATAAACAGCCTGGCAACAGCCAATGGTTCAGCACAGCTTCAAGCTGAAGCAGATGCATTTGAATCATTAATCGATATCTTGTTGCCCGCCTATGAAGACAATAAATTTGTAGGAAATTTTGACAGCAATGAAGTAGTTCAGTTACAAAACCTAGCCGTTCAGGGCAATTATTTTGCCAATGTATTGGCTTCCGGTTGGCTTGAGTTCTATTATGGTATATCAGCTCATTATGAGCCATTGAAAATTGCAAATGATTCTGGGTTTATATATTTTAGCTCAGCTAGCATTCCAGATGCTATTTCAGAATTGCAATTACCCAGAGCTGAAGTATATCCGACTTTAGTGCAGGATGAGTTGGTATTGTATATATCAGGAATAGATAAAAGGTCAATGCTTGAATTAACCATTGTTGACATTTTTGGAATGGTAAGAAAAAAAATGAACATGTCTGAACTTTCTAATATCATTAGGGTAGATGCGTCAGGCTTAAGCAAAGGAATTTATTTTATAAACATTGCTTTAGACAATAAAGCATTTTCATCAGTAAGATTTATTAAAATCTAAATCCAAATGAAACATTAGGCGGGGACTCCCCGCCTGATGTTTTCAAAACTATCAATAGTATGAAATCGAATCATTTAATACGCTTATTTTTCATAGTGCTCCAAATACAATCAATTTCCGCTCAAGAACCCATCCGATTTGCAAAAATGTATTTTTCAACACTTGACCAGCCTGAGTTTAATAATGTATATGTAACAGATTCCTGTTATTGGATATCCGGTTGGGGGGTAGACACCATAAGGCCATGGAGTTGGAATGCACGATTTGTAAAAATATCATTGGAAGGTGAACTGTTATTGAACCGGCAATTGGCTGAAACCGGAAAATGGTATGGATGGCCGAGAAGTATTTATTTTCATAACAACAAATTTTATTCTTCCTACCTGCAGCCGGACGACACTGCAAGATTAGTATCATATGATATTGTACAGGACCAAATTGAAAATTATTATACATACGGGAGGTTTTTCCCAAATGAGTTAGGACTTTTTGGAGGACAAATATTCGTAAACAAGACAGGAGAGCAATATTTGTTATCAGTAACAGCCGGCGACTCCATAATCAATGATGATTCAACCATTCAGCTTATTCAACTTGGGAGTAAGAAAGAAGTGATTCAAAAGAGAATATACCAATACAAAAAAGATATTATTGCATTGCTTGGTGTAAAACAAGCTCCCAATGGAATGATCTGGACGTATGGATTCAGCTCAAAGCCATACTACATACAAGGCAACGATAATTCGCGTCGGGATTATTTGTTGATATTGAGTTCCGAAGGGGATAGTATCATGGCCATCAAAGGAAGGAGTTATTATACAAGTGGAATTCGGGATATTTATCTGGATGACGATGGCAATTTTATATGTGGTACAAGCATACTGAGTCATCCTGTAGCGCGTGAAGGAGTTTTAGGATACCCGACTATTATCAAAATGGATTCTACCGGGAAAGCGAAGTGGACGCTGAGACCGGATTCCACAGACAAATGTGAAGTATGGGCTTCCACGTCAAATATCCGAAGGATGGTCAGGAACAGAGACGGAAGTTATACAGCGCTGGCAGGTATCGAAATAAGATATGACAGTCTGGACCCGGTATATCAATCCTGGGATGACAGGATTTGCCTGTTTAACTTTACAAGCGACGGGAAGAAAAATTGGGAAAGAACCTTCAGTTTTGGAAATGGCGCAGAAGCTCTTGATGCACATGATTTAAAAATCACAGCTGACGGTGGATATATTGTGCCTGGGTGGTTGTATTTGGCAGATTCGTTTTCTTATATCCAACCATCCGTATTAATTAAAACAGACTCATTGGGTTGCCTTGTTCCTGGTTGTCATATGACAGTTGCCAATGAGGATGATACGGATACTGAGCTCAATGAAAAATTTAAAATATATCCCAATCCGATCACTACAGATATGTTGGTTTTATTGTCAAACATCACAAAAGAAGAAGGGATCTTAAGTATTTATACAAACAATGGATTGTTAGTCAAAAACTATAAGATCAAACCGGACCATGGAGTTCAATACTTATTCGACTTGCCAAAATTGACATCCGGAATATACTTGGTCAGGATAGAAGGAAAGAATTATAATTGGACAGACAAAATAGTCAAACTGTCAGATTAAATCGTGACTACTTCATGTGATTATTACCATTAAAACAAGTACCTATTCATGAATCGATGGCCATACTTTTTGATAGTGCAATGTTTTATCTGTTCAGGTTCTGCACAAACCTCCAACAAGTTCAATGCAGTGGATTGGGTCAATCCCCTGATGGGAACTCAAAGCACTTACGAGCTCAGTCACGGAAATACTTATCCGGCTGTTGCCTTACCCTGGGGAATGCATGCGTGGACCCCTCAAACGGGTCGCAACAACGATGGATGGATATATACTTATGATGCAAAGAAAATTCGTGGGTTCAAGCAAACGCATCAGCCTTCTCCCTGGATGAACGACTATGGTCCATTTTCGCTGATGCCGGTCGTTGGTAAAAAAGTATTTGATGAAGATGATCGTGGAAGTTGGTTCAGTCACAAAGCGGAAATCGCCAAACCCCATTATTACCAGGTGTATTTAGCCGATTACCACACCAAGGTAGAAATTACGCCTACCGAACGTGCAGCATGTTTTCGCATCCAATATCCTAAAACCGATTCTGCATTTTTGGTGGTGGACGCATTCGATCGCGGATCTTACATCAAAATAATTCCTGAAGAAAATAAAATCATGGGATACAACGCGCGATACAGTCGTGGTAAACTCAATCATTTCAAAAATTATTTTGTCATCTATTTTGATCAACCCATCCTCCATGCACAATGCTTCAGTGATAAAACGCTACTGAAAGTTACAGAGCTCTCCGGTGGTCATGTCGGTGCTTTGATTCAGTTTGATGCAAAGACTTGCAACACTGTTTTACACGCACGCATCGCTTCTTCATTCATCGGTTTTGAGCAAGCAGAAAGAAATCTTAAAGAATTGGGAAATTCATCGTTTGATGAGCTCAAAGATAGAGCGCAGAAGACCTGGAATGATCTGCTGATGCGTGTGGAAATTGTGGGCGGGAGCGAAGCCCAGCGCAAAACGTTTTACAGCACCTTATACCGCACCATGTTGTTTCCCATGCGGCAATACGAACGGGATGAAAACAATGCCATCATTCATTACAGTCCGCATACCGGAACGGTATTGCCCGGATATCGATTTGGAGGTACAGGATTTTGGGATACTTTCCGTGCACTTTATCCTTTGTTAAATTTGCTTTTTCCATCCATTAACCGGGAAATGCAGGAAGGCCTGATCAATGATTACAAAGAAGGCGGATGGTTGCCCGAATGGAGCAGCCCGTCATACAGCGACATCATGATCGGTAACAATTCTGCATCGGTGGTTTCCGATGCTTACCTCAAAGGAATACGTGGTGTGGATGCCAATTTGTTGTACGAAGCTTTGCGGCATGGAGCGCATCAGGAAGGGCCTCAAGCCACAGGCAGAAAAGGCGCATCGTATTACGATCGGCTGGGATATGTGCCTTGCGATGTTGGGATCAACGAGAGTGCAGCACGGAGTTTGGAATACGCTTATTCCGATTTTGCAATTTGCCAACTGGCTAAAGCCTTGAAACGGCCAGAAGAAGAAATCCAGTATTATGCCCAAAGAAGTTTGAACTACAAACATTTGTTTGATTCAAGCACCCACTTGATGCGAGGAAAAAAAGAAGATGGCAGCTTTCAAACACCCTTCAATCCATTCAAATGGGGCGATGCATTCACCGAAGGAAATAGCTGGCATTACACGTGGAGTGTCTTTCACGACATCGATGGGCTGGCAAAGCTGATGGGCGGTTATCCATCTTTTGTGCGCATGTTGGATTCTGTTTTTGCTTTGCCTCCGATTTTTGATGACAGCTATTACGGGTCTACCATTCATGAAATCCGCGAAATGCAGATTGTAGGCATGGGACAGTATGCACACGGAAATCAACCCATCCAGCACATGATTTATTTGTACAATTATGCTGGGCAACCTTGGAAAACACAACAATGGGTGAGAGAGGTGATGGACCGGTTATACCAACCCAGTCCGGATGGTTATTGTGGCGATGAAGACAACGGACAAACCAGTGCATGGTACGTGTTTTCTGCAATGGGGATTTATCCAGTTTGCCCTGCAACCACGCAGTATGTTTTAGGAGGGCCTTTGTTTGAAGAAGTGAAACTGAATTTGGAAAATGGCGAAAGCTTTGTCATTGCAGCAAAAGGAAATGTAAGCGCTCACCGTTACGTTGAGCAAGTCCGCTTGCATGGTAAAATGCATCCATTCAACTGGATAGATCACGCATCCATCCTGGCGGGTGGCAAGATGGAATTTCAAATGGTAGAAAAACCCAACCTACAGCGTGGAACCGACGAGGCAGCATTCCCATATTCCCTTTCCAAAAGACAATGAGCAACCATCCAAGCGTGTAATGGAAGCAGTCAGCACATTTTTGTCGCCATTGGATAAAAACATATATATTAATAATATTATATATATATTGCTAACAATTAATAAATTAATTATATTAATTTAAAATGACCGGGTATTTTTGTGTACGTCCAGTATTTCCAGAACTCTTCGGCGAACCATCCTGAAGAATCCTTACCTTTGCCGCCGCAATGAAACAAGCTGTTTTTCCGTTTATGAAGTTTAGTTTGAGTTATTTTATGATGAAGTTCATTGGCGTTTTGATGTTTTTAGTTGCAGGCTGTTGGGTATTGCATGGACAGTCGAGCGCATTCATTCCTATGAAAACAAATCTTACGAAATTTCAAAAGTCAGGGTATCGGGAAACCAATTTTCGGATGCCAATGCCATCATCAACATATCGGGACTAAAACCCGGCCAAAAGTTATCGGTACCCGGACCTGAGGTGCCCAACGCCATCAAGGCTATATACAAACAACGCCTTTTTACACAGGTAGACATCCAATTGGAAAATGTGGTGGGCAATGTGGCCGACCTCCTCATTCTGGTGGCAGAAAAACCAAGATACTCAACCCACTCGTTCAAAGGGGTTAAAAAATCCATTCATGACGAGTTGAACGTCATCGTAAGCAACAACTTGCCAAAAAATGCAGTTTTCACCGAGTCCATTGAGGAAGCCATCATCCGCAACATCGAGCGATTTTACATTGAAAAAGGTTATTTGAATGTAGCCGTGAAGATTGACCAGCAGGTCGATGAAAAAAAGCCCAACATGGTCAAACTGTTGATTGACATACAACGGGGTGAGCGGGTGAAAATCAAAAACATCACCTTCTCAGGAAACGAGTTGGTGAGCGAACGCAAATTGCGAAAGCAGATGAAGGAAACCAAACGCATGGGAAGGCTGTTTGGAAAATCCAAATTCGAAGAAGAAAAGTTCGAAGAAGACAAAGAAAAAATCATTGCCTACTACAATAAAGAAGGATTCCGCAATGCTTCAATTTTAGGAGACACGATATGGCGTGATGCGGAAGGAAGAGTGCGCATCCACATTTATTTGAACGAAGGAAAGCGATTTTATTTCCGCAATATTTTCATCAAAGGAAACTCTTTGTATACCGAACAACACATCAAAAATGTGTTGGGAATCCAAAAGGGCGATGTATACAACCAGGAATTGTTGCAAAAGCGTCTGAGTTTTTCAGAAGATGGAAGAGATGTCAGCAGTTTGTACATGGACGAAGGCCATTTGTTTTTTCGCGCTGAACCGGTGGAAACTTCTATAGAAAACGATTCGGTCGACATCACCATTCGCATCACCGAAGGACCTCCGGCAACCATCGATCGGGTGGTGGTTTCCGGCAATGACCGTACGCACGAGCACGTGATCCGCCGAGAATTGCGAACACGTCCCGGACAAAAATTTTCGCGATCCGACATCATTCGATCACAAAGAGCACTCATGGCTTTGGGTTATTTCAATCCGGAAACCATGGGCATCAATACACCCGTAAATCCGAAACGCGGAACGGTGGACATCGAGTATGCCCTCGAAGAAAGGCCTTCCGATCAATTGGAGTTGTCAGCTGGTTGGAGCGCGTATGGCCTGATTGGAACATTGGGGGTTGTATTCAATAATTTCAGTACCCGCAATTTTTTTAAAAAATCGAGTTGGAGTCCTTTACCCCAGGGCGATGGACAAAAACTTTCCATCAGGGCTCAGACGAACGGTCGTTATTATCAATCCTACAATTTTGCATTTACCGAACCTTGGTTGGGTGGAAAACGGCCCACTTCATTTACCTTGGGTGGCATTTATTCGCGTACCGACAATTCAGCTTTTAGTTCAACCCTGGAAGGAGGTTTGAGCATTCTTCGATTTTCCGGTTCTCTCGGTACACAATTGAAATGGCCTGATGACAACTTTGCAGTAAGCTCCGGATTGAATCTGGAACGCATCCGTTTGGAAAAATACGAAGGATTTCGAGCAGGCAATGTTTTGGTGGACAACGGAGATTACTACAACATATCCCTGAAAACTACTTTTTTGCGGAGTACCATTTCAGATCCTTTGTTTCCCAGATCGGGATCCAGGCTGTCTCTGTCATTGCAGTTGACTCCGCCTTATTCATTGTTTAGAAGCAATTGGAATCCAGACAGCGTAAGTGTGGAAGACCGCTATCGTTGGGTGGAATACCATAAATGGAGATTTGATGGCGATTGGTACCTGAATCTGACCGGTAAATTGGTGTTGGCGTTCAACGCAAAGCTTGGTTTGTTGGGTTACTACAACAAAGACCTCAAGGCACCGCCCTTTGAGCGATTTGTGATCGGTGGAGATGGACTGAACAATCAATCATTCACAGTGACAGGCCGCGATGTGTTTGCATTGCGGGGCTATGAGGTGGAAGAAGTCAAAGCAAAATCTGTAGACGAATACAATTTTAAGGACCTCACGGAAGACGCTACCATGTTCAGTAAGTTCACCATGGAATTGCGTTATCCCCTTTCGCTAAATCCCAGCGCCACCATGTATGCATCATTGTGGGCACAAGGCGGAAATTCATGGAACGCGTTCCGCGAATTCAATCCATTTTCACTCAAACGCTCGGTAGGCGCCGGCATCCGAATATTCCTCCCGATGTTTGGATTGCTTGGATTCGACTATGGCTTCGGCATCGACAAACCTTGGATTGATTCTAAAAAATCCAGTTGGAAAGATTATGCAAAATTCAGCATCATCCTGGGATTTGAGCCGGAGTAGAGCGGACAAGGAAGGCATAAAGCTAAGAACAAGTATACCTAAGTGATTTTTAAGTTTTCAGCAACTAACAAGTGTTAGTTTCACGTTTTATGCCATATGCTTTTAGCTTTAGGCTTTTTCCTTCTTGCTAATTGCTTTTCCCTTATTTTTGCAACCCGCAAGACATGGTCATGAAATACAATGATGCACGGATTAAAGAATTGAGCCAACTAACTCAGGAATATTTAAAGCATCACTCCGTGGAGGATCTCCACTCCGTCATGGTATTGAGGGATCTCATCCGTTTTCACGAGTACCAATATTACGCCCAGGACAATCCGCTCATCAGCGACTACGAGTACGACCAATTGTATAAACTTTTGGAGCGTGCAGAAGCCGGGCACCCGCAATGGGTGGATAAGGACTCACCCACGCAACGGGTATCGAGTGACTTGACTGAAAAATTTGAAACCGTGGCGCACTTATCGCCCATGTTGTCCCTCGAAAACTCCTACAACCTGGAAGACCTGGAGGCTTTCGATGCAAGAGTAAGAAAATGGTGCAAACTGGAAGGGGATAGCCCTCTGGAATATTTTGCAGAACCCAAGTTTGATGGGGGCAGCATAGCGCTGATTTATGAAAACGATGTTTTGGTTCGTGCTGCTACGCGGGGGGATGGTGCCCAGGGAGAAGAAATTACCCGGAACGCCCGAACCATTCGCTCTGTACCTTTGAAAGCGGAATTTTCAAAAATCGGGATCCGAAAAGTTGAATTGCGGGGAGAGGCAGTCATGAGCCATCAACAATTCAAACGCATCAACCAGCAACGCGAGTCCGATGGATTGACTTTGCTGGCAAACCCACGAAATGCGGCCACCGGTGTACTCCGGGTTAAAGACCCTGCAGAGACCGCTTCAAGGGGTTTGGACGTTTTTATTTTTCAGTTGGCGTATGCAGAAGACATGGATGGTAGACCAGCCATGAACCTGAAAATTACGCATTTGGAATGGATGCAATGGCTCGATGCATTGGGTTTTAAAGTAGGATTAAAGGATCGCAAAATTTGTCAATCCATTCGCGATGTAGAGCAATTTGTTCAACAATGGTCCGAAAGGCGAGAGCATTATGCATATGACATTGATGGCGTGGTGGTGAAGGTCAATGCCCTGGAACTACAAGATCAATGCGGTTATACTGCCCATCATCCTCGTTGGGCGGTTGCCCATAAATTTCAAGCGAAACAAGCAACATCCACTTTGCTCGACGTAGAGTTTCAGGTTGGAAAAATTGGCTCGATCACGCCCGTTGCAAAAATTGAACCTGTTCAACTTGCGGGGGTGACGGTGAGTTCGGTTTCCTTGCACAATGAAGATTTTATTAAACAAAGGGACATTCACTATGGAGACCGTGTGCTGGTGGAAAGAGCCGGGGATGTCATCCCTTACATCGTGAAAGCTTTTCCAGAGTTACGCAAAGGCCACGGTAAACCCATCGAATTTCCAAGCCATTGTCCGGTATGCAGCGCCGAACTGGTCAGAGAAGAGGATGAAGCTGCCTGGCGTTGTCCAAATTTCCAGTGCGACGCCCAAAGGTTGCAACGCATCATCCATCATGTTTCCAAAGATGCCATGGACATCGATGGCATGGGAAAATCCCTGGTAGAACGGTTTTTTGAATTGGGTTGGCTCCAGGATATGTCAGATGTCTACGCATTGGACTATCCAGCCATCGAAGCGCTGGAAGGCATGGGCAAGAAGTCTGCGGAAAAATTGAGAACCTCCGTGGAACTGGCCAAAAACAGGCCCATTCACCGCCTGTTGCATGGATTGTGCATCCACCACCTGGGGAAAAAGGTTTCAAAACTCATAGCCGAACACCTGGAATATGTTCCCGATTTGCAACATTGGACCTTGGATCGGTTCACAGCCATCAAAGATGTGGGACCGGTGGTAGGGCAAAACATCATTCGCTTTTTCAACGATTCCAGGAATCTTCAAATGGTCCGCAGAATGGAAGACCGGGGAGTCAATATGCATCAATCAGCCGAAGACAAACCCAGAGAATTCGCAGAAGGAGCGGTTCTCGCAGGCAAAACCATCCTGTTTACAGGAACTTTAAAGCAAATGGGTCGGAAGGAAGCACAGGAACTGGCAGAAAAACAAGGCGCCAAATTGTTGTCGGCAGTCAGCAGCCATTTGAACATTCTGGTTGTTGGGGAAGAAGCAGGATCAAAATTGGAAAAGGCGAAAAAGCTTGGAACTGTGGAAATTTGGTCAGAAGCTGAGTTTTTAAACAAAATCGCTTCAGAATGAACTTTTTTCAGCAGATATCCGAAACGTTTAATATTCTCCAGCGTTATAAATGGATAACTTTCTTTATAGTAGGTATGAATATGAATAAAATGCTCATCATTTTGTCCATGGTCTTGGTTTATGGACCATTGGATGCTCAAAATCACTTTTGGAAACCCGTGTCTTCACCCACGCAGCTCAATTTGCGAGGCTACTGGAACGAGGTACGGCACCCTGCTTTTTATGAACTCAATCGCGAAGCGCTGAGGGCTCATTTATTGGAAAAAACACAAGCTTTTGGAAAAGAAGGGTTTTCAATTGATCTACCAATGCCCGATGGCAAGTGGCAATCCTTTACCATCAAAGAGTCTCCCGTCATGGAGCAGGAACTTGCAGAGAAGTTTCCCGAAATCAAGACCTATGCGGGTACTGGTGGCGGGCATTACATGCGGATGTCCATTTCCCCTTATAGTTTTCAAGCCTATGTGTTGACCGAATCCGGAGACATCATCATCGAAGCACCTGATCGCAGTCAGCCGAATACCTTCGCCGTGTTCTCTGCCGACCAGCTTGAGTTGCAAGAAACCTTCCAACTGAGTTGTGGGACGCATGAAGTCAAATCCTTGGTCGAATCAAACGGCCAATCCGGCGCACTGAAGTTGAATGCACGGGGCATCCTGGGAGAACCGGTTAATTTGAGGACCTATCGACTTGCTTTGGCATGTACCGGCGAATGGGGATCTTCGGGTTCTTTAGGAGGAGGCACCGTACAAACAGCAATTGATAAAATGGTAGCTTCCATGAGTTACATCAACGCCGTTTATGAAAAAGACATCGCTGTACACATGAATTTGGTGGCGAACAATGATAAAATCATCTTCTTAGAACCCGCGACCGATCCTTATGGCACCCCAACCTCCGGGGGTACTACACTCCCGCAAAATACAGAAGTCATCACAGCCACCATCGGAAGAGCAGCTTATGACATCGGTCATGTATTTACGATCGGTTGCACGGATGTAGGGGGGGTTGCTTATTTAGCATCCGTGTGCAATGGCAACAAGGGTGGTGGAGTGACTTGCTGGTACAACACCGACATTGCTTATGTTACCCAACGCATAGCATGTCATGAAATGGGGCATCAGTTCAGCGCATCACACACCTTTTCAAATTGCAATGGAAATGAATCGGCCACCAGCTACGAACCAGGTAGCGGTACCAGCATTATGTCTTATAGTGGTTTGTGTGGGTCCGGGTTGAATGTGGAATCAGGCAATTTGCCGCACCCGAATTATTTTCACACCAATTCGGTAGAGCGAATTTACAATTATACGCGTACGGGAGATGGCAGTCGGTGTGGCGCTCAAACCACCACCACCAATTCGTTTCCAGATGCTGAAATCTTATTTCCCACAGGCCTTTACATTCCCATCCGCACTCCTTTTAAATTGAGGGGACGTGCAACAGACATGGAAAATGACAATTTGACCTACAATTGGGAGCAATACGACGCCGGTGGTTACGGAGCCGTTCTCGGCGAACCGTTGTTGGACGAAGAAGGTCCACTCTTTAAATCGGTTTTTCCGGGCAATAATCCAGATCGCATCGTTCCGATATGGAACACGATTTTAACACGTGCGAATTTTGAACGGACCGAAGTATTGCCCACAGTGAGTCGTCGCATTACTTTCCGTTTCAACGTGCGCGATAACCATGCAGGCAGCGGAGCAACCACCATCAAGCAAACGCATTTTTTTGCTACCGAGACGGCTGGCCCATTTCGTGTAACGTATCCCAACGTTGCTACCAAAGATACCTTATATACCGGCTCATGTAACCTTGTTCGCTGGGATGTTGCCAACACACAAAAAGAACCGGTCAATTGCAGGAAAGTAAATATTTACCTGATGCCCAATCGGACCAACCCAAATGTGTTGATTCCTTTGGTTCAAAATACCGACAACGATGGTGATGAATTGATCACCATACCCGATTCGGTGGTGGGGATGATCCGCTCGCGGATTGTCATTGAGGCAGCAGACAATATTTTCTTCGATGCTTCCGACAACGACATCCGCATATTGTCCAGCAGTTCACGCAATGCGGTTAATTTTGGAGTGTCGCCCTCTAGTTTTGTATTTTGCATTCCCAATTCAATTGATCTCGATATCAAATCCTGTTCTTTTGGAGCCAGCAATGGCCAATTGAAACTGGCTGTTGGAAATGGTTTGCCTGCAGGTACAGAATTCCAATTCAGCAATGAAGTGGTCTCTGTTGGTCAACAGGCCAAATTGCGTTTGGATTTTAGCAAAGTCGATGCAAATGGATTGTACCAATTCGAAGTTTTCGCGATCACCGATGCTGGCGATACCTTGCGTGAATTGGTGGAACTGGATCTGGTGAATGTCAATTTTTCAGATTTGAAAACCATTTATCCAGCAAATGGAATTTCGGGCGTGCCTCAAACCCTGGAATTCAAATGGAATGCTGCAAAATATGCATTGTCGTATCGTTTGGAAATAGCCAGTTCTCCATCATTTGGCGCTTCAGTATTTTATTCCAAAGATGGAATAGTGGATACCGTATTTACCCCCAATATATTTCTGAATGAAAGTTCCTTGCTTTATTGGAGAGTGATTCCGGTAAACCGTTGTGGCCTGGGTTCGCCCACTACGCCCTCCCCTTTTCAGACCATCAATAAAAAATGTGAAAAGACGGACTATCCTGGCAACGTATTGGTGCGTAGTGCAAATAAAATGGGTACCATGCCAGTGCCTATTCGTGGTGGCGGAGTCATCAGCGATGTAAATTTGAATGATTTGTACGCAAACGCTATCGGCGTAAACAGCATTACACTAACGCTCGTTAGTCCCAAGGGAACGCGCGTAAAAATGTTTGATCGCAACTGCGGTGTTACAGACTTGTTTGAGTGTTCATTTGACGATGACGGCTTGTATACCATGTTGAATGGATGTCCTCCAATCCAGAAAAAAATCATCAAACCTTTGGAAAGTTTTACGGCCTTTAATGGAGAAGACAAAGCTGGGGATTGGGTGCTTGAGGTTGTTACCGACCGGTTTTTAAGTGGTCAAGCCAATTTCTACGGTTTCAAACTGGATATTTGCTCTGAAATCAAGGTGAGCAATCCATTTTTATTGACCAATCTGGTCTTGCAAATGGAACAAGGGCAGACACGAAACATCGGCCAGGACAAATTGGAATCTCAGGATGCGGACAACACCGCAGCTGAATTGGTGTATACTTTGGTAGCAATCACCCAACGCGGAGACTTGTTCCTCAATGGCGTGAAATTGGACTACGGTTCGAAATTCACCCAGAAAGATATCAATGATGGAAAATTAACTTATCAACACACCGGAGGTCCCATGGAGACCGATGGATTTTTGTTTGTCGTTGAAGATGGAACCGGTGGCTGGTTTGGATCTGATTATTTTCGTATTCAAATCGGAGCTGTTGCAACGCAGGAGGATAATACCAAATTAAACGTACTGCTTTATCCGAATCCGGCACAGGGTTATTTGGATATTGGATTCACTGAAAGTTTGAGTCGTGATGCGCATTTGCGCATTTTGGACATGACCGGCCGCATGGTACACCGTGAAACGCTCAATTTCAGGAAGGCGGGCCGTATTGATGTTTCACACCTCTCCAATGGGCTGTATGTCGTGGAGTTGATCAGTGGGTCCAAACACGCTTCCACCAAATTAGTGATTCGTAAATAATGGCTTGTGGCCAAACATAAATAAGCCAACAAAGAAATATGAAAGCTGTCCGACTTGGGCAGCTTTTTTTTTGTTCATTGTGCTTTACGATGTGTGGAGGGTACTTTTTATGGTGTAATGAGCGCAATTTATTTTTATTGAATAAATAATAGAGAATAAATAATGGAGAATAGCGAATGGATAATGGCGAATGGATAATAGATAATGGTGAATGCCGAATAGATAATGGTTACCGAGTCCGCAGCTATGAACTCTAATTTAAATGGGGAGATTGCCTAACGATTCATATAGTTTACTAACCTGGTACCTCTACTTTATGAGGATGTACTAGCTCAGTTTAATTCATTTAGGACAGGATTTTAGCAAGATCATATCGTAATCATGTCCCAGTGGATAGAGGAGTGGTTAATTCTAGACACCTTTAAGTTCACATTGAAGTTTAACTTGATATGTTAAAGTGCTTCTGAAATTTGGAATATGCAGTATTAATGTTTACATTAGCTTATTGTTTAACCCACTAAATCACGCACTATGTTCCTATCACATTATTTTTTTAATCCTGTAAGCACTACATTTATTTCTAAATCATATATATATATATATATATGATTATTATAATATGTTTTTCCCCCAATTTTGTTTTGGCACAAACACTTTGTAGCCAATTTGCCAACAGCAATCCTACCGTAACTTTAAATGGTACATACGACAATCATGTTGTATGGAGCAACCAGGTCATTTTTGTTTCGGGAGATGTCACCTTCAAAAAAGGTGTGTTTCTAAACAATTGTATGATAATGGTTGCAGCTAATTCATTAATTACAATCAGTGAATCGCCTACTGGATTTAATTATATTACAAGGATATTAAATTCAGAGATTTTTTCGAGCAGCTGCAATTCAATGTATCAAGGGTTTCTGGTCAAGCCAAGAAGAAATTTTGAATTTACAAACAACATCATAGAAGATGCGATATATGGAATTACAGCATCGAACGGTTCTACCCTTACATTGGTAAACAATCATTTTTCAAGAAATTTTGTAGGCATTCGATTAAGAAATTTGAGCGGTAACCATCCTATAAATGTTTTAATGAATAGATTTAGTAACAATGTTTTCGATTGTTATGAGCCATTAAATTTAACACTTGGTTTAACCACCACGGGTACAGCTACAAACAGGTCTTTTATTGGATTGGATGTTTTGGCGATGATTCGCGAAAATATTGGAATGAATGCCGCTGCATCAAATGTTTTTAGGGACCTCCACATAGGAATGAAAATAGATCAATCCAGCGTGTCCATTGAAAATTGCAGATTTGAAAATATGGTGCAGCTTTTGCATCATGATGCACAAGAATATGCAGTAGGGGGATTTGGAATTGAAAGCAGAAACAGTGATACACAAATCAACGGCCTTGGAACGAGCCCAACGTCCACCGCAACATTTCTCAATTGCGATGTTAATCAGATCAGATCAATAAATGACTTCAGACTAAATGTAACGAACTGTTCTATACAATTTAACAAGGATATTGGTGACCAAATTCAAGTAGTCCATGATGGTATTTGGGTGGAAGGAGGCGACAATATTGATTTGCAAATCTATTCCAATTCCGTAAATTACCAGGAGTTGAAGGCACCAATATCGGGTACTTACGCTACAAACACAATTGTAAAGATTGAAAATTCAAAAATTTTAAATGGGAGATTGGATAACAATCAAATTTTTTATAACTGCATTTTATGCGATGTTCCAACGCAAGAAAAACTTGTTGGAATACAGATGATCAATTGTCCAAAACCTTCAAACGGATTCAGTATTAAAAATAACGTCGTTGATCGTTGGGATTATTTGGCCCCTATGATATATATAAATAATTGTAATGGCATCAGTATTATTGATAATCCGGTTCTTCGCTGGAATTTACTTTTGGCACAATCTTCAAACCCAAAACCTGTCATATTGATCGCAGGAGGTGGTGGACACACTTTAACCAACAATGCAATTATTGGATATCATAAGAATGGGGCGGAAAGTATAGGAATTAAAATAAGCGGGTCGGTCAATGACTCGCTTTGTGCGAACAGCCAAAAGATTAGCAATACAGGAGTTTTGGTAGAAGGCGCTTCGACAGGATTCAATATGGCAGAAAATAAATTTGAAAACCTTGGAAGAGGCTTGCATTATGTCAACGGTACATTAACCATGCGAAGAAACGAGCACAAAGCAAATTATTGGACAGGGGCCTTTATAAATGAAGAAGCCAGGCACGATGGGCAAACACATCCGTTTAATGTTTATACGAGTAAAAGAAATAATTACAATACCACTACTAAGTATTGGCCAATACCTCTATTTCCTGATAATAACAGATGGTTTGTAGATAGGTCTGATAATGAAATAGAAAATCTGATTGGTTGCCCTGTGCTTCCTGGCCCCTATTTAGATCACTGGAACCCATTCCTAGATGAAGATTTTGAAAATATCACCAATCCGGTTCAACGTTGGCAACTGTATAAGGACTTTTACCGCTATGTGGTAGACAATGATTTACAAGATAATTTATTTGATTTAGAGCCGGTATTTCAATACATTGAAGACAGTACAAGCATACCAGAATTTGTTTCATGCATCAGTCAAATTGAAAAAATTTACTCTGTCAGCGATACGCTTTTGGTGGATTGGAATGCATTAATAGATTCTCTCGAGGTTAAGGATACTGCTCTTGGAGAAATCGAAGAGCTGATTGCCCAATCTTCAGAGGAATGGGCAGATAGTCTTCAGGCCCAAAGGAATTTGTTGCTTGAAGAAATGCAAGATTTGCTGGATGAAATGGACTCGGTTAAGCAACTCATGCAAACTAATCAGTCGGCATTGTTGAATAGTAGTTGGGAATGCCTTGATAATTTAGCAGAAGATTTTGAGTATGAATCAGATGAAAAATTCTGTCTTCAAATGTTATTGAAATATTTTGAATCGGATAGTTTTGATATTTCTGACATCGACCAATTGGAAGAGATTGCAAATTCCTGCATCAATGATAAAGGAAATATTGTACTCTTAGCCCAGGCATTATTGCCTGATTCGATTCAATTTTATAGAAATACTTTGTGGAATTGCAGTGAATCTCAACCATTGTTTGTGAATACAGATCGAGATGCTGCCAATGCAGCATTTATTTATCCTAATCCTGTAATTGACCATGTATATTTAGACAATCTGGAGCAATCTTGGAAAAGGATAGAAATCAATGATTTAACAGGTAAATTGCTTATTTCCATAAGAGAGCAAAACCACAACCTTCAAATGATCGATGTGAGATCACTGCAAGCTGGATATTATTTCATGCAGTTAACGACAAATGCGGGGGAAAAAATTATATCAAAATTTGTAAAGGCAAAGCAATAGGCTATGTTTAAGTTTATTGCTTTTTCATGGATGTGGCTTTATTTGTTGGCGCCCAATGCGCAGGGATACTATTCTAACTGGATATTAGGATTCGGTGGTGGTTCAACTATTGATTCAATTAGATGGGGTGGATTAATGCGTATAGAATTTAACTCTCAAATTAAAGTTCATCATCCTTTGCATGAAAAGGAAAAATTTGACACTGGTTTTTGTCCATCTTCGATTTCAGATAAGCATGGCAATTTTCTATTTTGTTCTGATGCGAGAAACATTTACAATCGTGAAATTAGCATTGTAAAAGGAGGAGATAAAATCAACCCAGGTGATTTCTGGGTGGCCTATACCAGCTTTTACCCCATACAGAATGGTGCGTTATTCATTCCGATGCCGGACAATGACCGTTATTACTATCATTTTCACAAGGCCTTGGCCTTGTTCAAACCGGATCCCGAAAGGGAAGCTCCCTTTGGTTGCGATAAGTTTTATTATACTCTGTTGGATGTTGCCGGAGATGGTGGAATGGGCGAAGTCCTCGATAAAAATGTATTGTTGATGGAGGGGGAAATCAACTCCGCCAACATGGCGGCGTGTAAGCACGCCAACGGACTAGATTGGTGGATTCCCATGAAATGGTCTGGCAAAAACGTGTACCGGATGTATCTGTTGAGTTCAGAAGGTGTGAAATTTCATCACGAACAACAGATTGGGATAAGAGGTATTAAATTTGATGGCAATGGTAGAGATTTTTTTAGTGAACAAGGCGATAGGTATTTCCAGGTTAACCATGGAGACCAAATCATTATAATGGATTTTGATCGTTGTACAGGCACTTTCTCTAATCAGATGCAAATTATCAATCAAACTGCAATTCGAGATAGTCATCCTTCTATGTGTTCTGCCGTATCTCCAAATGGAAGATTTTTGTATTTGTGCAATATCACTAAAGTGTGGCAATATGATCTATGGAGCAAGGATATTGTCAAGTCAGAAATCCTAATTGGTCAATACGATGGATTTTTGTATGACAGCACATTCAGAACTTCATTTTACCAGATGCGCTTAGCCCCGGATCAGACGATCTATATCAATACCTTTGGGGGCAACAATGTCTATTGGCATCAGATAAAGAATCCGGATTTACCTTATCCGGATTGTAATTTTATGCAACGGGCAGTACGCCTCAAAGCAGAGAATGCAGGTTCCTTGCCCTTGAGTGCCAACTACAAACTAGGGCCGATAATCGGTTCAGCATGCGACACCATTTACCGGTTAAAAGAAAACTGGGATCTGCAAGTAAGTCCTGGAATTACAGACCATACATTGAAGATTTGGAGTAAGAAGGAATTTGATTTTTCGATTCCGCTGGAATTGGCAATTTTTGATTTGAATGGCAGAATGATTATCCATCAATCATTTGATTCAGAATCTTTGCCGTTTCAATTGGAATTGCAGGATTTGCCATCGGGTATGTATTTATACCTGCTAACAAGTGATAGTCAACGTTTGAATGTAGGGAAAGTTGTCATGTTTTAATTCAGTTATAAAATTATTATGGTGATCGCATTTTCCCTAAATAAAATAGAAAGCGCTGAGCGAATTATTTTAACTACTTATTTTTATTGAATAAACACGAGTTGCGCAAGATATTTGTAAGCTATGTTTTATAAATTATAATTAGTGAATTGAGAACACATTTTTCTGGTTAATTCGCAGAGCAATTGGAATTATTCTTCAAAAACAATGAGCCGTTGGAAGTTACTTACGTCTAAAAATATAGTCCATCCGCGAAACATAGATTTCCTTTCCATGAAAACAGCATAATGATGAATGGAGAATAAATAATGGAGAATGGTTAAGCCATTTATCATTACCGTTTAGTTTTGATTCGGTGATGAAAAAATGTATCATGAGCGTTAATAGACAACGGGCTTTCTAAGTTGATGTATGTTCCTTGTCCAGTGGAAAATCCTACATAATATAGGTCCAGGCGTGTAAGTTGTTGTGAAGTTTTATTTTGTATCCACCTGAAAATTATTCAAGCCATTTATAGAGAGGCACTGTGCTATGGTGCGTTGCAGGATTTGATATTGCAAACTGCTAGAAGGACTGAATAATATTGGAATGAGTACATTTGTCCTTTCAATTTTAGTCTTGACACTTTAATCAGCCACACTACATGTTCATTTCACAGATCAAAAAGTACTGGAGCATCATTTGTCAATCGCTGAAAGGCGAGGCAGTTGATTATACCGAGGGCAGTATTTCACGTGCGGTGGTACTGCTGGCCATTCCGATGATTCTGGAACTAAGTTTGGAAAGTGTCTTTGCGATCGTTGACATTTTTTTTGTCAGCAAACTGGGTGCGGCGGCTATTGCAACCGTGGGATTGACCGAATCGGTGATCACCATCATTTATTCGGTGGCCATCGGGTTGAGCACAGCGGCTACTGCCATTGTAGCCAGACGAATTGGCGAAAAGGATCCAGAACAAGCAGCAAGAGCAGGAGTACAGTCTTTGTGGATTGGTGTAGTGACAGGATCCATTTTGTGTTTGTTAGGTGCCCTGTTTGCCGAGCAAGTTCTGCGATTCATGGGTGCCAGTGAAGAAGTGGTGATTCAAGGGACTCCATTTACACGCATCATGTTGGGAACCAGCGTAATCATCATGTTGCTTTTTCTCATCAATGGAATTTTTCGTGGAGCAGGAGATGCCGCCATGGCCATGAAAAGTTTATGGCTTGCAAGCATCATCAACATTATCTTATGCCCTTTGTTCATCAGTTGGTTTGGGTTAAAAGGTGCCGCGATGGCCACCGTAATTGGGAGAAGCTCCGGAGTGGCATTTCAGTGTTATCATTTGTTTAAGGGTGATGGAGTCATTCGCATACAATGGTCTTATTTTCGCCCACAACTTGAACTCGCTCGTTCAATCATCAGTCTTGCATGGCCTGCAACTTTGCAATTCATCATTGCCAGCGGCAGCTGGATCGTACTGGCGCGTTTGGTTGCTGAGACCGGTGGAACAGAAGCATCTGCAGGGTATCAAATAACGATCCGCAACATCGTATTTTTTATTTTACCAGCCTGGGGCTTGAGCAATGCTGCAGCAACGCTCGTTGGACAAAACCTGGGAGCAGGAAAGCCGGAACGCGCTGTACAAAGTGTGTTATTGACCGCAAAATACAATGCGGTGTTCATGTCTTTGGTAACGCTGTTGTTTCTTGTTTTTCCGCATGCCATCATTTCTTTTTTTACCAGCGATCCGACCATACGCCAATATGCTGAACAATCTTTGCGCATCATTGGAGCAGGCTACATCTTTTATGGAATCGGCATGGTGATGATTCAGGCACTGAACGGCGCCGGAGATACCAAGACACCGACCTGGATTAATTTGTTTGGTTTTTGGTTGTTTCAAATCCCACTGGCTTATTTCCTGTCCATTGGTTTGGATTTAAAATCTACCGGAGCATTCATTGCCATACCGGTGGCTGAGACCCTGATCGCTTTGGTCGCAGTTTACTATTTCTATTTGGGCAAATGGAAGAAGATTGTGGTATAGGATTTCAAGGCAATATGCACTTATTTTACAACAGCACTACAATCATGCTGTATTCATCAATATGAACATTTGTTAGTGCCTATCAAATGAAGATACTAACATACGTTAGCTTAACAAAAAGTGTGACTCAGAATAACTTAGAATGCATCTCCAAATTCAGGAAAATCACTTATCAGAGCGGATTTTGTTGCTTCCAGTTTTTGCAGGAAATGTAAATGTGTTTCGGATTGTGGGTGTAGAACGCGATGATTTTTCAATGCTAAATATGCATCCATTCGCTGAAAGTATGTTCGTACACGTTCATCGAAGTATGCATCTTTGAAATAAGACCATATGTAATCAATTGCTCTTTGCGTAGGATGGACCATATCATCCGCAACATAGCGGTAATCCCGCAGATCATCCATGAATATTTCATAGGCCGGGAAATAGTGTATCCTTGGATTCCATGAACACAGCGCATCACAACACAACAGCAAAGTTGCTTTGCTGCGGTTGTTTTCTTCGAAGCCATCCCGCAGGTAGCGAACCGGGCTCACGCTCAAGACGATGCGCAGGCTTGAATGCTTGGCCAACAGCGGTTCTAGGACCGTTTGTAAGGCGATGACAGATTCGTCAACCGTCACCCGCTTTTTATTGAATTGTACAGACGGAATTTTATGGCAATTGGCTACCACCTGGTTGGTCGGCAAATAAGTATATACATGCGCAGAACCAAGGGTAAGCACCAAACAATGCGATCGGGCTAACTCCTCCCTGGCATAAATCATGTTGCAGTGAATGTCTTCCAATACTTTGGCCTTGTCCGGACCCGAGCAACTTCCATGATGATCCAGCGAATGAAACAGCCCATCCTGATAGACCAACGCTTCCGGATGGTATCGTTCATGGGCGAAAAGCAATTGGAATTGCCTGGCCAAACTCAAGGGATTGAAGGTGATACCAAACGGATGGGAGGTGGTATGGAATTTGTATTTGAGCAAACGGAGGTACAGTTCTTCCGCAAAACAGCTACCTGCAGTATAAAATCGCGTATCCATGGAGAATGGATCCCTGCCTTGAAAACTTGGAAAAAGTGTGCGGTCTACGCTTTGTTTCATGGGTCAAAATTAGTGGCTTCGGCGAATTCTGGCAAAACGGCAGTTGCCGGAATATCCAGAGATGTTACCTTTAGGCCTTTGTTTGACTATGGCTTTTTGGAATAGACTAACGGCAACCGATGCAAAGAACAATCCAGCTATCTCGTTTGGGCGTTATTCAGACGCTTATAAATCCGCCGAGCAACTGGCTGCTTGGGATAACAGTTTAAGGCTATTTGAAGAAGGGCAATACCTGAGTTCCGTTAAAACACTGATCACTTACCTCAACAACAAAGCGGGAAACAACATCCTGTTATTATCCGATAATCCGCTGAAATTTAGTTTGTATCAAGGCTCAAAACAAGTGGAGTGTAATCTTACAGCAACATTGTTCCGTGCCGAATGTAAAATTGCCCATTGCAAAGATCTCAATGTGGGTTTTCTCCGTAAAGCCGTAGAGTATAATTATGATTTGAACTATGCACGATTTGCGCTGGATTCAGAAAATAACCTGTGCATGGTGTTTGATAGCCTGCTTTCCGAAGCTTCTCCTTATAAATTGTACTACGGTCTTAAGGAAATTTCAATTCAATCGGACAAAGAAGACGATTTGTTATTGCATGAATTCGAACACCTGGAGGCAATGCGCAATCAACACATCACCTCACTGATAGAAGACACCGTCCAGGTGAAATTGGAGTTTATAAAATATAAATTGAATGCTTTGCATGCTTCTGACATCCTTGGGAATCTTAATCCCAAAAGGTATCAGGGGGCACTGACCTATGCTTTCTTGTCGGTTTTTTACGGACTGGATTATCTCGTGAAACCAGAGGGACCTTTTATGGATGTCCTGGGCAAAATCCATCAACAATATTTCAGCATTGCCCCCGAGCGATTGGAAGACAAAATGGTCGTGCTGGAAGAAGGATTGCGGGATTTGGAAGCATTCAACGACCAACAATTAAAGCAAGAGCTTTACGAAGTGATCTCCACTTTTGGAATCACGAGCCCTGTAAACCATTCGGTGGTCGCACAATTCATCGAATCGGAAATGAAAACCTTTGCCTGGTATGAGGAGAACAAACACGATAAAGTTTGCATTGCCATTTGCAATTACATTGCCGGATATTGCATGTATAATTTTGCCTTGCCCGGACCAGACCATGATCTGATGCACCTGTATTTTGAAATTGCCGAGCAAGACTATTTTCAAAAATTGGGATTTTCTGTTCAATTCCGATCAAAAGACGGACTCAAATATTCTAAAAGCAGGATCAATGAGCGCATGGAAGAAATTTTATCGGCGCATCGGAAAAACTTTCCCAATCTTCCAACCACTGCAAACATTGAAAGCGAAGACTTAGCCGGAATATTGAAATCCATTTTGTTGTTCATAAAAAGCCTGCCGTTGACATGAGGGGACTGATTGAACAATACAGAGACATCGTCATACAGATTGCTACGCCATTTTCGGTTGGAACAGGCTTTTATTTGAAAGATTATGGACTGATCGTAACCAATGAGCACGTGGTTCGCAACAACAAAGAAGTGGTGATCGACGGTCTGGGTGTAAAAAGGCTAAAGCGCAAAGTCAAATACCTTGATCCTAAATACGATCTGGCTTTCATTCAAGCCCCTGATCAGCCCAATGCATTGAATGTACCCCTGCATGTCAAAGACGATTACCAGCAAGGAGACCCTGTGTTGGCCGTTGGCCACCCTTTTGGATTAAAATACACGGCTACTCAAGGGATCATTTCCAATACGGTGCATCAACAAAATGAGTTGTTCTACATTCAGCATGATGCAGCGCTGAACCCTGGCAATAGTGGCGGGCCCTTGATCAATGACCGGGGGGAGGTCTTGGGTGTAAATACATTCATCATTCAAAACGGTCAAAGCATAGGATTTTCCCTTCCGGCCCGGTACCTATCTGAAGCTTTGAATGAATTCATTGCGGGCAAAAAAGAGTTGGGCGTTCGATGCTTATCCTGTGCCAACATCGTTTTCGAACCCAATCAGGAAAAGAAGTATTGTCCGTTCTGTGGAGCACGGATCCAAATGATTTCTCAGATTGAGGATTATACTCCATCAGGCATTCGATTGGAAATTGAACATTGTTTGGAATTGTTGGGATATGACGTCAGTTTGACCCGTAGAGGTCCATACAATTGGGAAGTCGAAAGAGGATCTGCCCGGATCTTATTGTCTTATCATGAAGAATCCGGCATGATTGCCGGGGATGCATTCGTATGTTCCCTTCCCAAAGAAGGGATTCGCGAAATTTATATTTACCTTTTGCAGCAAAATTACCTGTTGGAGGGTCTTAGCTTTAGCATACTCCATCGGGATATCGTTTTGTCATTGCAAGTGTTCGATCATTCATTCAAACCGGAAAACGCCCAGCAGATTTTTAACAATTTGTTCGACAAAGCCAATGAATACGACGATGTCCTGATTCAAACCTATGGAGCAGTAGCCCGTGTGGATTAAGCAATTAGGTATTGCAATTTTTTAAATTTATTAAAAATTATGAAAATGGGAATGTTATTTGTTGGAAAGGCTGTAAATTTAACCTCTTATATTGTAGTAGGTATGACGCGAATTTGGACATTACTTCTTGTACTGATCTGCCTGAACCTTAACGCTCAGGACATCCACTTTTCCCAGTTTTACATGTCGCCCACCAATCTAAACCCTGCCTTAACCGGGGTGATGAATTGTAAAATGCGATTTGTAGCCAATTATCGGAACCAGTGGGCTCCGATTCTGGGATTCAGCAATTCATTCAATACGTATAACCTGTCGTTTGACCAGAAGGTACCCGTAGGCCGATACGATTATTTTGGCTTTGGTGGAACATTTTGGGGAGACAAAGCGGGATCGCTGGATTTCAGCACCCTCCAATTCAAATTGTCCGGTTCTTACAGCAAACGCATGTCCGGAACACGCACCTCTTCCAACTACCTGGTATTTGGAGCAGAAGCGGGTTTGAATCAGCGCGGAGTAAAATTTCACAATGCCATCTGGGGTAACCAAATCACCAACAATGGCCCAGATCCAACCCAACCGGGAGACCCAGCCATTTTTGATCCAAGCTTTTTGTTTGCCGATGTTTCAGTGGGTGTGCTTTGGTTTAGTGTGTTGGACAAGCACAATAACTTTTATGTAGGTGGGGCATTGAGCCATCTCAATGAACCTTTGCAAAACAACATTGAAGAAGGAACTCCAGGATATATTCCTGCGCCTTTGTATTCCAAATTGACCATTCACGGAGGTGGGGTGTTCCGCATCAACCGCAAAAGCGCCATCATTCCAGGCTTTGTGACTTTCTTTCAGGGACCTTCTTTCCAGTTGAATGCGGGAACGAGTTTCCGGTTCGGATCCGGCCAATCAAGGACCAACGAAAGTTCATTCCAAATGGGCTTGTGGTCGCGCTTGGCAAATAAATACAAAGATCCATCGTCTACTGGTTTGCATATGGATGCTTTGATCCTTTCTGCCCGCTTTGATTACCAAAAATATGGATTTGGTCTAAGCTACGACATCAATACTTCGAGTTTACGCAACGCCAATGCAGGAAACAATTCATTTGAATTGTCCTTCATTTACAATGTTTGCGGACCAGAGAGAAGAGGGATCTATTGTCCTAATTTCTAATAAAAAATTACATTCACGCAATAGCCCTTCCTTGATGGAGGGCTTTTTTTTTGCATACAAGTTTGCACCCTGACTGCAGGAGATTCCAGCCACCGGATGGGAGAAAGCAAATAGAAGTCGCGATGGTTTCCTCAGTTTATACAAGTTAATTTTTATTAATACAATCAGCTCTGTAAACTGACCGAGGAATGTTCAACGCTTATCCTATGAAACTAATGTGCTTGAAGCACTGAGCCCCTCGCTATTTTTCTGTACTTTTGTTTCCCACCAAATTTGTAGACTATGTTCGGGAATAAGAGTACAAAAGAAGAGTTGCAACGAAACGCGCCTGGCGGACCGGTTTCTCAGGGTGCGCTCAACAGCTTGGTCATTGGAACCGTAGTTGAGGGCACAGTGCAAGCAGAAAATGATATACGCATCGACGGATATTTGAAGGGGACCTTGGTGTGTAAAGGCAAAGTTATCATTGGGCCCAAAGGAAGCATTGAAGGGGAAATCAAAGCCCAAAATGCCATGATCGAAGGAAGGTTCAAGGGTACTGTCCACATTGAAGACCTGTTGCAAGTCAAAGAAACCGCCATTGTGGAAGGTGAAATCAATACAGACAAGTTGGCGGTAAGCCCTGGGGCAAAATTCAACGTGACCAGCAGAATGCAGGCTGCGCATAAGTCCAGTCCTGCGGCCAATGTCAATCCGGTCATCAAACCGGACACCATTAAAATGTAATTTCGGGCCAATTCATGAGTCGTTTAGACCTCAAGGGCAATAAGGTTTTACGCTATTCGGGCCTGGCAACCCAGATATTCATATCCATCGGCCTGGCAGCATGGGTAGGAAAATGGTTGGACCGCAAAATGGAAATGGAAAAGCCATTGTGGACTGCAGGGCTGAGCATGCTCATGTTGATGTTGCAACTGGTTTGGCTTTATTATGACCTTAAAAAGCTAGACAAATGAAGCCTGTAGCGTTTTATGGTTGGTTGTTTTTGACTGCCTTGGCCAGTTATGCAATGGGAAATATGGGCATCAAAGGAGCTGATTCGGGTGCATTGCGAACAGCCCATTGGACCTTGATTGGGTTTTTTATCTTCTTTACGGTGCTCATGTTTTTCGTAGCCCGAAAGACCATCCAATCATCCAATCCCTACCTTTTTACCAGGGTGTTTATGGTTTCGGTATTTTTCAAAATCCTGTTGTTGTCCATGTTGGTGTTTGGCATGGTCAAGACCATGGCATTGATACCTCGCCAGTTGGCCATGCCGCTGGGAGTGTCTTATCTGCTCTTTACAGTGTTTGAGACCTGGGTACTGATGAAACTCAGCAAAACCAAATAAGGTCCGAATTATTTGTATATAGTTGATTAATAATAAGTTACATAATTTGAGAGGAATGAATGATAAGGGGCAGGCAAATATCTTTGCGTTGCATGCAATGGAAGCATTATGAATCAGTTATGTAAAATTTTACCAGAATTTTATTACTTTAAATATCTTTTCTTATCTTTGCGCTCCTTAAATTTTAATGAGTTATGGCAAATCACCAATCGGCACTGAAGCGCATCCGTCAGAATATTGTTCGCCGGATTGCCAACCGTTATTTCAAAAAAACTGCCCGTACGGCGATTAAAAAATTGCGTTCCATTCAAAGCAGGTCTGAAGCTCAAAAATTCTTGCCCAAAGTGGTGAGCATGGTTGATAAACTGGCCAAGAGCAATACCTGGCATAAAAACAAAGCGGCAAATATCAAAAGCAGCTTGATGAGCCATATTAGCCATTTGAAATAATGCAAAGTTCAGTCAATGAATAAAAAAATCGTGCATGGTATCCCCATGCACGATTTTTTTTAATAAGTTTGATGTTAATTTAAATCCACACAATGACCAGGCAGAAAATCAAAGACGTTGCCATCGCGTTATTCAACCAAGATGGTTTCGGTGGGGCTTCCATGCGAGACATAGCAACGAAAGCCGGAATAGAAGCAGCGAGCATCTACAATCATTATTCCTCCAAGCAGGATTTGCTTCACAACATTTGTTCGGAAACGCTTAAATCTTTGACACAAAGCCTTCAGGAAGCTGTAGGACGTCAAAAAACTGCAGCTGCTCAATTGGAAGCGTTCATCGACCAATACGCTAAATTTCAATCGGACAACGCCGCAGCCATGCAAGCATGTTTTGTTGAAAGCAGGCATCTGGAAGGAAACTTCGACAAAGCTTTCAAAAAACAATTGAAGTCTTTAGACGATTTGTTGGCTGAACTCCTCAGAAAAGGGGCTTCATCTAAAAAGGTATCCAACTACAATGCAGAGATCGCTTGCAGCATGATCATGAGCGCTATGCGGGGAAAGCCTCAAGCAGGAAAATTTGCCAAGTCATCTGCTGATCAAATCAAGACCATGACACGCCTGCTCATGGATGGACTTCTGAAAAGATAACAGCCTTTTGTATTTGAACGACGACGCCGGTTTCCGGACCTTGAGGGCATTGGAACATGCCCGCCAATTCAATGTATACATTTACAAAACCCTCGAGCCCTGGTTACAGGCGCCATTGCTGGAAATAGGATCCGGCACAGGCAACATTTCCCAGCATCTATTGGCCAACCATACAGCCGTTAGTTTGTCTGACCCACACCGTGAATACAGAGATTTTTTGAAAAATCGCTTTCAGGAAGTTGAATCATTGAATGAAATTTATGACTTCGATTTATCACATGCTGAATTTGCCAGGCATTATCCTCAATGCCTGCAAGCATTTCGCACGGTGGTTGCAGTCAATGTATTGGAACACATTCAAGACGATCAGTTGGCGATGGTCAATGCCTTGCAATTGCTGCAACCAGGAGGCACTTTGGTCATTTTGGTACCCGCCATTTCAGCCTTGTATGGTAGCTTGGATCAATCCATACATCATTTTAGAAGGTACCAAATGGAATCTTTGCATCAGTTGGCCGACCGTTCTCAAGCAAGCCTGATGAACATTCAATATTTCAACAGCTTCGGGATCATCGGTTGGTGGTGGACCGGAAAAATCATGCGATTGCAGCAAATCCCTATTTGGCAAATCAAATGCTTTGATGCCATGATTCCAATGGTGAGATGGATGGATCGTTGGACAAAAACTTGCACCGGGCTCTCAATGGTTGGAGTATTTATTAAAAAATAAGACAAGCTAATTTTTACCTTATCGAACAGGTGTCCGATTTTAAGTTGTATCGGTTTGCCAGCTCATTTAAGGTATAAAAAAAAAAAATTTCAGTTGAAGAGCTTGTAAGCTTTATTTTGTTCGAATCACTAGCGGTACATGGTGAATTTCCAAATTCCATTCCGCTGCAGGAAATGTTTGATGCTGACCAGCAACACACCCAGACCATATTGAACACTTCTTTTGAAATTGATGGACGACGCTTCTTCAAAGTATTTCGTCGGACAGCTGATTTCAGCAATGGTGTATTTTTTGTAAATGATCTGCGACAAGATCTGGTTGTCGAACACAAAATCATCGGAGTTGTCCATAAATTGAATATCTGCCAAAACCTTGCTCGAAAAGGCCCGGTAGCCGGTATGGTATTCTGATAATTTGTAATCCACCATCCAATTTTCAAACAGGGTTAAAAAACGGTTGAAAATGTATTTGTAGTAAGGCATGCCTCCCTTGAGTGCACCTTTACCCAAGATGCGTGATCCCAATACCACCGGATACAAATCTTCACCAATGATGTTGACCATGCTCGGAATTAACTTGGGTGTGTATTGGTAATCGGGATGCAACATGATGATGATGTCTCCTCCCAATTCCAAAGCTTTGCGATACAGTGTTTTTTGGTTGCCACCGTAGCCTTTATTTTGTTCGTGCTGAATGCAATGATGTATGCCCAATTGTTTTGCAAGTTCATAGGTTCCATCCCGACTGGCATCGTCACAAAGAATCAACTCATCAACCAGGTCCATGGGGATTTCCTGAATGGTTTGCTGCAACGTGAGTGCAGCATTGTAAGCAGGTAACACGACAATGACCTTTTTTCCTTTGTACATATGCATCAGGAATTGTCTGAATCCGTCACAGGAGTATGTTCCGTAACTTCATCAGCGGAAGCTTGAATCAATTGATGTTGTTTGAGTTGTCGGTACCATTTGATGCATTTCTTCATGTCTTTTGCATGCACGCGGTAGCGATCGTATTCGGGAATCAATTGTTCGAAATATGCTTTGTAATCTGTATCGGTGGCTTTTTCTTCTGGAATGGGAATGTTCGCTTCCTGATCGATAAAGCGTTGATAAATTTCTTTGAGCGGAATGTTGTCCGATAAGGTAAAAATTCCGATAGATTCCAAAGGAGAAAATTGACTGGTTCTTGCGGAGTAAAAATTGACTTTGCTGGTCTCCATGTCTTCAAGGATGAGCCCATTGGATTTTGAAGTGACCAACCGGAATAAGCCTCCTTTTCCACTGACGGCAATGATCTGATCAATTTGTACCATGGTAGTGCAATATTTGGTGCAAAGATGCATTTTTTTGTTCAAGCAAGGTCTAGAATCATGCTTTGGATCTGACTCAGCTCAGTGAATCTGAAATGTGAAAAACATCTTCGTATTCATGGTGTATCGCAACCCTGTGATTCGATCGGTGGAGCGAGCACTTGAGCCGCATAAGCTTGGTAAAATCCAAGAAGGAACCGTACACCATCCTGAAAATATAACCAGGATTCAAGTTTAAATTAAAGATAATCAACAGATTGTGCCGTATTCGTGAAAATCTGTTAAAGAATTCCGATATTTGCGCGGGGAGGGGGGACTTTTCAACCAAATTCAGCTTGGAATTTTTTATTATTATCGGCCTGATATTACTGAATGGAATATTTTCCATGACGGAGATGGCATTGGTATCCTCCCGAAAATTCAAATTGGAACAAGCTAAAAAGAAGGGGAAAAATGGAGCCGATGCAGCCCTGGAACTTTCCGAACATCCCACACGGTTCTTGTCTACAGTACAAATAGGCATTACCCTCATCGGTGTATTGCTGGGGGTTTACAGTGGTGAAAACCTGACCAGCGGATTTACAGCGTTCATAAGCCGATATGAATGGTTGCAACCTTATGCGTATAACATTTCGGTTGGCGCCATCGTATTGTTGATCACTTACTTCTCCATTATTTTTGGCGAGTTGTTACCCAAGCGACTTGGCATGACTTTTCCTGAACCGATCGCCATGTGGCTTGCAGGCCCAATGAGCATGGTCGCTACCATAACGGCTCCATTTGTTTGGCTCCTCACGATCACCAATGATTTGTTGTTGCAATTGATCGGAATTCGTAAAATCACGGCAAGCAAAGTGTCGGAGGAAGAAATAAAATCCATCATCAAGGAAAGTGCACAAGGAGGAGAAATTCAGGACATTGAGCAAAATATTGTGGAGCGGGTGTTCGAATTGGGAGATAGAAAAGTAAATACTTTATTTACCCATCGAAATGATTTGGTTTTTTTCAGTACCGAAGATGCTTGGAACACCATCCGTGAAAAAATTAACAATGAGAAACATTCTGCATATCCAGTTTGTGAAGCCGATGATGCCGACAACATCGTGGGCATCGTTTTGTTAAAAGATTTGTTCACTCCCAACATCGAACAAGACTTCCACATTCAAAAATATGTACGTGAACCGCTCTATATCAATGAGAACATGTATGCCTACAAGGTGTTGGAGTTGTTCAAGCAACGGCGCATCCATTATGGCATTGTCGTAGACGAATTTGGCGTCACGATGGGTATAGTGACCATGGATGATGTGGTTGATGCATTGGTGGGAGACGTTACCGAAATGGATCAGGAAGAATACGAAATCGTGCAACGCGATGACAATAGCTGGCTGGTGGACGGTCAGTATTCCATCATTGAATTCATGAAATATTTCGAAATGGAGCTGGAAGATGACATGATGGATCAATTCACCACAGTGGCAGGATACATCATTCACCTCAGTGGAACCCTTCCCAAAGTGGGTGATCGTTTTACCATTGATCCTTACGAAATGGAAGTCATGGATAAAGATGGTCAACGGGTTGATAAAATCCTGGTCACCAAAAAATAAGCAACCCAGAATAATTTTTTTCAAATTGGTTTACAAGGCTTTTTCAATAGACCTTTGTACATATGGGAAAAAGCTTCATTCTACTTCATCAAGTGGCAGCTGTTGCATAAGCGTTATGAAGTGGCGGGAATGAATTAAAAACTAACAATTGTTAGTATTTCGGAATAAAATGATTCCTCCATTTTACGATAAGCTCATTTTGATTTGTAGAGATTGTCATTTTTCAATCCGGATGCGAGCATCTACCGCGACCAGGGTGTGTTCATTTCCGAGTAGTGGGTTGATGTCCAACTCTGCTATTTCAGGAGCCAGGTGGACCAGCGATGCAATTCTAACCACAGCGTTCACAAATTGATCTTCCGAGATGCCTGGTTTGTTGCGAAATCCCTGGATGATTTTATACCCTTTCAATGATCTAACCATCTGTCGGGCTTCTTCGTCATCCAAGGGAGCAAGTCCGTGGGATACATCATGGAGTACTTCGAGAAAAATACCTCCCAGGCCGCACAAAACGAGATGGCCGAACATGCCTTCCCGTAAGGCTCCAATGTACAATTCATCGCCCGTGTGCATCGGTTGTAATTCCACCGCTACTACTCCAGGAATTTTGGTGAGGCGCTGGTGTTCATCATACACTTCTTCAGGATGCCGGAGGTTGAGCGATACGCCTTTGATTTCTGTTTTATGGATTGGACCTACCGCTTTTAGAACCCATGGAGAAGGAATTCGTTGCATGGCAATTTGCAATTCCTGGGCATTGTGGCATACCATGGTATTCGCCATCGAAATGCCTGCTGCATCCAGCAATTCTTTCGTTTGGACAGGATTTAAGTATCCGTCGCCAAATTGAGCTAACAAGCTGCGAATGGTGGCCGTTTCCATAGGAGCCAGGTGCGTCATGCCAAAAGTTGGAGTTGGGCGATCATAGACATATGGCAATGCTTTACCGAGGCTGACTTCATCCGGAAAATTTACATGGCCATGTGCAATGAAATTGGTAATTTCCTTTCGCGCATTGATGAGAGATGGCAGTACTGGAAAAATTGCTTTGGTACAGCGAATAATTTTTTCATGAATCCGGTGATAAACATCATGTACACTGTTTAATAATCCTGGGCTTCCAAACACAACGACCATCCCGTCGATTTTTTCATTCCGCTCGCAATATTCAATGATTTCCGATAATTGTTCGCCTGTACCGGTTGCAAGAAAATCAATGGGATTGCTCGCAGATGATCCAGGATTCAATAATGCTAACAGTTGTTCGTTTTCGGGACCATCCAATGGCGGAACGCATAATCCTCCACCCACCAATGCATCTGTAAGCATCACGGCAGAACCACCGGCATGGGTGATAATAGCCAGATTTCTTCCTTGAAGCGGCTTGGATTGCAGTATGCATGCAACAGTAATGAGTTCATCTCTGCTGCTGCAATAAATGATACCCGTTTTTTTGAACAATGCACGGATGACAAGATCTGAAGTGGCTAGTGCCCCGGTGTGCGATGATGCTGCACGTTGTCCTGCCTCTGAATGACCGGCTTTGATAGCCGCAATGACACAACCTTTCTTGATCAATGAAGTTGCATGCTTCATGAATTTAAAGGGATTCCGGATATTTTCCAAGTATAGCAACTTTACTTTTGGACTTGACGCTTGGAAATTGTTGTCCATGTATTCCAGAATTTCTTCAATTCCGGTTTGAGCGCTGTTGCCGATGGAATAAACATTCGAAAATCTGAGTCCATTCAACATTCCTGCTTCCATGAGGAAGACAGCCGTGGCTCCTGAACTGGAAATCAACTCACAACCGTTAGGATCATAAGCAGGAACGGGAGTGGTGAAAACGCCTTTGTACGTTTCGGTAATGATACCTATGCAATTCGGACCTATAAGACATGCTCCGGCGCGTTCCACATGGTTGACCAATTCCTGTTCCAATGCTTTACCGGCAGGACCTGCTTCTCCAAACCCCGCAGTGTATACAATAAATGCCTTCGTACCCTTCCTCAGCAATATCTGTACGGCATGCGAACAATTGTTAGCTGGAATGGCCAGAATGGCTAAATCGGTTGCTGGAAGGTCTTCCGCACGAAAAAAATGCTTTACGCCCTCGATGCTTACAGCTTTTGTGTTGACCGCAAAAAGTTTGCCTTTGTACCCTCCATGCAGTAGATTCAATATGGCCTTGCCTCCAGGCTTGGTAACATTTTCGGAAGCTCCTATGACAGCTATGCTATTGGGCTTTAGCAGCGATTGCAGGATCATAGTTGTTCGAAACGTGCCTGGAAAAATCTTAAATAGCGTGGTTCATAGACCATTTTTAATCCTTTGATTTTCTTGCGGCGGTCATACACGGATGCAGCCGACTCAGCAACCACATCCATGTGCGCTTGTGTATACACCCTGCGCGGAATGGTGAATCGAACCAATTCCAAATGGGGTGCATAATTTTCTCCATTGGCTTTCCTGCCGGCTGATACAATTCCTCGTTCCATGGTACGAACTCCTGAATCGATGTATATTTCGGCAGCCAGCGACTGTGCAGGAAATTGTTGCTGAGGCACATGGGGTAAAAACGCTTTTGCGTCCACAAAGATGCCGTGGCCCCCGATCGGTTTGACGATGGGAACACCATAAGACATCATTTTTTCTCCAAGGTACAATACCTGACCAATCCGGGCTTTTTGATGATTATCGTCGAGACTTTCCCGAATTCCAACAGCCATGGCTTCCATGTCGCGACCGGCCAGTCCGCCGTATGTATGCAATCCTTCATACACCACCACGAGGTTGCGAGCTTCCTCAAATACCTTGGGATCATTGGTTGCCATGAACCCACCAATGTTTACCAATGCATCTTTCTTTGCACTCATGGTTGCGCCATCGGTAAGATCACAAATTTCGCGTACAATTTCACGAATGGATTTGTTGCGATAGGGCTTTTCTCTTTGTTGTATGAAATATGCATTTTCAGCAACGCGTGTCATGTCATGAATGATTGGAATTCCATGGCGAAGTGTGAGTTTGCGGAGTGCTTTTAAATTTTCCAAACTGAACGGCTGTCCGCCAGCCATGTTCACATTGGATGCGAGGGTGATGTATGCAATTTTTTCAGCTCCTTGTTTCTTAATCAGGTCTTCCATTTTTTGCAAATCTACATTGCCTTTAAAAGGATGAAGATTTTCTGGATCATGGGCTTCATCAATGATGACATCCACGAATTTACCACCTGCAAGTTCCTGGTGAACGCGTGTGGTGGTGAAATACATGTTTCCTGGAACGTATTGTCCCTTTTTGATCATGATTTGCGATAATATATTCTCAGCGCCTCTTCCCTGATGCGTGGGGATGATGTATTTGTATCCGTAAAATTTTTGAATTGCAGATTCCAATTTGTAATAGCTTTTACTGCCGGCATAAGCCTCATCACCCAACATGAAAGCGCTCCATTGTTGGTCACTCATCGCATTGGTTCCGCTGTCGGTCAACAAGTCGATGTATACGTCATCCGAAGGAAGTAGAAAGGTGTTGAAGCCTGCTTTTTTGATGGCATTCAGTCGTTGAGTCCTGGTGGTAGATTTCAACAACTCAACCATTTTCATTTTATAAGGTTCGGCCCATGATCTTTTGGATCTTGTGTTGCTGTTCATGATGTGCTTAATTTATTCTTTCGAATCGAGCAGTAAAATGTCTCAAAAAGGGAGGTTCATAGACTATCCGGTATCCGGTCTCCAGATTTTGCATGGGTAAGATGTGATCGAATACTTCCAGTACGTAATCGATATGGCTCTGTGTATAAACCCTGCGTGGGATGGCTAAGCGCACGAGCTCCTGCGCTGCTGGAATCATTTTTCCTTGTTCATCGTATTTTCCAAACATTACGCTACCCACTTCAACGCAGCGAATACCTCCTATTTTATACAATTCACAAGTCAGCACCAGCCCTGGAAACTGTTCTTGTGGAATGAGCGCAAATAATTTCTTTGCATCGATGTAAACGGCATGTCCACCGATGGGCCAAATGACCGGTATTCCTTTTTTGCGCAGGTGTTCTCCCAAGTATGCTGTACTCCGGATGCGGTAATGAAGGTAGTCTGGATCGAAAACCTCTGTTAATCCTACGGCCATGGCTTCCATGTCGCGACCCGATAGTCCTCCGTAGGTTGCAAAACCTTCAGAGATGATGAGTTGATTGATGCACTGTCTGCTCAAGTCTTCCTCTTTCATGCATAACAAGCCACCCATATTCACCATTCCATCCTTTTTAGCGCTCATGATGAAGGCATCTCCGAGAGACAACATTTGGTGTGCTATTTCTTGGTAACTGAAGTTTTCATAACCTGCTTCTCGATGTTTGATAAAATAACTATTTTCTGCAATGCGGCATCCATCAATGACCATACGCAGGCCGTGTTGGTCACACAATCTGCGCACCTCCAGTGCATTTTCCATGCTTACAGGCTGTCCGCCGGACGAGTTGTTGGTGACGGTCAAAATGACGGCCGCAATATTCTCGGCACCATGTTCCGTAATTGAATGTTCTAGTTTTTGCAAATCGATGTTTCCTTTGAATGGTAAGAAGGATTCGCGATCATAAGAAGATTCGTGCATCAGATCAAATGCTTTTGCGCCAGTAAATTCAATGTTTGCGCGCGTCGTGTCAAAATGCGTGTTACTCAGAAAAACTTTTCCCGGTCCACCGATCAATCCATACAAGATGCGCTCACCGGCGCGACCCTGATGGGTCGGCAAAACATAGGGCATTCCGGTGAGCTCTTTGACTACTTTTTCGAGTTTGATCCAACTTTTAGCGCCTGCATAACTTTCATCACCCAGCATCATGCCAGCCCATTGGGCCTGACTCATGGCGCCGGTTCCGCTGTCGGTCAGCAAATCAATGAATACATCTTCAGAAGATAATAAGAATGGATTGTATCCTGCATTTTTCAGCGTAACATCACGGTAGGTTCGGGTGGTCATTTTAATCGGTTCGACCATTTTGATCCGGAAGGGTTCTGCAAGGGTATGGATAACGGGATCTTTCATAAACGATGTACTTCAGCTTATCCGTTTCACAGGCATTGTGCGCGGATACTTTTGGCGCGAAAGTAACCAGACTCAAAATGATTGGGATTGATAAATGTTTGCAGCATGGATGACAATGGTCATTGCAGGTTTCCATTCAAAAGCCAAGGAATTTGCATTGCTTTGGATTTCGCATCTTTCGCAGTGGAATTCAATAACTCCTGGAATCAATTTTATCAAGGATCTAATAGGAATGCTTATCGAGTAATGTCAAAGGAAATCATCAATACCGAGGTGATGATTCGAAATTTATCGGATTGGAAAAAGTTTTGAAAGGAAATTCTTCAGCCATGCATGGTGCTAAAATTTTTATCAGTTCAACGCATCAGAAGAATTTCAGGTCAATTTGAGCGTGCGCAAACTTTAGGTTGAATTGCAGGCACATGGGCTCTGAAGTTGAATTGCACTGTAAGCAATCATTGAATCAGCTTCTTTCAGCAATGATTTGAATGATGTTTACAGGGCAGTTTTTGAGGGCGAGCAAATTGGCTTCTAATTCTTCTTCCCGGATTTGAACCATGGCATATCCTTTTTTCATGGTGGAACCAATCAAAGTGCTTTTTCCATCCACCATGGACATGGCCCAACGCTCAGGCGCTGCTTCCTTGCAGGCTGCACAACCAATGCAGCGAATGCGTTGCTGTATGATTTTGTAATTGCTCAGGCCGATACCAATTTGTAAATTTTGTCAGAAGAGCGGATTTTCATGGGTACGGGTGTGGTAAACACTTCTCCTTGTTTGACTGCCTGTACATTTTTTCCGTCCACCATCATTTGTTCAATGGTCCATTCGGCATAACCGCTAGTCGGCCCCGCAATCATGACCTTGTTGCCCGTTTCCAAGGTATGACTTTCGGCAACAAACTCCCCAACACCCAGTCGATCAAAATATTTTACTCCACGGCCAATATAAACTTTGCGTTGCGTGGCTTTGGAGCCATATTGGTCGCTCCATTCACCCATGGTGCGACCGAGGTAGTACCCTTCCCAAAATCCCCGGTTGTAAACAGATTCCAATCGTTTCATCCACGCTGCAATCCGATTTTCGTGATAACTGTTGTCGCGCAAAGCATTCAATGCTTCCCGGTAGCAAGACGTAACCGTGTAAACGTAATCCACGGATCGGCCCCTGCCTTCAATTTTGATAATTTTTACACCTGCTTCCAAAATTTTGTCCAGAAAATGGATGGTGCATAAATCTTTTGCTGACATGATGTATTCATTGTCAATCTCCAACTCTGTGCCATCTTCTTTATCTGTAACCACATAGCTCCTTCTACAATTTTGAATGCACGCACCTCTGTTCGCAGATGCATAGTGGGAATGTAAACTCAGGTAACATTTACCTGAAATGGCCATGCACAAAGCTCCATGCGCAAATATTTCAAGCCGCATCAAATTTCCTGAAGGACCTTTGATTTGTTTGCGTTCAATTTCCCGGTAAATGGAATGGACCTGACTCAAAGTCAATTCACGTGCCAATACAACGGCATCGGCATAAGGACTGAAAAAGCTGAGCGTCTCAACATTGCAGACATTGGCTTGAGTCGAAATGTGGACAGGTATTCCGGTTTGGAATGCGCACTGAATGGCGGCTAAGTCCGAAGCAATGATTGCATCGATTCCGGCAAGCTTGGCTGCTCGGATGATGCTTTCCATGAGCCGAATGTCATGATCGTAAACGATGGTATTGACCGTGATGTACGATCGAATGTTGTGTGTCTTGCAAACTTGTGCAATTTGCGCAAGATCTTCTATGCGAAATAAATTGGAAGAACGAACACGCATGTTGAGTTGCTCGACACCGAAATAAACCGCATCACATCCGGCCTGGATGGCCGCTTGAAGGGACTCAAATGACCCGGCAGGAGCCAGCAATTCAACAGTTTCCACCCAATTTGCAAAAGGATTGGAAGGCAGCTTTAAGTCACTCTGTTGATTTTCCATTTTGCCGCAAAACTAATCATAGTTTACAAACTGAAGAGCAGTGCATCGATTAAAGCAAATCGATTCAAGGTTGGTTTTCTTTCCAACGCGAAGGGCCACCCGAACAAATTTCACGACCCCAAATTGGTAATTCTTTTTTTATGCGTTCGACCAGTTCTTCACAAGCCTTGATGGCATCATGCCGATGTGTGGAGGAAGTAAAAACAAATAGACAGATTTCTCCTACCGGAACAAGGCCCAGACTATGGTGAATATGCATGCAATGGAGTGGGTACTTCAAAAAAATTTCCTCCCGTATCCGGTGCGCTTGTTCCAGTACCATGGATTCATAGGCAGTGTATTCTATGGCTTCCACCACGCCCTCCGGTTTTTGATCGGCTCTGATTTGTCCCAGGAATATGGAATGTCCCCCAATTCCTGTTTTGGTTTGATGCTTTTGGATGGATTCGGCGATGAATGTTGGTGTGATGGGACCACTGACAAAGATATTTTTATATGTACGATTCATCAATTGACTGATTTCAAGGATGACTCCGGATGCAAAATACCTCCTTGAATGGAGTAAATGGTTTTTTCAGGATAGCGCAACATCAACTGCTTCATTGCATACTGACTTCTCTGGCCTGTTTGACAAAATAGGTAAATATGCTGAAACGAATTCAATATCTGGTATTTTTCATCCAACTGAGAGAGCGGCAGCTTTACACAATTCAAAAGGATACTGTCGGGTAATTCATGGACCTCCCGAACATCCACCAATGCAGTTTTGGCGGGATCGATCGAACGAAGTTGAATGGCTTCCTTCCAGGAAATTTCGGAAACTGCCACACAGCATTGCCCGTAATCCTGATTGATGTAGACGTCACAATCTTCCGGCAAGTGCATTCGAGCTTTGGGATTTGGTAAAATTTCGAAATCAACTAACGATTGTGAGTTCCAATGATACACATGCATTTTTTGTGCATTCAACCGACCAAAGCCACTTAAATATTTGATTGTTTCCGAAGCCATAAAAATGCCAATGAGCCCAGGTAAAACGCCCAACACACCCGCTTGATTGCAATCCGGCACTTCCCCTGCTGGAGGCTGCAATGGAAACACATCTCGGTAATTTACGTAGTACTCGTCCGTTTCCGGCGGACAAAAGAAAATAAACTGACCTTCGTTTTGAAAAACAGCACCGGTTGAAAGCGGTTTTCGTAAAAGATAACAAGCATCATTGACCAAATACCGGGTAGGGAAATTGTCGGATCCATCCAAAATTACATCGTATTCCTGAAATGTTTGCAATGAACTAACGTTCGTTAGCATGCAGGTGTAAATATTGAACCGGACATCGGGATACTGCGATTGCAGTGTTTCTCCGGCGCATGCAGCTTTGTTCTTTCCAAGGTCTTTTACACCAAACAATATTTGCCGGTTGAGATTGGACGTTTCCACCACATCTCCATCCACGATTCCGATGGTTCCCACCCCGGCCGCACATAAATAGCTTAATGCAGGGCAGCCTAATCCGCCTGCTCCAATCACCAATACCGAAGCATTTCGCAATTTGTCTTGTCCGGAGTTGCCGAAACCGGGCAATATGGTTTGTCTTGAAAAACGATCCATGGTTGCTGTTATCCTCCGCTGAAGGGCGGTAGCAAAGCTAATTCTGTTGCGTGATTAATTTTCATCACCGTTTGTACGATGCGACGGTCTGCAGTCAGTACAAAGGTTTGGTTTTGCAAGACTGGAAATTTGGATTCCAGGATCAACAACAATTCACCGGTGTCTTGCGCCATCGGCAGTTCCAATGATTCACTCTGCAATAGTTCGGCGAGTAATCCAAACAACCGGACCTTTATGTGTTGGTTTTCCATATTTCTGAGCTGTGTTGAAAATCAGCAGGGGTGTTGAGGTTATCTAATAAATGAGGTTTTTCAACCAGCCAAGGGCCCAGCTCAACGCCCAGGTAAGGATAGGTGTCGATGAGCTGACTCATTTGGAGTTGATCGGTTTCGAGGATTTTTTGCACTTTATCCCGTATGGATACTGGATAAACTGCAATCAGCGGATGCAGCTGTTGGTGTGCGAACGGCATCACAATCTTTTGGCCATCGGCAAGCGCCATCAGGCTTCGCAACAATGCAGTTGTGATCAAGGGATAATCGCAGGCCAACAGCAGTAGCATGTTTTTTTTTGCATGTTGAATGGCTGTCCAAAGACCACCCATAGGACCCTTTTGCTGAACAAGGTCTCGAACCACTGGTAATCCAAAGACTTCGTAAGCAGGATTGTTGGCGACAATGGTGCATTCACGATGAAGTGGTGCCACGGCTTTCAGTACATGCTCAATCATGGGCCTTCCATGGTAGTCCATTAGGCCTTTGTCTTGACCCATCCTGGAGCTTTTCCCGCCGGCCAGGATGAAAATTTCGATATCATAGGGTATCCTTTCCAATTTGTCCGAGTGCATGATCGAAAGAAAAAATCAAAAAGTATCTGTTGAAAAGGAACAGCTGCTTACACCAAAGGTTTACCAGGGAAACCATTCAACCAATGCACCCATTTCCAATTCTTCAATCGATTCGTCGACCAGTGCAAATCCATTGCATTGGTCAAAATGCATTAAGTTGAAAGATTCCTGGCCTTCTAGTATGGCAATGTGACCTTCAGACAAATGGCCTTTCAGGATATGGCTCATTCCAGTTTTCTTTTTCAGGCCGTTTTTCAGCGGCCAACGAGCTTTCGCTTCAAATGGATGGGGTTCGCCCATCAATCCATACAAAAATGGTTTGACGTATTGGTTGAAACAAGCTAAGACGGAAACCGGATTGCCCGGTAAACCAAAGAACCATTGCTGCTCCCGCATTCCTGCATACATCGGTTTGCCTGGTTTCTGACGAATTTTATGAAACAATTCCTGTACGCCCATTTGGCGTAATACGGGACTCACCAGATCGAATTCTCCTACGGAGATGCCACCGGTAATGATCACCACATCTGCACGTTCAGCGGCATTTTCCAATGTTTTTTTCAAATCCTCCAAATCATCTTTTGCACGGTAAATACCCATCATTTCAACGGGCAACTGTGCCAAATAGCGTTGGAGAGCTGGTCCATTGGAATTGTATATCCCAGCAGGCGGCAAAGGGCTACCGGGCTCTACCGGCTCGTTGCCGGTGATGACGCAAGCTACTCTCACCCGTCGCGGACTAAGGTAGCTTGAAATGCCGCATGAACACAATAAACCAATCACACCAGGTTGAATGGCCGATCCCGATTTTGCGATGATTGTTCCTTCGCGGCATTGTGAACCTTTGAGGCGAATGTGTTGTCCAGGCTTTACAGAGCTGGGATCCAATGCGATAAACCCATCCTTATACTGTACCAATTCTTGCGGACAAACTGCGGTTGTACCCAAAGGAACCGGCGCTCCGGTAAAAATCCTGCAAGCTTGACCGGGAATCAAGCTCAGCTTGGGTTCTTTTCCAGCCACAACGAGATCCACCACCGGATAGCTTGACAAAGCTTCTTGTACATGCAGTGCATATCCATCCATGGCCGAATTGTCGAAAGAAGGAACGTCCATGGGAGAAATGATGTCTTCGCCCAGAAACAAGCTTCCCTGATCGTATACAGAATAACCAAGCTTTGGAAGTACCTGCAGATGTTCTTGAAGAATGTTTTTTGCCTCCTTCACTGAAACCATGCCTCAAAAATAGAATTTCAAGTGGCAATCTCTGATGAAAAAATTGGAAGCGTTACCGATGGGAAGAAGTTTTCAAATTCAGACAAAGGGCTGTAGCTTTGTTGGCAGATGAAGTGGAAAATTTAGTTTCTACCAAAAATCAGTTTACAAACTTCAAATGTTACAAGATCAATTTGGACGGATACATGATTACCTGAGGATTTCATTGACGGATCGCTGCAATTTGAAGTGTTTGTATTGCAATCCAAAAGATCACACCAAGGATCATGCCTTGCCTGCGTCGAGCATGACGGCGCATGAGATGGACCAATTGGTTGGAATGTTTGTTGCCGAAGGGGTCACTAAAATCCGACTCACTGGTGGAGAACCATTGGTGCGCAAAGATGCGGCGCAAATCATCCGGATGATGGGCAAGTATCCGGTTCAATTGGCCATCACTACAAACGGTGTTTTTGTGGATGAGTTCATCGAAGATTTTCAAAAAGTTGGACTGCATTCAATCAATTTGAGTTTGGACACTTTGCAACGGGAAGTATTTTTCGCGATGACCGGAAGAGATGAATTTGAAAAGGTCATGTTCAACATTCATTTGTTACTGCAACATGGATTTCATGTAAAAATCAATGTGGTGGTGATGCGTGGAGAAAATGATCGGGAAATTTTGGATTTTATTGAATGGTCAGAAGCCCTGCCTCTGCACATCCGTTTCATCGAATTCATGCCGTTTAGCGGAAATCACTGGATGCCAGAAAAAGTAATGACCCACCAACAGATACTGGAAATCATCCAATCCAAATACCATTTTGCGAAAATTCCTACGCATCGTAACGATACTGCAAAACCATATTACATTTCTGGGCATCAGGGAACTTTCTCCGTGATCAGCACGATGAGCGAACCATTCTGCAGCGGTTGCAACCGGTTGCGACTGACCACGGATGGAAAATTGAAAAATTGCCTTTTTTCACGTGAAGAGGTGGATTTACTCGGACCCTTGCGAAGAGGCGAGCATCCGCTTCCTCTGATTCATCAGGCCGTTTGGGATAAAAAGGAAAAACTGGGTGGACAATTTGAAGGATTGAGTGATTCAGCCAATGCATCGGCTACAACCAATCGGAGCATGATACGGATTGGAGGATGAGGGTGGATTGATAAAATATTTTTACCATACATAGGAAGTCATTTACATGCGCATTTTATTGACGGGAGCAAACGGGTACATCGGAATGAGGCTTTTGCCCGTTCTGATTGAAGAAGGGCATGAGCTTACTTGTGTGGTGAGGGACCGCAACCGGTTCAAACCTTCATCCGACTTGTTGCAAAAGATAGAGGTCATTGAATTCGATTTTTTAAAACCCCAGCATGCCATCCAACAGTTTAATGGAAAAGTATTTGATGTAGCATATTACCTCATTCACTCCTTGGGAGATACTTCCACCACCCTAAAAGAATATGAAATTCGATCTGCAGGATGTTTTGTTTTGGTGGCGCACCTTACACAAGTCCGACAAATCATTTACCTGGGAGGCATCAACAACGATCAGCAACTTTCCAAACACTTGTTAGCCCGCAAGGGAGTAAAAGAGGTATTGATGCAATCCGGTATCCCATACACCATTTTCGAAGCGGGGATCATCGTTGGCAGTGGAAGCATCTCTTTTGAAATCATCAGAGATTTGTCCGAAAAGCTTCCGGTCATGATCGTCCCCAAGTGGTTAAACTCAAAATGTCAGCCGATAGCGATACGAAACGTCATACATTATTTGAAGAAAGCAATTCACCTTGAAACGGCATTTAACAAATGTTTCGAAATCGGTGGTCCGGATGTATTGAGTTACAAACAAATGCTTTTGGAATATGCAAAGGCAAGGCAATACAAAAGGTTTATTTTTTCCTGGAATTTCATTTCTCCTACGATTTCAGCTTATTGGCTAAACCTGACCACCTCTGCCAATTTTACCATTGCCAAGCAATTGGTGGCCAGTATGAAAAATGATGTTGTTTGCAAGGATCATGCAGTGCTGGAAATTATTCCGCAGGAATTGTACACCTACCGTGAGGCCATAGAAATGGCCTTTTTGCGGATTGAGCAAAACATGGTCGTCTCCAGTTGGAAAGACTCTGCTTCCAGCAGTTTGAACAATTTGGAACTGAGCCAACACATCGAAGTTCCAGTCAATGGTTGTTATAAGGATCGAAAGTGGATCGAAATTGATAAAGACAAAGTGCAGGAAGTCGCACAACGATTTTTTGGCATTGGAGGAAATCAAGGCTGGTACTATGCCGACGCTCTGTGGAGAATGCGAGGGGTGATCGATAAAATCATTGGAGGCGTTGGCATCGGGCGTGGAAGGCGCAGCGATGTTGATTTACAGCCAGGAGACGTACTGGACTTTTGGAGGGTGATCCTTGCGGATTACAAGAATCACCGTTTGTTGCTGTATGCTGAAATGAAATTGCCTGGAGAGGCCTGGCTTGAATTTTCGATTGTGCAAAATGAAAACCGCTGTTTGCTCAAACAAACTGCAACGTTTAGACCTTTCGGAATATTGGGCAGGAATTATTGGTATCTGATGTTGCCTTTCCACTATTTTATCTTTAACAACATGATTCGCAAGATAGCCGGAAAATGAATTTAAGAATCAAAATTTTATTCGCATGGAGTTGATCTTACCCATCGGCATTTTCATCGTGGCCTACCTGTATGCTTCGGTGGGTCATGGCGGGGCGTCAGGATATTTAGCCATCATGGGACTGTTGTCCTTTTCTCCGGAGACCATGCGACCCACTGCATTGATTTTAAATTGTGTGGTTTCACTGATTGCATTTTACCAGTTTTACAGGTCAGGACATTTTTCATGGAATCTATTTTGGCCATTTGCATTCACTTCCATACCTGCTGCCTATATGGGAGGTTTGATACATCTGGACGATCAGGTGTATAAAAAAATGCTCGCAGTCATATTACTCTTTTCAGTATACCGACTCGTCATGCCACAGAAGGCCAGCAGCCATGAATTGGTCAAACCACAATGGCCAGTTGCATTGTGTATTGGCGCATTGATCGGTATGCTTTCCGGAATGATTGGCATAGGCGGGGGAATTCTGCTCAGTCCATTGATGTTGTTATTTCGATGGGCCGATGTCAAAGAGACCGCTGGTATTTCAGCCTTGTTTATTTTTGTCAATTCATTGGCAGGACTGATGGGTCTCGCTTCCAAAGCCTTGATTTGGCCTTCGCAGCCTTTTCTTCTATTAATACCCGCATTGGTCGGCGGTTCAATAGGTGCCTATTACGGTGCATTTCGTTGGGATAAATTTTTTATAAAGCGAATATTGGCATTCGTGATGTTGATTGCATGCATAAAATTATGGTTGATTTGAAGTCCCGGCTTTCAAGCCAATTACATCTGCCGAAGCCGATTAACTTTGCATCATCATTGCAATTTAAAATTGATGGATTGAAGCCATGGTAGACATCACCGCAAAAAATCATTCACATCGCTCAGCCATTGCACAGGCGGTTCTTCAAGTTGGTCAAGAGTCCACCATACGGGCTGTGCAAGAACAAAGGGTTCCCAAGGGAAATGTATTTGAAGCGGCACGCGTGGCGGGCTTGTTCGGTGTAAAACGAACATCCGATTTGATTCCGGATTGTCATCCATTACCCATTGAACACACAGACATCCGATTCCGTATTGAAGGCATGACGATAGTCATCGAAGTAGAGGTGCAAACCATTTACAAAACCGGCGTCGAAGTAGAAGCCATGCATGGAGCCTCTGTAGCAGCGCTCACCATCTACGATATGCTCAAACCTTTGGACAAGGAAGTCGAAATTCAACGCATCAAACTGGTTCAGAAAAAAGGTGGGAAGGCAGATTATAAAGATGCCATACCTCCAGGTTTTCAGGCGGCCGTGATGGTTTGTTCAGATTCTGTTTCAGCAGGAAAGAAACAGGATACGGCGGGTAAAGAAGTGGTGAAACTTTTAGAACAAAAGGGAATCGAGGTAGGAGCGTATCTCATCGTTTCAGACGAAATAGACGACATACAGAATGCTCTGCGTTCCTGCATTTCAAATAATTATCCATTGATTATTTTAACCGGAGGTACCGGTTTGTCACGTAGAGATCATACCCCTGAAGCCATCAAGCCTATGCTGGACCGTGAAATTCCTGGGATATCAGAGGCAATGCGAAATTACGGACAACAACGTATGCCATACGCTATGTTATCCCGAGGCCTTGCCGGCATGATCGGCCAACACCTGGTAGTCTGTTTGCCTGGTTCCACCCGTGGCGCATCCGAATCCATGGCAGCTATTTTTCCGGCCATTTTGCATGTGTTTCGCCTGAAAGAAGGATTTCAACACGAAAGCAATGCGTCTTAAACGAACAAACGTTCGTTAGTATCTTCCAAACACATATGACTTTTATCGGAATTTAACCCAAAATGTCCTGAAAAACTTCCATGCTTCTGACCTTGCCAAAATGATCAATGTGCAGCTGATAGTACAAGATGAGTTGTTGCAACAACAGCCGTCGTTGGACCAATTGCAAGTGGGGATCAGATCCGGGTTGCCCTTCCAAGAATAGTGAAAATACGGTACTGGACTCTGGAGACAAGACATATTCCTTATGGCTTGATTCCGGAATGAACATGCCATTGGCCAAATCAAAACAGTTGAAGCGTTCCGAACGATTGTTATTGGGTTGAAAACCTAAATAAGCACTGAGTTCAAACATGAATCGTACATGTAGGTTGGGATCAAATGGTCCCGGCTGATCCAATTGTTTATATACGGATGCAATGTAATCGAATAAACCCGGCAAAATTTGTTGCGTACGCACAGACTTACGGCAAATTTCAAGAATAAAAGTTGCAATGGCCGAGCGCCGAATGTCTTGCGGAATTTGCTGGTAAGGATACCATCGGGAAAGTTCTTTGAACCGATGCAATTCGCTGTGTTCTTTATAATAAGCCACCAGTTCTATCATATGCATCAGCTGCAAGGCTGCTGCCAAGCGCTGATTGGATTTGCTGTATACTCCGTTGACCAGAAACGATTGGAGCCCTGCTTCTTTGGTAAATACATCCATGATCAAACTACTCTCCTTGTAGCGAGTAATCTTGAAAACAATGCCGCTAGTTTTCAGCACAAATTAAAATTATTGAATCAGCCATGCATCTTCCCATCAACCACTGATGCTAAGAATCTTGATTTCGACGCGTTGATTGAGTTTCCTACCTTCTACGGTGGAGTTGGAGGCAACTGGATTCTTTCGGCCATAGCCTTTGGTGGAAATTCTTTTTGTCTCTACACCTTGTTGGACCAAATAGTCTTTTACCGCTTCTGCGCGCAATAAAGATAAACGCTCACAATATTTTTCAGAGCAACGGTTATTGGTGTGCCCCCCTATTTCAATGCGTACTTTTTTGTTGGATTGCAGGTAATCAAACAATTCGTCCAATACCTCATAGGATTCATCCTTGATGGTAGCAGAGTCGGTCTCAAAATATAATTTTTCGATTTTGAAGACCTGACCCACCGACATTTTGGTATCCAGGTATTTGAGTATGCGTTGTTTGGGTTTATTGGTTGGTGATGTGGTACTGGAAGTTTTGGGTTTGGTTGTTTCTTTTATTTTGGGAGATGGGCTTTTATTTTTCAGTCCTTCTTTTTTGTATTCAGCGTAAGCCTTTTTGTCGGAAGGACATGGAATGATGGAAATGTGGGATGCATTGTCCAATAAAATATTTCCATTGTAAGGAAACAAAACAGGAGTCTTGTAAAATGCTTCCAGTTCGAAATACCACATGTCGGATTTGACTTCAAATTCGAAGTCATACTTTTTCCAATCTGTGTTGGTGATGAGTGGTGATTCGGCAAGCAACTGTTTTTGGTGGCAATATGCGTCACCACCCCAAATGCGGAGTATGATGGGTTGAGTAAATTCTTTTAATTTATCGGGTTCGTTCCGATTGGATGCGCTCAGGTATGTTTCAGACCTGCACAAATAAATGCTGAAGGTATAACAAACGTCTTTTTTCAAAGGTTGCAACAATCGTTGCGCCACCCGTTCGTACGTATCGTTTTCACGCACCACCATGCCCAAATAGGTGTTGCCGGCAAAAGCGGTTTTGGTGACGTTGAACAATGGCCGATTGGCTTCGTCGAGTGCAGGCTGGACATCGGGTGGAGTTTCTGCTTTGAATCCGCAGTTTTCCCAGGCAGAAGGTGGATCACAACATTTTGGTGGTCCCTCGAAGGAACCATTTTGTATAAAAATATCTTGAGCGGTTTGTCCGCTCACCGGAACACAATTTATGGCAATCAAAAACAATAACAAGAGAACCACGTGGCCGACCCACCGGGAACGGCGGTCAGAGAGTTTGCCCGTGAACGATATTTCTGAGGTCAAGTTTTTTTTGTTTATCTGATAAACGCCAGAAAGCATCTAAAGTTATTAATAAAAACTTAATATTTGAAGTTCGGCTAAACCCCAAAGGCATTGACACCCGTAATGTCCATGCCCGTGATCAACAAATGGATGTCATGGGTTCCTTCATAAGTCAATACGGTTTCCAAATTCATCATGTGTCGCATGATCGGGTACTCATTGGTTATGCCCATCCCACCCAAAATTTGCCGGGCTTCCCGTGCAATCTGCAAGGCCATGTGAACATTGTTCCGCTTGGCCATGGAAATTTGCGCAGGGCTTGCCTTGCCTTGGTTGGCCAGTGTTCCCAATCTCCAAACCAGCAGCTGCGATTTGGTAATTTCGGTGATCATCTCGGCAAGTTTCTTTTGGGTTAATTGAAAACCCGCAATTGGCCGGCCGAATTGGATGCGCTCTTTGGAGTACCGGAGAGCTACATCGTAACAGTCCAGTGCGGCCCCAATGGCTCCCCATGCAATTCCATACCGCGCCTTAGACAAACAGGACAACGGACCTTTTAGACCTCTGATGCTTGGAAAAACCTGGGTTTTTGGGACCCGGACATCTTCAAATATCAATTCTCCCGTAATGGAAGCCCGCAAGGACCATTTACCATGAATTTCCGGAGCCGTAAAACCTTTGCTGTCTTTTTCAACGACCATGCCCAAAATCTCTCCTGCTTCATTTTTTGCCCACACCACGGCCAGATCGGCAACGGGTGAATTGGTGATCCACATTTTAGCTCCATTCAGGATGTAACAGTCGCCATCATCTTTGACCTGAGTGATCATTCCTCCTGGATTCGAACCATGATCGGGTTCAGTCAATCCAAAACACCCGATAAACTCTCCAGATCCAAGTTTGGGAAGGTATTTTCTTTTTTGTTCTTCCGATGCGTACCGGAAAATGGGGTACATGACCAGAGAACCCTGTACCGAAGCCATGGAACGAATGCCTGAATCACCCCTTTCCAATTCCTGCATGATTACGCCATAGGCAATTTCATCCATTCCTCCCCCTCCATATTCGGTCGGCAGACTCGGCCCAAAGGCTCCAATGTCAGCCAGTCCCTTGAACAAATGCCTTGGGCATTCGGCACGCTCGCTGTATGATTCAATGATGGGGGTAACTTCTGATTTTACCCAAGCCCTGACGGCATCGCGGGCCAACAAATGATCTTCCTGCAACAATTCGTCCACTCCATAATAATCATGACCTTCGTATTGGTCTGTTCTGGAACTCATGGGTTTTATTTTATTTTGCACAAAGTTAATATCCAACAATGCCTAAGCCTAAAATGGCTTGTTAATAATGAAAAAAGAAGCGCAAAAAACATTGGAAATCCAACTTGAAAACCTCAGATTTTCAGGTACTTATGGTCTTTACCCCGTGGAGAAGAAATGGACTACCGAGTTGGTGGTTTCAGCAACGCTAGGCTTATTTTACCACCACGAGGGTCTTTTTCAGTTGAAAGATACCATTGACTACCAGCTTGCCTATCAGGAGATTGCCTCGGTCATGGAGGCTCCCGAAGAGTTGCTGGAGAACCTTGGACAACGCATCATGCTTGCATTGAAAAAGCGCTTTTCAAATTTGGCTTCGATGGTCATCAAAATCAGCAAAAAACCACAATTGGGAGGACCTTGTGAACAAGTAACGATCACCCTGACTTGGACAGGCGACCAGTCGGCCGGTTAAGCGGTAAAAAAACCCCTTCGGTTTACTTAAGGTTTTGTTATTGACCGCTTTGCATGCGGTATTCTCCGCAAATTTTATTTGCTTTGCCTTCTAAATAAAGTACATATGAAACAAACTTTTACATGGTTTTTTGCTTTGATTTTGGGTTTTGCCCAAGCGCAAATTACTTATACGGCTGCCGATGGACCAAAACCAGGGATCAAATTAGAACACTCCTACATCTTGGATCTTTCAGGATTTGACCTGCAAGATTATGTTAAAACGGGGGGCAACCAGCAATGGGATATTACCGGCCAAATGGTTGAAAATTATGAAACCCAATACATTGGGGTGAGCAACCTGGATTTTGCAAAAAATTTTCCAGGCTGTAACATGGCTCTTGAAGAGATACCCAATACAGACAGCACCTATGCATTGTATGAATACAATGCAAATGGCTTGTTTTTAATCGGCCAGTACCAACAAGGCGCCAGCATTCTTTTCGATAAGAAAGTGACCGTTGGAAAATATCCCCTCAATTTCGGAGATAACTTTCAAAATGATGTGTCGGCATCATTTGACGCAGGCGGATTTCCCGCTCAATTAGACCTGAAGACCAATTCCGTAGTAGAAGCATGGGGAACCATGAAGACCGATGAAGGAACGTATCCCGTCATTAAATTAAAAACCATTCAAATAGCTGAATTATCCGTGCTGGGTATTCCATTTGGAAGCCAAACAATCATCTCCCATAACTGGATGGCCAATGGATTTGCAGACCCGGTTGCCTCACTTACATTTGGCGAATTTGAAGATGATATGGGAATTGTAAATGATACTTCTTTTGTTTTCTTGAAAGACCAGGAAATTGTCGCAAACAGAGATTTTCATCAAGCTCAACCGAGCTTTACCATTTCACCAAACCCCAGTTTTGATGTGGTGAATGTAGACTTAAAGGGAATGCATTATGGAGAAGCACGATACAGCCTCATCCAACCAGATGGAAAAGCTATTTTATCTGGAGTGCTACACGGAGAGAACGAATTCGCCCTCAACGTATCCAATTTGCCTGCAGCGAATTATTTGCTTTACTTGGTGGTGGATAACGAACGTACAGTCTTCCAAACCATCAACAAACAATAAGTTCATTTTGTAAAATCATACAGCCACAAGGTATGCCACCTTGTGGCTTTTTTTTAATACTCACAGCATATGAAATTCAATACCAAAGTCATCCATTCGGGAGTTCATCCAGACCCATCAACCGGAGCCATCATGACCCCAATTTTCCAAACCTCTACGTATGTTCAGGATGGACCGGGAAATCACAAAGGTTTTGAATATGCAAGGACACAAAATCCAACGCGCCAGGTCCTTGAGGAAAATTTGGCGGCCCTGGAAAATGGTTATGGAGCGGCCTGCTTTGGCAGTGGGCTCGCAGCCATGGATGCCGTCATCAAATTGTTGCAAAGTGGTGATGAAGTCATTGCAACCAATGATTTGTATGGAGGTTCCTACAGGCAAATGGTCAGGATTTTTCAAAAAATGGGTATATCCAGCAAATACATATCAATGGCCAATGCAGAAAGCTTGAGACAGCACATTGGTCCCAAGACCCGCTTGATTTGGGTTGAAACACCTACCAATCCATTGCTGGGAATTGTGGACATTGAAGCCATATGCAAGGTGGCTCACGAACACAAATTGTTGGTTTGTGTCGACAATACGTTTGCATCCCCTTATTTGCAAAACCCTTTGGACTTGGGGGCTGATCTGGTACTCCATTCCGCTACAAAATACCTTGGCGGTCACTCCGACGTCGTACACGGTGTGGTCATTGCAAAATCAAAGGACCTGTTTGAACAAATCAAATTCATACAAAACGCCTCGGGAGCTGTTCCTGGACCAATGGATTGCTTTCTGGTTTTGAGAGGAATAAAAACCCTCCACCTAAGGGTGCAAAGGGCTTGTGAAAATGCGGAAAAGATTGCATCCTTTCTCAAAAACCACCCGAAAATATCCAGGGTTCTTTACCCGGGATTCGCAGATCACCCGAACCATGAAGTCGCTTGCCGTCAAATGAGAGGCTTTGGAGCCATGGTATCATTTGACCTTCGGGATGGACAAATGGATACAGCCATTAAGGTGCTCAGCAGCACCAAGTTGTTTGCTTGTGCCGAATCATTGGGGGGTGTAGAATCCCTGATTGGACACCCGGCATCGATGACACATGCCTCGATTCCGCGCGAAGACCGCCTCGCCAATGGACTGACCGACACACTGATCCGCTTGAGCGTGGGAGTGGAAGATGTTGATGACTTGATCCAGGATTTGGATCAGGCATTGAATGCGTGATCCCAAGTAAAAGAAGGGCACAACGGCAGAATATTGGTCATTTTCTCATTGATTTATTTGAAAAAGGCTTAGCTTTTATTTGTTCCTGTTATAGCTTTGCCCCTGTTTCAACGATACCCAATTTATGCAATGGTTAATTCATTTCCTGTTCAGATCATCCATCGGTAGGAAAGTAGTAATGAGTTTATCAGGATTGTTCCTGATCTTGTTCTTACTGGTGCACCTGGCCGGTAACCTTCAGTTGTTGGCGCATGACAATGGACATTCGTTCAACGTATACGCGCACTTCATGACCCAAAACCCATTGATCAAAACCATTTCTTATGTGTTGTATGCCACCATTCTGCTCCATACCGTGCAAGGCATACTGCTTTATTCGGAAAACCGCAAAGCAAAGGGGAGTAAATACCAAGTTAAATCCGATGCAAAAATTTCTTCCTTCTCCAGGTATATGGTTCATTTAGGGGTGGTCATCTTTGCATTTTTATTGATTCATTTGTACCAATTTTGGCTTAAAATGAAATTGGGCCAGCTTCCCATTGTTCAATACCCTGGGTCAGAAAAATCTTACCAAGATCTGAATTATGCTGTGGTTGAATCTTACAAAGACCCAATCAATGTGATTTTTTACATCCTCTGCATGTGCATCGTTGGCATGCACTTATGGCATGGATTTCAGTCAGCATTTCAAACCATTGGCATACATCATAAAAAATACAATGGGGTGATCCAATTTGTTGGCAAAGCTTATTCACTTGCGGTGGCTGTTGGTTTTGCATTGATCCCCATCATTCTCTATTTACGTCAAGCCTGATTTCATATGAAATTTGAATCACACATTCCTTCGGGTCCATTGGAAACCAAATGGACGCAATACAAATCAAAAGTACCATTGGTGTCTCCGGCTAACAAGCGTAAGTTAGACGTAATTGTTGTAGGTTCCGGTTTGGCGGGAGCTTCGGCTGCTGCAAGTTTGGGAGAGTTAGGATACAATGTTTCTTGTTTTACTTTTCACGACAGCCCACGTCGGGCTCATAGCATTGCAGCACAAGGCGGTATCAATGCCGCGAAAAATTACATGAACGACGGAGACAGTGTATACCGGTTGTTTTACGATACCATCAAAGGAGGTGACTACCGCGCACGCGAAGCCAATGTGTATCGTTTGGCTGAAGTCAGTGCGTCGATCATCGATCAAGCCGTTGCGCAAGGTGTTCCTTTTGCTCGTGAATACGGAGGGTTGTTGGAAAATCGATCGTTTGGTGGGGTGCAAGTGAGTCGAACGTTTTATGCACGCGGTCAAACAGGACAACAACTCTTGATAGGAGCTTATCAAGCCCTAAGCAGACAAATCAGTTTGGGAAATGTCAAAATGTACAATCGCCATGAAATGTTGGAATTGGTGGTGATGGATGGAAAAGCGCGGGGTATCATAGCAAGAAATCTGGTGACTGGAAAAATAGATCGATTTGCTGCACACTGCGTCGTGTTAGGCACAGGAGGTTACGGAAACGTGTTTTATTTGTCAACCAATGCCATGGGTTGCAACACCACGGCCATTTGGAAAGCAGTACGCAAGGGTGCGCTGATGGGGAATCCGTGTTTTACACAAATTCATCCCACTTGCATTCCGGTTTCCGGAGATTACCAATCCAAACTGACCTTGATGTCCGAATCATTGCGCAACGATGGAAGGGTTTGGGTCCCTGCCCGTAAAGAAGACGCAGAGGCCATCCGAACTGGAAGAAAATCGGCAAATGACATCGCTGAAACGGATCGGGATTATTTTTTGGAACGACGGTACCCTGCTTTCGGAAACCTTGTTCCCCGTGATGTGGCTTCCAGGGCTGCAAAAGTGGAATGCGATAAAGGACACGGAGTAAGTCCAACTGGTCTTGCGGTCTATTTGGATTTTGGTGCTGCGATTCAACGCTATGGGAAATCTAAAGCCAATGTATTGGGATTGCACCAACCCGACGCTGCGACAATCGTGCGTCTCGGAGAAGAGGTGGTTTCTGAAAAGTACGGCAACTTGTTTGAGATGTATGAAAAGATTACGGGTGAAGATCCTTACAAGACGCCTATGAAGATATACCCTGCGGTGCACTACACCATGGGAGGTCTCTGGGTCGATTATAATTTGGAGACCAATATTCCTGGATTGTTTGCTATCGGTGAAGCAAATTTTTCCGACCATGGCGCCAACCGTTTAGGTGCTTCGGCTTTGATGCAGGGCCTTGCCGATGGTTACTTTGTATTGCCTTACACCATCGGGAATTATTTATCTGCTGAAATCCGCACTGCAAAAATTGATGACCAAAGTGAAGCGTTTACGGAAGCTGAAAGCAAAGTTCAAAAGCAGATACAGCAACTTTTAGAAATCAAAGGGAAACAATCGGTCGAATCTTTTCACCGCAGACTTGGTAAAATCATGTGGGATCATTGTGGAATGGCTCGCAATGCCGACGGATTGCAACAGGCACGCCAAGCAATTCGTGCATTGCGTGAAGAATTTTGGCGCGATGTCTTTGTACCCGGCAAAGCCGATGAATTCAATCCCGAAATTGAAAAAGCAGGAAGGGTGGCCGATTTTCTTGAATTAGGCGAACTCATGGTCGTTGATGCACTTCACCGGAAAGAATCTTGCGGAGGGCATTTTCGTGAAGAGTATCAAACGGAAGAGGGCGAAACACTGCGCGATGACGAAAATTTCAGTTATGTAGCAGCATGGTCTTGGCCGGATCTTTCGAAGGAGCCCGAATTGTTTAAAGAAAAACTTGATTACGAATATGTGAAAATTGCGAGTAGAAGCTATAAATAGATAATGGATAAGGGGTAATGGATAAAGGATGTGGATGGAAGATTTTGGTTCTTGGATAATGATCTGTTGACAAATTGATTGAATTATTACCACACAACCACGAAGCACGATTTGAAGCATCGAGTGTTATAAATTTGGATGAAAAAAAAATGGTCTTATCCATTTTATACCTCGAATTTCAAGTGTGGAGAGCAAGAATCATGTTTCTTTTTTAAACAAGCAACTATTGGCTCTTTTTGATCCAATTCTTTATACCATGCATAAGGATGTCAATACATGAAGAATGAAATAAGTTTTTTTAAAGTTTCTCAGGTGTCATTCCTAAAAACGGGGAACATAACAGATGTATATTAAGAAATTGAAATGGATGATGAATGAAAATATATATTATTGAAATGCATCAATTGAGAAGAACACAAACGGATGGATGTTGCACTTTAATTCTTTCGAAGCAACAAGGAATAAATGTCTATACTCCATTCAAAAAATAACTTCTAACTACAAACATCTATTGAGATGAAATTAAATCTGAAAATCTGGCGTCAATCAGCTCCGAAAGCAAACGGAGGATTCGAAAATTATACGGTTGAAGCGAACGAGCACATGTCTTTTTTAGAAATGCTCGACGTCTTGAATGAGCAATTGATTGCGGAACGGAAAGAGCCGGTTGCCTTTGACCACGATTGCAGGGAGGGAATTTGTGGGGCATGCAGCATGGTGATCAACGGAAGACCACATGGCCCCAACTCGGGTACAACGACGTGTCAACTGCACATGCGCTTTTTTAAAGAAGGAGATCAGATTGTGATCGAACCATTTCGTGCAAAATCATTTCCGGTCATCAAAGATTTGGTGGTCGATCGTTCGGCATTTGATCGAATTATTCAGGCGGGTGGTTACATTTCAGTCAACACCGGACAAGCCATGGATGGAAATGCGATCCCGGTTTCCAGGGATTGCGCATCCAAATCGTTTGATGCGGCAGCGTGCATTGGCTGTGGCGCCTGTGTGGCAGCTTGTCCAAATGGTTCAGCAATGCTCTTTGTTGGAGCCAAAGTTTCACACCTTGGCCTGCTACCTCAGGGACAAATAGAACACCAAAGGCGTGTGCAGAACATGGTGAAGCAAATGGACGAGGAAGGATTTGGCAACTGCAGCAATGTGGGAGCTTGCGAGGCCGAATGCCCAAAGGGCATCCAATTGGACAATATTGCCCGGTTGAACAGGAGTTTGTTAGGCGCAGTGCTAACTTCTGAATAGAAAAATAGCCACAATTTCTACGAAGAATTTATATTTGCAATCCGTTTTGAAAACGCCTCCTTAGCTCAGTCGGTTAGAGCGTCGGACTGTTAATCCGCAGGTCCTTGGTTCGAGCCCAAGAGGGGGCGCAAAAAGCCCGGAATGTTCTTCATCCGGGCTTTATTTTTGGCATAAAATTGATCTGATTCATGAGCATTTTAACCATTGGTACCATGGCTTTTGATTCCATCCATACACCATTTGGGTCGGCAGAGAAAGTCATAGGAGGCGCTTGTACCTACATCAGCTGGGCAGCATCCTATTGGTACAAAGACATCAAACTGGTTTCTATTATAGGAGATGATTTTCCGGAAGAAGAGGTTCAGGCCTTGGCTGCCCGTGGGGTAAACATGGAAGGCCTGGTTAGGGTCAAAGGAAAAAAGTCCTTTTATTGGGCTGGAAAATACCATACCGACATGAACAACCGGGACACCCTGGTTACTGACCTAAACGTTTTGGCCGAGTTCAATCCCGTTTTGCCGGAATCATACCGGAACAGTCAATACATCATGCTGGGCAATCTGACGCCCGATATTCAATTGGCCGTTCTGGACCAATTAATCGATCGGCCTAAACTGGTCATTCTGGATACCATGAATTTTTGGATGGACCATGCACTGGATAAATTGTTGGAAGTAATTTCAAGGGTTGATGTACTGACCATCAACGATGAAGAAGCAAGACAGTTGTCCGGCGAACACAGTTTGGTCAGAGCCGCTCATAAGATCCATGCCATGGGACCGGCCTATCTGGTCATTAAAAAAGGAGAGCACGGAGCTTTGTTGTTTCACAACGGACAAATATTCTTCGCTCCCGGGCTCCCGGTGCCGGATGTCATTGACCCCACTGGCGCTGGTGACAGTTTTGCGGGGGGAATGATCGGTTACCTTGCAAGGACCGGTGATTTAAGTTTTTCCAACATGAAAACTGCCATCATTTACGGATCGACCATGGCTTCCTTTTGTGTGGAAGATTTCAGTTTGAGTAGAGTCCGGAATTTAAGCCAAGAGGAAATTCACGAACGCATCCGCCAATTTGAGCAATTATCCACATTTGATGTGAAAGAGTTGCCTGTTGTAAACGCTTAGATTTTTTGAAATTTTATGGATGCTTTCAATTCCCTTCGGTAAGCATGTTTTCCTTTTCTGAGTAAGTCTTGCTGATGCTGGCAAATGCAGGCTTACGGGAGCAGCAAAAAAACATATTGTGAATTGAGGCACAAGTCTGGATACTTGCGCCAACATTGAAAATAGGAGGCACAAGTCTGGAGACTTGCGCCAACATTGAGCCAGCAAGAGGACTTGTGTCAATTAAATATCATTAACTTTGGATGATGAGCACCAAATACAAATTCATCGATCCTGAAGGAATATATTTTGTCAGTTTCGCAACCGTTGGTTGGGTAGACATATTCACCAGAAAGGATTACAAAGAAACATTTATGGAAAGTTTGCGATATTGTCAAAAGCAGAAGGGAATGCAAATTCATGCCTGGTGCTTGATGACCAACCACGCACATCTTATCTTTTCATCACAAGAACCAGGAAAGCATTCAAATATTTTGAGAGACCTAAAAAAGTATACCGCTACGACCCTTATAAAATGCATCAAATCCAATCCAAGAGAGAGTAGAAAAGAATGGATGATGAAGGTTTTTAGAAAGGCCGGTGCAAGAAATTCAAACAATTCAACATTTCAATTATGGCAACAAGACAATCATCCAATTGAAATCTATAGCCCAAAAGTCATATCCCAAAAACTGCAGTATGTGCATAACAATCCGGTGGTAGAAGGTATTGTTGCGGAACCAGAACATTATTTGTACAGTAGTGCAATGGATTATGCAGGCCGACAAGGAATGATTCCAATAGAAATCCTGGAGATTCCAACTTCGTTGGTGGGTTTTGTAAATCTTGGATGAAAACCATTGACTAAATTGAAATGGGGGGCACAAGTCTCCCGCCAAGGCGGGACAAGTGGAGACTTGCGCCAACAAGAGGACTTGCGCCAGCATTGGCCAACATTAAAAATAGGAGGCCCATTCAATCGTCTTCATCCAACTGAAATAAGTCTTCAACACTGCATTTAAAGTAACTTGCCATTTTAAGAGCCAATTGAGTGGATGGAACGTATTTTGCGGTTTCAATGGCATATATGCTTTGCCTGCTCACCCCGAGGGCTTGTGCCAGTTCTTCTTGTGATAGATTGGTTTTAGCCCTGAAAATCCTCACTTGATTTTTCATAGGCTTTGGTTTTTTGATTTGTGCAGCAAATAACCAAATCGCAAAACATAAATGGTCATCACTGAATACATATTGAAAAGCATGCAAAACCAATAAGATGTTCCATAAAAAAACACCATGGTAAACACCATGAGCAAGCAGTTGGTCCAGGCAGCCCACATCAACGCATTGTAACGCATTTGGATGGTATACTCGTCTTCGTGTTGGACCCGTGAAAAGCCTACCAGCATCAAACCGAGCAGAAAGAACAAGCCCAACAATTCATTGGTGACATTGTCGTCTACCCATCCCAGAAAGACGTCTTTTTCCAGGATACCCCCGGCATGGATGGCAAAAACCTTCCAATCCAAACAATCGAATTCCCATTGCAATACGGTTCCAAGCAATCCAATGGCAAATGAGAGAATCAGAATGACCCACCCGATGGGTCTAAACGTGTAAGGAAATAACAATAAGTTTTTCATAATGTAAAGTATAATTTACAATATGTAAAGTATAAATTACATATTTTATTGTGTGGAGTACCTTTTTATAAAATTTTTTTTTTAATACAGCTCTTTGCTTTGGGCTGGGCGCATAGAGATCTAATAGACTTATAACTAAGCTAGTTGGGCTTTCATCCTGGATCCATGACAAGTTGGGATTTTGGTTTTGTTCCTCTGCATCAGGTTTCTTCCTTCCGGATGGCCAGTTGCCCGCAAGCAGCATCAATATCTTTTCCCCGACTTCGACGCAGACTGATCATGATGCCATGCTTTCGTACCTCGCGAGCGAATGCATTGATTTGGTCTTCTGATGACTTCAGAAATTGAACTCCGGGCACGGGATTGTATTCGATGATGTTGACCCGTACCGGGAAATGTGAACACAAGCGAATCAGGTTTTTTGCGTCTTGTAGTCCGTCGTTAAAGCCTTCAAAGGCAATGTATTCGTAACTGATCCGGTTGCCCGTCTGCTTGTAGAAATACTTCAAAGCCTGCATCAAGCTGCTTAGATTGTTGGATTCGTTGATGGCCATCATCCGACTTCGCTTCAAATCGTCTGCGGCATGCAGGGAAAGGGCCAGATTTACCTTGAGTTGGTCGTCGGCCATTTTCCGTATCATTTTCGCGATACCGGCAGTGGAAATGGTAATTCTTCTGGGAGAAAGTCCGGGTCCCTGTGTTGAACATAGCTTTTCGATGCTCGTGCATACGTTCTTATAATTCAACAATGGTTCACCCATACCCATGTAGACAATGTTGGTAAGGGCTTTTCCGAATTGCGTCCAACAGGCTTTTTGAACTTCTACGTATTGGTCAAAGATTTCGGAAGCGCTGAGGTTTTTTAACAGGCCCATGGTGCCTGTGGCGCAAAAAGTGCAGGACAAACTGCAACCAGATTGAGAAGATACACACACGGTGAATCGATTTTCTTCTGCTACCGGTATAAGGACTGATTCAATCGGGTAACCATCGTGGGTCAGGAATTTGAATTTCATGGTGCCGTCAGCACTTTCCTGTTGTTTTTCCAAGCGGAGCGCAGGTATGTAAAAGCGCTCTGCCAATTGATTTCTTTGTGATTTAGAAAGGTTGGTCATTTCCTCAAAACTGCGCACCGATTTTTTCCACAACCAGTCAAGTAATTGCTGGCAACGAAATTTTTCCCAACCCAGGGCTGCCAATTCCTGTTGAAGATTAGACGCGGAGATATTGAGCAGGTCTTTTTTCAAATGATCCATGAAACTTCACAAAAATAGTGACCTTATCCTGCCCAAGTCAAAACAATATGTCAACTTCCTACGTATATTTTACAAAATCAGAATCCATGAAATATCTACATTGGACTTTGCGGGGATGCTTTGTGATCTTCCTAATGAGCGGTTGCGCTGCCACCAAGCCAAAACAAGCATTTGAACAATATGAGCTTCCGCTCAAGCCAGATTATTCCAAACCTTTCTGTTGGGCGGCCTGGCCAAGCCGGAAAGATCTCGCAGACTCTACGCCAGCAGGTTTAAAAGACTTGCAAGCGAGTTCTCAAGCGGATGTATTTTTTGTGCATCCCACCAGTTTTCTCAAGAAAAGGGGCCACGCTCAATGGAATGCCGCAATAGACAATGAAGAAGTGAACAAAATCACCGATGAAGGTGCAATTCTCTACCAAGCCAGCATATTCAATGAAATTGCCAGGGTGTATGCCCCTCGTTACCGGCAAGCTCATTATGAAGCATTTTTCACGAAAGACACAGCATCGGCCCGAAAATCATTGGAACTTGCGTATGATGATGTCAAATCAGCGTTCGAATACTACCTGAATTATGAAAACCACGGGAGGCCAATCATTTTGGCGGGACATAGCCAAGGAGCTTTGCATTTGATTGGATTGATGAAGGATTATTTTGATCAGCCCGATGGCATGCATAAAAAGCTGATCGCAGTGTATGCGGTGGGTTGGCCCATTCGCAATGATCATTTTCAATACCTGAAAGTCTGTGAAAGTCCACAACAAACTGGATGCATTTGTAGCTGGCGAAGTTTCAAGATTGGTCATCAACCAAAATTCCTAAAAGACGAGGCAGAGGTCATGGTAACCAATCCCTTGAGTTGGACCACTTTATCTGCGTATGTGCCCAAAGAACAAAATCTTGGGGCCGTGTTGGATGGATTTGAAAATGCTCCGGTAAAGGGCATGAGTGGCGCGCAAATTCATGAAGGTATTTTATGGGTCGACAAACCCAAATTCAAATTCAGTTTCTTATACCCTTTTGCCAATTTTCATCGCGGCGACTTCAATATTTTTTACATGAACGTCCGAGAAAATGCTAAAACGCGATTGAATGCTTTTTGGAAATGAGGAAATAGATAATAGAGAATGGATAATAGAGAATGGATAATAGAGAATGGATAATAGAGAATGGATAATAGAGAATGGATAATAGATAATAGAGGATAGGATAGAAGATGGGTGAGGGCAATAGATGAAAAATCGGAGTAAATCGTTGGGGCATGCACACCATGCTTGATTACGCATCGACCTGACCTGCTTGACGTTTCAATTGAGCGCAAAACGCAAACCCTGAAAAATTGATATTTTATTGAAATTGTACAAATCAGCATTTAAATTTTAAGGGGCTTAAGCGATGAGCCAAAAGGCACATGCTGCCTATTCAAAAAGATTGGTTCATAGAATTGGACATTGAACGCAGCTGCAACTGTTTTTACCATAAAGCATCTACCATACATCCTTTTCTTGATGGTTTCAACTTTCCAATTTTGGCACATTTTTTTAACCCTAGCAGTTTCAAAAAAAAGCCCAATTTTTTTTCAAAAACTAACGATCGTTCACATGTAAAAAATTATTAATTTAAAATATTTTATCATATAACTAACGATTGTTTGTAATACTAACATATGTTAGTTGTGATCAATAAATTGTAACAGCAAATTTTAGTGAGATACGCCCGAAAGACCTTTAAAATGGGCATTTGTAGCGCACTAACATACGTTAGTATATTACTAACATATGTTAGTGTACTTATTTAGATGTGCATCAATGAATGAATCCTCGTTCCCTCATCAGGGCTTTTTGGTCTGCATTCCGACCTCGGTACAAACGATAGCCTTCAGATTCTTCTCGGGTAGCGCCTGCACTGAACACGAAATCATGGAGTCGCTTGGCTACCTTGGGATCATAAGGTCCATCGCCTTCTAAAAATGCTTCCCATGCATCGGCACTGTGCACGTCTGACCACAAATAGCTGTAGTAACCAGCCGAGTATCCATCATCGGCAAACAGGTGGCCGAATTGCGGAGTGCGATGGCGCATCACCATTTCTTTGGGCATTTTCAATGCGGCCAGCGTCTCCCGTTCGAAGGCATCAGGATCGATGGATGCATTCCCTGCAAGGTGTAATTTCATATCGACCAAAGCGCTCGACAAATACTCCAAAGTTGTAAATCCTTGATTAAACGTCGCAGCCTTTTTAATTTTTTCGAGCAGGGTTTTAGGCATGGTTTGACCGGTCTTGTAATGGATGGCGTATTTTTCCAACACTTCAGGGGTCATCAACCAACGTTCCAAAATTTGGGAAGGAAACTCAACGTAATCGGTAGCTACATTGGTCCCCGACAACATGGGATATTTCACCTTTGAACACAATCCATGGAGGGCATGTCCAAATTCATGAAACAGTGTACTCGCATCATCCCAGGAAATCAATACTGCCTCTCCGGGTTTTGCTTTCAAGAAATTGCAATTGTTTGATACGATGGTCGTGATGTCCCCACTCAATTTTTCTTGTTCGCGGTACGCGGTCATCCACGCGCCGGATCGCTTACCTGGTCTTGCGTAAGGATCGAAATACCATAAACCAACCAGTTCGTCACTTCCTTTCCGCGTCACTTTATACACGCTGACATCTGGATGAAAAACGGCTACGTCCTGAACCGGAGTGAATGCCAATCCAAACAACTCACCGGCAACAAAAAACATTCCCTCGCGCATTTTGTCCATTTGCAAATATTCCTTGATTTCGGCTTCGTCCAAATCGTATTTGAGTTTGCGTACTTTTTCCATATAGTACCGGTAATCCCACGCTTCGATTTGGATTCCATCTCCTTGTTGATTGGCGTAAGCCTGCATGTCGGCGACTTCTTCTTTCACTCGGGATACAGCATACGGCCAAACCGATTCAAGGAGGGCCATGGCTTTTTCGGGTGTTTGAGCCATTTTATCGGCCAGACGCAAGTGCGCATGCGTTGGGAATCCCAATAGCTGGGCGCGTTCTGCACGAAGTTTCAAAATTTCCGGAATGATCGCGTTGTTGTCGTTCGCATCTCCGTTGTCTCCTCGGTTGATAAACATGCGCCACGCTTTCTCACGTAAATTGCGGTTTTTGCAATTCGATAAAAATGGTTCGATGGCAGATCGTGTATTGGCAATCACCCAGCTGCTTTTTTTTCCGTGTGATGCCGCCGCTTCTGCAGCAGATTGAATGTAACTCTCCGACAATCCTTCAAGATCTTTTTGATCGGTGATCTCCAGGTACTTCTGACTTTCATCAGCCAGGAGGTGTTGACTGAATTGTGCGAAAAGGCCAGCAAGTTTTTGATTGATTTCAGCAACCCGTGTTTTTGCCGTGGCATCCAATTTTGCACCAGCCAGGGTAAAAGTGGTGTAGTATCTCCATAACAGCCTTTGTTGTTCAGCATCCAGACTCAGCGAATCTTTTTTTGCATACAACTGTTCGATCCGGTCAAACAATGCGGTATTCTGAATGATGGAATCATTGAAGGACGCAAATCGTGGCTCTAAAATATTTTGGATGGAATCCATTTCCGGAGAGCTCATGTTGCTCGTCCACACGTAATAAATGGCCTGAACTCTTTTCAACGCGCTGCCTGCTCTCTCAAGGGCTTCCAGGGTGTTGGCAAAGTTGGGTGCTTCAGCCTGTTGGGTGATGCGTTCTATTTCGGTTCTTTTTTCGGAAAGCGCCTGCTCGACTGCTGGAATAAAATCTGCAGTTTTTACCTGATCGAAAGCCGGCACTCCGTTGTATGGGCCGGTCCAAGGAGCAAACACACCATTGACGGACTGTGTTCCGACCTCGGCTGCTTTCTTCGTATTGCAGGAAGTCATCAATACACTGCCCACCAATGCGGTGCAGGCCAGTGAAATGGAAATGCATTGAATCATGTTTAATTGCGTTAGGTCAACAATAATTTGGTTGAATACATCCGAAGAACGGACCCAGCGAAGGTACGAAGATATTCGTCAATGATTGCGTTGAGTCTGTTGTGGGGTAGGGCGTCGCTTACTCATAGCGCAAGCTTTCTACGGGATCCAAGCTGGCCGCTTTCAAAGCAGGATAGATGCCGGAAATGATGCCCACCAGCATGCACACCACCAAGCCTAACAGTATCCATGCCCAGGGAATGATGAATTGTCCGCCAATGAGCAAAGTCACGATGTTGCCAACCGGAATGCCCAAGAGGATTCCTAAAATTCCTCCGGCCTGGCAAATGAGGATGGCTTCTGTCAGAAACTGCGTAATGATGTTTTTCCGGGTTGCCCCCAAGGCTTTGGCGATGCCTATTTCTCGTGTACGTTCAGTCACCGATACCAACATGATGTTCATCAATCCGATGGCTGCTCCCAACAAGGTCATGAGACCGATGGCAACGGCTGCAGCACGTAATTTGACCGTGTTTTCTTTGAGGAATTCCACGATTCCGTCACTTTTAAAAATTTCGAAATCGTTTTCCTGGTAGGCTTTGAGTTTTCGGATCACCCGCAATACACCAATGGCTTGATCCACGGTGCGGTCCAAGTCGATCCCCATGGGTACCGCAACATCAATGTCGAAATTGGATTCAGCAGATGCATACTCGAATTTGGCATTGTTCAGTGGAATGTAAATTCTGCGATCAGCCCCTTCATTCATGGAAGCGCCTTTGGATTTCAAAGTTCCGACCACCTGGTATTTTTTTCCTCCGATCAGGATTTCTTGATTCAAAGCTTTTTCAGGCGAATCATCAAATAGACGGCTCACCAATTCCGAGCCCAATATGGCCTTTGGCGCACCAAACTCCAGCTCGTGGGAGGAGAAATTGCGGCCGTGGTTGATTTCGTATCCCGTGATGTCGAGGTAATGCTCATCTATTCCCCGTATTCGGGTGCTGGGATTGGTCTTTTTATCGCGGTATTGAACGATGCTGTTGTAACTCGCTCTGTAATTGATGCTCACTTTTGCTATGCCCGCGAATCGTTCTTTGAATTCCATCACCTGTTCAAAGCGCAAGGGAGGAGCTTCTTTGTAAGCTTCTCTACCATGCCTTCTGAATTCCGTCGATTTCCGATCAATGCTAAAGCTGTTGGCCCCCAGGTTTGAAAAATTGCTGCTCATGCTGAATATCATCCCATCGATGGAAGTTAAAATGCCTACCAGAGCCATGATGCCCAGGGCAATGATGACCAAGGTAAGTGCCGAACGGAGCAAATTTGCCCGAACGTTTGCATAAGCCAGCCGTAAAATTTCCAAATAAGACATAGCGTCGTCCAAAGATAAAGGCCTTTGTCATGCCAGATTCGGTAAATCTGTGGAAGTAGCGGGTTATTTCGACCAATGGGGCTTAATCATCGAAATTTGCCAATTGAACGATTTGTAGGAGTTCGTCGTGAATCGACCCATTGCTCGCCACGATGTGATGGGCCTGAAGGATTCCTTGTGGCTGATTTTTGAAATTGGTTACCCGTCCATTTGCTTCTTGGATCAGCACAATGCCGGCGGCTATGTCCCATGCGTTGAGGCGGGTCTCATAATATCCGTCAAATCTTCCGCAGGCTGTATACGCGAGATCAATGGCTGCCGAGCCAAGCCGGCGGATTCCTCTTGAATGATGCAATACTTCCGTTAGCACTTTTGACAAATTGGGCATGTATCCCCGCTTGTAAGGAAAGCCGGTGGCAATGACCGATTCTTCCAAGGTTGGGGTTTGACTGACCTGCATTTTTTTGCCATTCACATGACTGCCGCCATGCTGCCAGGCATAAAAGCATTCGTCGTGCATGACGTCGTAAACCACCCCGAGGATTGGCTCCATCTCGTAGGCTAGTGCAATGCTAACCGAAAATACGGGAATGCCTTTCAGAAAATTGGTGGTACCATCCAATGGATCGATGATCCAGCTGTAAGGCGAATTCGCTTTGAGCTCCTGGGTGTTTTCTTCCGTGATGAAGCATGCACCGTTCACCAATGGTTGCAATTGGCCAACCAATTGCTTTTCCGTTTCAATGTCCACATAACTCACCAGGCTGTGTTTTTCCTTTTCCAGGATGTCTTCTGCGCCTACTTTACCCAATTCCTGGCGTATGAACATTCCCGCCTCGCGGGCTGCATATGCGACTTTGTGGGTAATGGATTCGAGCGGTATGCTATGCATTTGGATGGTTGCCTTGCAAAGATTGGATTTTTTCAGATATTATATCCTTCCATCGAATGATTTGTGCCAGATTTTTTAAGAAAGAGGACTACATCGGTGAAGGAAAGAGTTGAACGCTAAAGGGGAGAGGAATAGGGCAAAGAGCCTTCATTTTTCAAAACAAAAAACTAACAAATGTTAGTAATCTATCCTGTCCCTTGACATGCATTGATTACAAGCTCAATGGAGTACGCAAAAAAAATGTTGTAACAGGCATCCATCGAAAATTTAAATGAATGTACACACGAACCTTGGTATGCAGTCTACCCCATAATCCATTCTGCCACTTCAAACCAACTCTTTCCTTAGACGAGCCACGGGAATGTTGAGCTGCTCGCGGTATTTTGCAATGGTACGGCGGGCAATGTTGTAACCGCGTTTGTGCAACATGATTTTTAATTTTTCGTCGCTGAGGGGTTTGTTTTTGCTTTCATTTTGTACGAGGTCCGAAAGAATTTTTTTGACTTCAAGGGTTGAAACTTCATCTCCTTCTTCATTTTGCATGGACTCAGAGAAGAAGTCTTTCAATCGCTTGGTACCAAACTCAGTTTGGACAAACTTGCTATTGGCTACACGCGATACAGTGGAAATGTCAAGATCGGTGATCTCGGCAATGTCCTTTAAAATCATGGGTTTGATTTTTTTCTGATCGCCCGTGAGAAAATACTCTTGTTGGTATTGCATGATGGCGTACATAGTGCGGTACAGCGTATCCTGCCGTTGTTTGATGGCATCGATAAACCACTTGGCGCCTTCAATTTTTTGTTTGATGAACAAGATGGCTTCCTTTTCTTTTCGGGAGTTTAACCCAGCCTTCTTGTTGTCTTTGTAATGCCGCAACATGTCGAGGTATTGGTCGTTGATTCGCAGATCCGGAGCATTTCGGCTATTGAGCGACAATTCCAAAACACCGTCGCGGTTGACGATGGTGAAATCGGGAACGATGATTTGACCGGTTGCAGATCCAGATGACAATTGGTCGACATAACCTGAAGATGGTTTGGGATTGAGTTTCAAAATTTCATCGATGGCAACTTTCAATTGCGCTTCGGTCAGATTCAACACGCGCTGCAATTTGGTGTAGTGCTTTTTCGTGAACTCCTCAAAATGCCTTTCCAAAATAAACTCGGTCAATTTGAGCGTTTTCAACTGTGCTCGCTGCGTAGCTTGCCGGATTTTAACCCGGACTTGTATCAGAAGACATTCTTGTAAAGATCGCGCACCTACACCCGGAGGATCAAAGGATTGAATTTTATGTAAAATAGCGAGAATGTCTTTTTCTCCACAAACCAGGTTTTGTGCAAACAGCAAATCATCAATAATGGCCGTTGGCTCTCTCCTTAAATACCCATCGTCATCGATGCTTCCCACGATTTGCAGCGCTATTTTGTACTGGTCTTCGTTGCGCAATTTCAATAATCCAATCTGCTTACGCAGGTGATCGTGGAAAGTATTTTCTACAGCTATTGGAACCGACTTGGTTTCCTCTTCCGAATTCCCATAGTCTTCCGATTTGTATTTGTAGGAAGCCGTATCGTCGTCCATGTAATTGTTGAGGTAATCGTCGAAACTATCGCTGTTGATCAGGTCATCCTGGCTTTCCTGTTGATACAAATCGGCCTCGTCCATTCCAAATTCATCGACACTGTCTGATTCCTGATGGTCTGACGCGTGATCCTGGCTTTCATCGTGGTCAGAACCTTCTTCGAGGGCTGGGTTGGTTTCCAGTTCTTCCTGAATGCGTTGATCCAGGACAGCCGTAGGAATCTGTAGCAATTTCATGAGCTGAATTTGCTGAGGGCTCAGTTTTTGTAATAGGCTCTGGCTGAGTTGTTGTTTGATCATAAGCTTTAATAAAACAAATGGCAATTGGCAGAAGTTCTCGGAGTTCATGGCAAATCAAAACGGGCATCAAGCTCCGGATGGATTCCACCAGAATCTTTGTAACATTGCATGGCAAAAGTAGGTAATTTCTAAACATATTATAATTATTTTTAATATATAATTGAAAAAATGAAAAACATTGCAGTCCGCGTTACCGCTTTACGAAGCTTGATGGCCGAACAAAAAATCGATGCGTACATCGTTCCAACCGCAGATCCCCACCAAAGTGAATACGTGCCGGATCGTTGGGCACACAGGATTTGGATCAGCGGCTTTCACGGCTCTGCCGGCACAGCGATTGTGACGGCCAGCCACGCGGGACTGTGGACGGATGCACGCTATTTTTTACAAGCGGAAACCGAGTTGAAAGGAACAGGGGTACAACTCCATCGTCTGTTGGTGCAAACCCAGGCTGAGTACATCGACTGGCTTTGTGAGCATCTGCGACCTGGGCAGGTGGTGGCTTGCGATTTTTGGTGTTTTTCTTATGCGCAGATCCGCCATTTTGATCAAATCTTTGCTGCGAAAAAAATAATATTGAAAGATTCTGGTGATCTGATCGACCGGATTTGGAATGACCGTCCCGGTATGCCCACCGAAATCATATATGAACACGCACCAAAATTTGCGGGCGCTAAACGCGAGGACAAGCTTAAAAAATTGAGGAACATGATTCCTTGGAAAAAAACCGATTACCTGGTGGTTTCGGCCCTGGATGAAATCGCTTACCTCCTCAATTTAAGGGGCAAAGACGTGCGATGCAATCCTGTTTTCATAGCATATTTGGTGGTCTCAAAAAATGAGGCCTTGTTGTTTGTACCTTCTGGGAAATTGTCAGCAGCCCTCGCTGAAAAATTGGTTCAGTCGGGCGTTGAAATCCGTGCATACGAATCCATTGCAGAATACCTGGCAGAAATGAGTCAACATGCAAAAGTGCAGTTCGATGCTTCCGCATTCAATGCAAAACTTGCCCTTCGGCTCAATCCTGATTCAATCCATGAAGACACCAGTCCGGTCATGTGGATGAAATGCGTGAAAAATGAGAAAGAAAGGAATCACATTCGCAATGTGATGGTAAAGGACGGAGTAGCCCTGGTGAAGGCATTCATGTGGCTTGAACGGACACTGAAAAAATCTAAATCGATTACAGAATCTCAATTTGCCCAACAAATCGCTCAATATCGCGCTGAACAACCGCATTATGTCGGAGAAAGTTTTGATGCAATCGTTGGGTACAATGGAAATGGCGCCATCATCCATTACAAACCTGACCCGCTGACTTCAGCCAAAATAAAACCCAAAGGGATCTTGCTGGTCGACTGCGGTGCTCAGTACTTGGATGGTACCACCGACATCACCCGCACCATCGCATTGAGTAAAACCAGCCAGGATTTCAAAAAACAGTACACAGCCGTTTTGCTTGGCCACATTGCCTTGGCCAATGCAGTGTTCCCGGAAGGAACCAGGGGTATCCAATTGGATGCGTTTGCCAGGCAATATTTATGGAACCTTGGATTGAATTATGGACATGGTACAGGACACGGAGTGGGCTATTTTATGAATGTGCACGAACCCCCACAAGGATTTGTCAGCGCTTGGAACCAACGCGGTCAAACACCCATGCAAGAAGGCATGTTGACGTCCAATGAACCCGGATTTTACCAGGAGGGAAGCCATGGCATTCGGATCGAAAACCTCGTACTAAACGTACTCCATAGCCGTCAAAAAGACCAACGATATCTAAAGTTGGAGACCGTAAGCTTGTTTCCCATTGAGACGAACCATTTGCACCGTCCCATGCTTAACAAAGTCGCGGTCGATTGGCTGAACCGATATCATCGGGAAGTGTATACCCGATTGGCACCCCATCTCAATCCAGCTGAAAAGAAATGGCTTAAATCCAAATGCAAAGCCATTTGACGGGAGGACTCCAATGGCTTGGTAAATGTTTTATTTTCGGTTACTGAAGTATGAAAAATACGTCCAGCCTTTTGTGAATAAGCCAAATTTGACTTTTCTTTGTACCACTTAAACGAAAGCAATGGAAATCAAAGAATTGACCAAAGGCAGCAAAGGCAGGTGTTTTGTGTTCTTCCTGTTGTTTGTCTTTTTATTCTGCTTAATGCTGGTATACATTTACCAGCAAAACTTCAAACTGGATTTCTAATCCGTCAGTCTTCTTCATTTTCAAATAGTAAAATGCTGGCGATCTCGTACTGGCCTTCCTTGACGTAAAGGTCAGCAGCCAGTCGACTGGGCATTCTACTGGAATGGCTTTCCACCATTGCATCGATTCCATTTTTCATAAGCAACATTTTCTTGAGCTCTGCTTTGTAAGCATCTGCCAATGACATGATTTTTTTCCAACCTTGCATAGTCGAGATTTTTATGTAATTACAAATTTATATATGTTATTTTGATAATATGTAACTATTTTTTAATTTTTTTCACAAAATCTATATTTTTCAGGGTTTACCCTGATATTTTTCCTGAAATTTTAATACGATTTACATATAAAACTATTTTTATAGCGTAATGACTTGGAAAATTTTTGTTCCGTCCTGTGCAAGTGGGTTTGGTTGCCAGACGCGATTTTTAGACCTTTATAGCCTTGAGGAGCGAGCATGGAGGACCTCCATCGCTCAAATCCCTTGATTCAGACATGCTCAATAGTTCTTATGCACGCTTTTAAATCATTCTCCGTCCTGCTTGGAAATTTTTTTAATGGGACCCGGTCTAATGCCTGGTTCCTCCTGATTTGCATTGGCTTGTTCGTTTGGGCTCCCACGGATAATGCATGTGCTCAGCATCAATTGTGGAAGGCGTTCCAGGAGCGCAGTGGCCAGACATTGTCCACACCCCGAATCGAATTGCTCCAGTCATGGTCTTCGGCAGACGCCAATTTAATGAATCAATGGCCTGTTCAACGGGCGCGTTGTTACACCCTCCGGCAAGAGGAGATCCACGACCTGTTGCAGTCTCGTCCACCGCACTTTAGCATGCCTCTTGAATCGCTGGATGGACGCATACTGAACCTGGAACTTACCCGGCATGAGGTCTTTGGCCCCGATTCGCGCCTGCTCCAGCCTGGAGACATCCCGCCCCAGGCAATCCATTCGGAAGGACTTTATTACCGAGGCATCGTCCGCGGACAGCCCGAATCTTTGGTAGCCTTGAGCATATTTTCGGACGAAGTTGCAGGCGTTGTTTCCTTGCCTGAAGAAGGCAATCTGGTCCTTGGAAAACTGATGCAAACCCAGGCAACCGAACAAAACAAGTTCCTTCATGTCCTTTATGCGGACCGGGAATTGATGCAAAAACCCGTTTTTCATTGTGGGTCCCACGAAAATCCACCCACTGTTTCGGCATTCAGTCCCGACACGATTTACAGCCTCCGATGCAAGACGGTTAAATTATTTCTGGAATGTGATTACAAGCTTTATCAGGACAAGAATCGGAGCGTCACCAACGTAAAAAATTATGTGAGCAGCCTGTTCAATGTGGTGAAGACATTGTACTACAATGAAAATGTAAACATTGAAATTTCCGATATCATGGTCTGGTCGAGCCAGGATCCTTTCCTGCATACCGATCTGGCTTCTATTTTATACCATTATTCCAATTACCGTCAAAACAATTTTACCGGCAACCTGGCACAAATGGTCACTACTTTTGCACCCCAGCAGCAAGGTGGAATTGCATTTTTAGGCACTTTGTGTCAAGCTTACAATGGTCAATCCGGCCCGCATTCGTTTGCTTACATTTACAACTCTTTCAGCCAACTACCCAGTTATTCCTGGAGTGTTGAGGTCATGGCCCATGAACTGGGGCACAATTTCGGATCACCCCATACGCATGCCTGTTTTTGGGGACCTTTTCGCAATCAAGCCCTGGACAATTGTCAACCGCCAGAAAACAACGCCTGTTCTGCCGGTCCTGCGCCGGTAGGTGGTGGAACCGTGATGAGTTATTGTCACCTCAGCGGTTATGGAATCAACTTTAGCAAAGGTTTTGGAGATGAGCCGGGTGAAATCCTGCGCATAGCAGCGCAGAACCGCAGTTGCGTGGCGGCCAGTTTCGTTCCGACCATTCAGACCAACATCAACGGCCCATACATTGAAGACGATGTATTATTGCTCAAAGCAAGGCCTGCCCAATCGACTTATCAATACGATTGGTTTCATTACGACTACCTGTTGCCATTACCGAAAGATTCCATTTTGCATGTGGACCATTCAGGGGTTTACAAAGTGGCGCTGTCCAATCAATGCACAGAATACAGTGCTCCAGATACGGTGGACATTGGAGATTTTCTAGTCAATTTGGGCTGCCCGGTTATACCAGGCATAAGGGATTCAGTCAGCATAGGATTCCAAATGATAGCCGATCTGGGTACACGTCGGGATAGTCTTGTGGTGCCGGATTCCTTGTACAAGAAAGTGCCCGCATGGGCCAGGGATGTTTTGGTGGTACTCGACATGACCATCAAACCCAACGGGACCTCCTGGAATCGAGATGTTTCGGTGGCGTACACGGGCCCGGCAGGGACCTCCATCGCCAATTCAAAATTTAACCCGAATGCTGCCGAGCCGGCAGGGTATTCCGCGGTAAAGACCTATTCCCGGATCCTCGGACGATTTGATCCGGCAGGCGTATGGCAATTCATCACCAATGACAACCGACCGGATGCTGGGATTGATGGCCTGGTGGACTTTACCATTAAGATTGTTTGGCGGGCGAAAGATTCGGTAGAAAATTGCCGTATCCCGTTGTGTGAAGGACAATCGAAAACCCTGGATGCCGGCATTCGCAGTGCGCAATACAAATGGTCGACAGGGGCAACCACCAGGCAGGTGACGGTCAAGGATACAGGTACCATCAGTGTGGAAGTAAGCCGGGGAGGGAAAAAAGCCAGCCACACGGTTGAATTTTACAACTATCCACGAAATTATCAACAGCAGGTCGAGCTTTGCGAGGGTGACAGTTTGAAAATTGGCTCTCGTTATGTGCGTTTTGCAGGCGATTATCTGGATACCCTAACATCGGTGACGGGTTGCGACAGCGTGTTGCAAACACGACTGGAAGTTTTGAAACACGCATTGACCCAGGAGTCATTGTTTTTATGTTATGGTGACACCTTCCGTGGTCAGTCTTATACACAAAATACGGTTGAACGCTTTCACTTTGTTGCAGCCAATGGATGCGACAGCATCCATGAGGTGATGTTGAATGTTCATCCCGAATTGAGTTTGCAAACTTCTGCTTTTCCGGCTTGTCCAGAGCAAGGAGGGCGCCTTGAAGCAATGGCTTCCGGGGGATCGGGAAGCAATTATACCTACCGATGGACGAACGGTCGTGAAGGCTCCATGCAAGCGGGCTTACCATCGGGGAATTACCGGGTGAGTGCTTCCGATTCGTCGGGTTGCGCGATCGAAAAAGATGTGATTTTAACCAATTTGGATTCGGTGGGTTTTCAAACCCTTGTTTTTGATGTGGATTGTTTTGGCGATCAAAATGGAAGAATCTATTTGGATTTTACATCCGGCCGGGCTCCTTTTCGTGTGTTATGGTCTACACAGGACACCACAAAAGATTTGTTGATGTTGTCTGCAGCAACTTATACGGCTTATGTTTCCGATGCTAACGGTTGTAAGTCTCAGCGAGCCATCGAGGTTGGGTCTCCAGAATTGTTGTTCGTGCAGGTTGATGTTTTTGGAAGCACGGGCACAGATGGTAAAGCCAAAGCCTTGGTTTTTGGAGGAACGCCCCCCTATGTGTTTTTATGGAGTACGGGCCAACGCATTGATTCGATCGCTGGACTTTCACCTGGAATGTACCAAATCTGGATAGAAGACCAAAAGGGATGTAAAGCCCAAGCGGGGTTTGAAATTCCATTCATCACCGGACTGATGCATGAAAGCGATGACGACGAATGGATCATTGCACCCAACCCTGCTTCTAAGGAATTGTGGTTGATGCACACTAACGATCGTTCGTATTCATGGTGGATTCGCAACATGGAAGGGCAAACCATCATGCAAGGTATGACGGAAGGCCGCGCACAGTGGATCGACACCAGGGATCTAACTGCCGGTGCTTATTGGATCGAGGTACGATCCGTTGAACAAAAATATTTTCGTCTGCGTTTCATGAAGCTATAAATCTGTACAGGACATTATCCGCTGCGGGATTGGTTTGACGAATGGATCCTCAACAACGAAAACAATTTCTAGATTCCCGGGTGGATACCTTCAACCGGAAGGCATTCATTCAGGATGACCCGATTAGCATTCCGCATTTGTTCACACAAAAACAAGACCGCGAAATTGCGGGATTGTGGACCGCTTTGATATCATGGGGTCAACGGAAAACCATTTTGCGAAGCGCGCATCGGTTGATGGATTGGATGGGTAATGAACCTTACCGGTTTGTCATGGAACACCGAGCAATGGATCGCAAACCATTTTTGAGCTTTGTCCACCGCACCTTCAATGGAGAAGATGCATGCCGTTTTTTGGAGTTTTTTCAACGTTATTACCACGCTGAGGAATGTTTGGAACAAGCATTCACCAAAGGCATCTCGCCCGGAGATGCACATGTGGAATCTGCTTTGGTTCATTTTCGAACAGTGTTTGAGCAATTTGTCCCCGATGCAGGGAGAACGTTGAAGCATGTGTCAACACCCCTCCACGGATCCCGGTGTAAAAGGCTGCTGATGTTTTTAAGGTGGATGGTACGGAAGGATGAACAAGGTGTGGATTTTGGTATATGGCCAAACATTTCACCGGCCCAATTGTTGATGCCTCTGGATGTGCACGTTGACCGGGTGGCCCGTAAATTGGGGCTGCTGACACGCAAACAATGCGATTGGAAGGCTGTATTGGAGTTGACGGAGCAATGCAGGAAAATGGACCCCAAAGACCCTGTCCGTTATGATTTTGCATTGTTTTGCCTAGGCCTGGAGATTCATTCTGGTCAAGGAGAAATTGGTCTGGCTGGATATGCTACTGGTCTAAAATACTAATCCAATGTGCCCAAACAATACGACCTTTAATGCGGTGAACCTTTGCAAAGTGGAAAGCCATTTATCCAGAGCACCCATAAAATTTTAACAATTATCTACGAATTAGTTCGTAGATAATAAATTACCTTTGTTTTACGATACATTACTTGTCAGTATTAAACACACTTTTATGCGAAAACAATTTCTCTTCTTGTTGCTGATCGGTCTCCTGCCCATGGCGGCTTCAGCTCAAAAATCCAAAATGGGTAAAAAGAAAGCAGCTCCAGCTGCAAAAGCCATTGATTACAACACCCTTCCCCCAGGAATTACAAAAGGTGCCTCTGTTGAAGGGATTACCGAGTATTTTTTACCGAATGGGCTCCAGGTCTTGTTGTTTCCCGATGTATCCAAACAGACGGTTACCGTAAACATCACCTACAAGGTAGGTTCACGGCACGAAGGATATGGAGAAACCGGAATGGCGCATTTGCTTGAACACATGGTGTTCAAAGGCACTCCGCGTCACCCGGACATTCCAAACGAATTGACCAAGCACGGCGCGCGTCCTAATGGGACCACCTGGTATGACCGGACGAATTATTTTGAAACATTTGCAGCGTCTGAGGAAAATCTGCGTTGGGCTTTGGATCTCGAAGCCGACCGAATGGTGAATTCCTACATTGCAAAGAAGGATCTGGACAGTGAAATGACGGTGGTCAGGAACGAATTCGAAAGTGGCGAAAACGACCCTTCCGGCATTCTCATGGAACGCGTTTTGTCGACTGCTTACCTATGGCACAACTATGGAAAATCGACCATTGGTGCCCGGGCGGACATCGAAAATGTACCGATTGAAAGGCTTCAGGCTTTTTACAAGAAATACTATCAACCCGACAATGCTGTGTTGATGGTTGCAGGAAAAATCGATGAAAAACAAACCATTTGGTTGGTGCACGAATATTTCAGCAAATTGCCCAAACCAAAACGCGAATTGATTCCAACGTATACGGCCGAACCCACCCAAGATGGTGAAAAGCAGGTGATTTTGAAACGGGTTGGCGACGTGCAGGCATTGGCTTGTATGTACCACATTCCGCCAGGCTCACATCCCGATGCAGCTGCCGTGGATATCCTTACCGACATCATGACCATGGAACCTTCGGGTAGATTGTATAAATCCTTGATCGAAACGAAGAAAGCAACCAGCCAATTTGGTTGGTGTGCTACCCTCAAAGAGCCGGGTTTTGTATATTTCGGAGCGCAGGTACTGAAAGACAATGATGCCAAAGATGCGCTGAACATCATGATGAGCACGCTCGATGAGGTCGCGAAAAATCCTCCAACCAAGGAAGAAGTTGAACGAGCAAAGAACAAGCAAATAAAGGATTTTGAACTCTTCATGCGCAATACGGAATTCATTGGTCGAAACATCAGTGAATACATTGGCATGGGAGATTGGCGCTTGGCATTTATTTACCGCGACAACATCCGAAAAGTTACGCCCGAAGATGTACAACGCGTGGCATTGAATTATTTTAAACCGGCAAACCGTACAACAGGTCTCTTTGTGCCGGATGCAAAACCTGATCGTGCCGAAATTCCGGCTGCACCGAATGTTGCAGAATTAGTGAAAAACTACAAGGGTGAAGCAGTCATGGCGCAAGGAGAAGCATTTGATCCTTCCTGTGCAAACATTGAAGCAAGAACTCATCGCGGCATGGACAAAGGCGGCTTGAAATATGCATTTTTACCAAAGTCCACCAAAGGAAAACTGGTAAATGCCAACGTCACCCTGCGTTTTGGTGACGAACAATCACTGAAAGGGAAGTCGACCATCAGCAATTTTACAGCAAGCATGTTGGATAAAGGCACCGCTACCAAATCACGTCAGGAAATCAAAGATGCCCTGGATCGCTTGAAAGCACGCGTGAACTTCTTTGGCTCCAACGGTAGCGTTACGGCAAGCATCCAAACCACTCGTGAAAATTTACCTGCCGTCATTGAATTGGTGGTGGATGTACTGAAGAACCCAAGCTTTCCGGAAAAAGATTTTGAAGAAATGCGCAATGAGCAAATTGCCGGTATTGAAGAGCAAAAATCAGATCCCAATGCACTGGTCCAAAACATGGCCATGCGCCATTTGAACCCCTATCCCAAGGGCGATGTGCGCTATGTGGAAACCATGGAAGAAGAATTGGAATCCGTAAAATCGGTAAAACTGGAGGATTGCAAAATGTTCCATAAAGATTTTTACGGTGCCGACCACGCTACGGTTTCTGTGGTAGGTGATTTTCATGAAGATTCCATCAAGACCATGGTCTTGGCATCACTGGGTAATTGGAAAAGTCCACAGCACTATCAACGCATTGAGGATAAGTTTGTGGATGTGCCGGCTGTCAATCAGAACATAGAAACACCTGACAAAGCGAATGCTATGTTTTTGGCGGGTATGAATTTGTCATTGCGTGACGACGATCCTGATTATCCAGCTCTGGTACTTGGAAATTACATACTGGGTGGCGGTTTCTTGAACAGCCGTTTAGCGACCCGCATACGTCAGAAAGAAGGCCTGAGTTACGGAGTTGGATCCCAGTTGTTTGCTGATGCGCAAGATAAAAGCGGCGGATTTATGGCATACGCCATCTATGCACCGGAAAACAGGGATAAACTGGAAAAGGCATTCCGCGAAGAGATGGAACGCATGTTGAAAGATGGTTTTACACAAACCGAAATCGATGACGCACGTTCCGGAATGTTGCAATCCAGAAAAGTGACCCGTTCACAAGACAATTCTTTGACCGGTCAACTGAATCAAATGTTGCACATCAACCGGACCTTCCAATTTTCAGAAGACATGGAAAATAAGTTGAAATCCTTGACCGCTGAACAGATCAATCAAGCCATGCGCAAACACATTGACCTTAATAAAATCAGCATGTTCAAAGGAGGTGATTTTGCAAATAAACTGAACAAACCTTAATCAGCACTATGCTGAATACTTACGAACGTTCGTAAGTATTTAAAACACTTCATCAAGCAGCCTGCGGCAACAATTTGTCAACTGACATATGTAGCAACCGCAGGCTGTTTGTTTTTTGGTAGACGAATACACTGAATTTTTGTTTGAAATTAAGCTTTCGAAAAACGGATTGCCTACGTTGCGCGATATGGTTTTCCGATCAGTGAATGATTTCGTGTTGAAACGAATCTGGGTTTTGCTGAAACAAGTTCCAGTACATTTCTGCAATGACTTCGGGATTGTATTTTGAATCCTTTGGATCCACCCGTCCGCAAACGGTAATTTGGGCAACATGTACCCCCGTGCCTATACATCTTTTCACCAAGGCCTGAACCAGGTTGCGCATCCCTGCTTTGCCAATGCTGAGGGATGTCCATTGGGGTTCACCTTCCAGCGCTGTGCCGCCTCCGGTAAAGAACAATTTGCCTCGTTGGTTGATCAACATGTGTGGCAAGACCATTTTTGCAGTATGGAAAGCAGCCCCCGTGCAAATTTCAAATCCTTGTTGAATGATGTCCCATGATACATCGAGCAAATCCTTGACATGAATCGTGGAGGCATTGAACAATACCATCTCTGGAAAACCATGCGATTGGATCAATGCTTGAAAGGCCTGTTGTAAGTCTTCCGGTTTCGTAGCATCGGCAGCTTGTTGGTCTACCTCCAAACCCATTCCGCGGAGTTCTTCGGTTAACAATGCCAATTTATCGGGTCTGCGTGCAATCAAGCCGATGCCATATCCTTCGCGCCCAAATCGCAATGCAACGCTTCGGCTGATGCCTGGCCCAGCCCCAACTATGATGATGAATGGCATAAGGTATTTTTAAGACTCCAACAAATGGGCTTCCAGCAGGATCTCCGCATTCAGCAATTTCGAAACCGGACAATTTTCTTTAGCGTTTGTAGTGAATGCATGCAATGCTTCCGCGCTGAGTCCGCGACAAGTCACCTTGGTGACCAGGTGAATGGCTGGAATTTGTCCATTTTCGAGCAATACGGTCGCAGTGGTTTCAATGCGTTCGGCAACATGCCCTCCAGCATTCATCACAAATGCCAATTTCATAGAAAAACAACCTGCATGTGCGGCTGCTATCAATTCTTCCGGATTGGTGCCTGGTTTGTCTTCAAATCGGGTTGGAAAGGAATACGCGGTATCGCATAGCACCCCACTCTGTGTGGTGAGCAATCCGTTACCTTCTTTGCCGCTTCCTTGCCATTGGGCGGTTGCACTTCTTTGAATAGACATATGGATATGTTTTTAAGAGTAAATTGAAATCATTCTGAAAAGACCCGATGAGGTGCGGAAATTATTTTCGAAAAACCATCTCAACATGGAGGCACTAAACATCTTTCGTTGATTCTCTGAATGGAATGCAATGCTCAGAGAACATACTCTTCCAAAACATGAAACGATGACGATTCAAAAAACATTACCACACTTGAGTGAAAAATCCACTTCCTGCAACTTGTCTGAGATTCACGAACAGACCAACCATGAAAATGGTTTAAAGTGGCCCACCTAAAAAATGAGAACTAATTTTTGGGGTCAATGCGAAGTTCCTTGATGGTGAATTTTCCATGCACCATTTCTCCATACAGGTAAATGCGGTATTTTCTTCCATTCTGGGCTTCCATTGAAGCGATGATGAAACTGGAATCATCGCCTTTTGCATTCCCTTTGTGCAGGGATTGAATGTTCTTAGGTACATTCCGATCCAGAAAGGCCTTGAGTGCTTTGAGTACCACACTTTTATCAGCCACTTCAATCTGGTCATTGAAACAATATTGCATGCGCTGGTCCATCATATCCCCCATCGAAGCCATGTCTGACTTTCGCATCAAGTCTAAAAACGATTGAAAACTTTGGGCACTGGCTTCCAGGAAGAGCAAAGAAAAAAGAACTAAAAGAGCAGATCTCATGTTTTATTTATTTAGACGCATGAATTCACCGAACGGTTTCAATTCAGCCTTAAAGTTATGTTAATTCATTGATTTGATGGACTCGCATCAAATGTTTTCGAGCGAACATTTTTATTGCCAAAAAATAAAAGAACTTTGGCACTTGAAAGAATATTAAACCCGTGAGCAATAAAGCATTTTTAATCATCCTGGATGGTTGGGGAATAGGTCCCAAAGAAGAAGCCGATGCCATTTTTCAAGCCAACACCCCTTACTATGAGCAGTTGTGGCAAAAATGCCCCCACAGCACTTTGGTGACGCATGGACTGGCAGTTGGGCTCCCCGAAGGGCAAATGGGCAATTCTGAAGTTGGACATTTGAACCTTGGTGCCGGACGCGTGGTTTTCCAAGACTTAACCAGGATTGACCAAATCATTCAAGACAGGGGTTTTGATGTACACCCGAAACTGGATGCACTGGCGAACTACTGTAAATCAGGCTCGAAGGCTTGCCATTTGATTGGCCTCGTTTCGGATGGGGGAGTGCACAGCCACATTCAACACCTGATGGCTTTGATTGAGTCCCTTGAACAACGTGGAATCAACCGAATTTTCGTTCACGCCATCATGGATGGCCGAGATACAGATCCTCACAGCGGCCGCTCATTCATCGAAACCCTGGAGCAATTTCTGGAGGGGAAAACCACCAAGGTGTCGACGGTCATAGGACGGTATTATGCCATGGATCGAGACCAACGGTGGGAACGCGTACGCAAGGCTTATGATCTGCTGGTATATGGAAAGGGCCATGCCGTACATGATGCTTCGGAAGCCATCCATTGGAGCTACCGACAGGGTATAACGGATGAGTTTATCGAACCTTGTAAAGTTGGGCCTGTAGCGGAAGGAATCATTCAATCAGGTGACGCGGTCTGTTGTTTTAATTTTCGCACCGACCGTTTGAGACAACTGACGAGGGTTTTGATTCAACCGGAGACCGTGCAAGATTGGAACGAACACGCAATAACGCTGCACTACATGACCCTGACGCGGTACGATGCATCCTTCAAAAACGTGGAAGTGTTGTTTGAGCCACAAGATTTGGCCAATACGCTTGGTGAATGCATTTCCCGGTACGGACTGACCCAACTGCGCATTGCAGAAACGGAAAAATATCCCCATGTCAGTTATTTTTTCTCCGGTGGCCGTGAGAAAGAATTTGCAGGCGAACAGCGCATATTGATCCCTTCACCCAAAGTGGCAACCTATGATTTAAAACCGGAAATGAGCGCTCTTGAATTGACACAGGCATTGATGCAAGTGCTGGAAGAAAATGCTCCCGATTTTATTTGTCTGAACTTCGCAAATACAGACATGGTAGGCCATACCGGTGTTTTTGCAGCTGCCGTTCAAGCAGCGGAAACGGTGGATCAATGTTTGGCGAAATTGATACCACTTGCATTGGAAAAAAATTATGATGTACTCGTATTGGCAGATCATGGAAATGCAGATTGCATGATCAATGAAGACGGGAGTCCCAACACGGCTCATACGAAAAATCCCGTACCGTGCATCCTGGTGACCCGCAAAAATGGACTTCATTTGAACCAAGGGAGACTGGCAGATGTAGCACCAACTCTTTTAGAATTGCTGGACCTTCCCATACCTGTGGAAATGACCGGTGTATCTTTGTTGAACACTTTAGTTAACAGTCGTTAGTATCATGCAAACGGAGAAAGAAAAAATCAGTTTGGAAAAAATGGGGTTTTTGGACCTTCCTGTCGATCCGTCTTTGGATTTGGAAGCAGAAATTATTCGTTTGAAACGGGAGAAAAATGCCGTGATCCTGGCACACTATTACCAGGATTCAGAAATTCAGGATCTTGCCGATTTTGTGGGCGATAGTTTGCAATTGTCTCAAGAAGCCGCGAGGACACCTGCCGAAATGATTGTATTTGCAGGCGTGCATTTCATGGCGGAAACGGCAAAAATTTTGTCACCACAGAAAAAAGTCGTGATACCGGACTTGAAAGCTGGGTGTTCTTTATCGGATTCTTGTCCGGCGCCTTTGTTCAAGAAATTCATGGAAAAATATCCGGATCACGTGGTGGTGTCATACGTCAATTGTTCGGCAGAGCTAAAGACATTGACAGACATCTGTTGCACCTCTTCCAATGCGGTGCACATCATCGAATCCATTCCTCCGGAAAGAGGCATTGTGTTTGCACCGGATAAAAACCTGGGTGCTTATTTGGAAAAGAAGACCGGCAGAAAACTGGTTAAATGGAATGGTGCATGCATGGTTCATGAAATTTTTTCACGTGAAAAAATTTCCAAATTGAAAGTGCAACATCCGGAAGCCATCATCATTGCCCATCCTGAATGCGAAGAAGCTGTGCTCGAATTGGCAGAATACATTGGGTCGACCAGCGGATTATTGAAATATGTACAGAAGCACCAGGCAACGACATTTATTGTTGCAACCGAAAGTGGAATCCTTCACCAAATGCAACTGAAATGTCCCGGTAAGACCTTCATCCCGGCTCCTCCAAACAACCACTGTGCCTGCAACGAGTGTCCGCACATGAAACGCAATACCCTTGAAAAGCTTTACCTCTGTATGCAGTACGAACAGCCAGAAATCATCTTGCCGGAGGAAGTCATACGCAAAGCTAAATCCAGTATTGACCGGATGCTCGAAATTTCCACAAAAGTTGGATTGGGGTGAACGGTAAACTGGTAAAATGAAATTGCGAACTGCAGAAGATCACCCGTTAGTTTAAAAAAACATCGAACTGCACGTCGACGTAATGTTCTGATTCGATGCCAGGAACGGCGCGTAACTTCAACTCCAATTGCAAGATGAATTCCGATTGCATCAATACGGTGGTAACATCGGCTAATCCGGGCAGCAGGTAAAAAGGATTGCGGTCTTCCAGATTGTCGTACACATCACCCAGGTAAATTTTTCCTGCGGGATCCGACGGATCATACATGGAAACATGTGCTTCATCGATCAGTTGGTATGAAATGCGTTCTTCGAGTACTGGGGAAATCACGACTTCCCGTGGACGGATCAAGCGAATGTCATCGGGTTGCAGTTGGTGGGCCTGCAGAAACTGAACCCAGGTGCTGGCCAAGCGTTGTTCAAAGACATGGGTCAGCAGGGGATTGGCACCAGCTGGCAATGCAATGCGCATACGGTAAGCCAATTGAAAATCGCCCTTCTCCTGATCGGAACAGGCGCTCAAAAGGAGGAAGCCCAACAAGAAAAAGAGCATGGATTTCATCATGGCTGTTTCTTAAAACGATGGAGTTGTTAATTAAAGTATAAAGCCTTGTAAAAACCAATAAACCAGATCGTTTGGCTGTTTTGTTGTTTTGATAATTTCGCCGGAAAACCTATCATTGCGACGAATTTAAGGCTCTTTAAAAAAATTTTTGGAATCATGGCAAATCAGGTATTCGACATCGAAATGTTGCGCAATCATTACAAGCATTTTTCACAGCGGGTCGCAAATGCCCGAAAAATGCTGGGTAGACCACTTACTTTGACCGAAAAGATCTTGTTCACCCATCTGCATCCTGATTCGCCGTTGAAAGATTACCAGAAAGGAAAAGATTATGTATTCTTTTCTCCCGACCGCGTTGCCATGCAAGATGCCACGGCGCAAATGGCTTTGTTGCAATTCATGACATGTGGAAAAAAGACCACTGCCGTTCCGACTACGGTGCATTGCGATCACCTGATCTTGGCCGAACACGGGGCAACAGCGGACTTGCAATCGAGTTTGCGGGAGAATGCGGAAGTATATGACTTCCTAAAGTCCATATCCAACAAATACGGAATCGGGTTTTGGAAACCGGGTGCGGGCATTATCCACCAAATAGTTTTGGAGAATTACGCTTTTCCGGGAGGCATGATGATTGGGACAGATTCCCACACACCGAATGCTGGTGGTTTGGGCATGGTAGCGATAGGAGTAGGCGGAGCCGATGCAGTCGATGTGATGTCCGGAATGGCTTGGGAGCTGAAAATGCCAAAAATCATTGGCGTTCATTTAAAAGGACAACTGAGTGGTTGGACCTCTGCAAAAGACGTCATTTTAAAAGTGGCGGGCATTTTGACCGTAAAGGGGGGAACCGGTGCCATTGTTGAATATTTTGGGGAAGGTGCCCGTGGACTTTCATGTACAGGCAAAGGGACCATTTGCAACATGGGTGCAGAAATTGGAGCCACCACCTCTACGTTTGGATATGATGAGCGCATGGATCGATACCTCCGGGCTACCGGGCGAGCCGAAATTGCAGATTTGTGCAACCACATTGCTCCAGATTTAACAGGTGATTTCGAATGTTATGAAAAGCCAGCCGATTATTTCAATCAAGTCATCGAAATTGATTTGTCGACCCTTGAACCACATATCAACGGACCCTACACTCCAGACCTGGCATGGCCGATTTCGCAATTTGCCAAAGCGGTGCGTGAAAATGGATATCCATCCAAGCTGGACGTGGGATTGATAGGATCTTGTACCAACTCTTCTTACGAAGATTTGAGCCGTGCGGCTTCGTTAGCCCGGCAGGCGGTAGCAAAGCACCTGAAAGTTCAATCTGAATTTACCGTAACGCCTGGATCCGAACAAATTCGGTACACCGTGGATCGCGATGGGATACTCAAGGATTTCGAACAGATGGGAGGCGTGGTCTTGGCCAATGCTTGCGGGCCTTGCATTGGACAGTGGAAAAGGCATATGGATGACCCAACACGGAAAAATTCCATCATCACATCGTTCAATCGCAATTTTTCAAAAAGAAATGACGGACTGACAAGTACCCATGCTTTTGTTGCTTCGCCGGAAATCGTAACCGCATTGGCCATTGCAGGAGATTTGACCTTTAATCCATTGACGGATACCTTGGTCAATGACCGGGGCGAAACCGTGCGATTGGATGCACCGCAAGGGCCAGAGCTTCCTCTCAAAGGATTTGACGTTCAAGACCCCGGGTATCAGGCGCCTGCCCAGGATGGACACCAAGCGGATGTAAAAGTTGATCCACAAAGCAAACGGATTCAATTGTTGAAACCATTTGAACCCATTACGGGATCACAGGTTCAAAACATGCGGGTTTTGCTTAAAGCTAAAGGAAAATGCACGACCGATCACATTTCCATGGCTGGACCGTGGTTGGAATTTCGGGGGCATTTGGAAAACATTTCAAACAATTGTTTCATTGGAGCGATCAATGCATACAACGATGAAGCCAATAAGGTCTTGAATTTTGTTTCCAACCAATACATGGCTGTACCGGATTCTGCGCGGTTGTACAAAGCCAATGCCATTTCAACCATTGTATTTGGAGAAGAGAATTATGGAGAAGGATCGTCAAGGGAACATGCAGCCATGGAGCCTCGTTATTTGGGAGTCAAAGTGGTGATGGTTAAGTCGTTTGCAAGGATTCATGAGACCAATTTAAAAAAGCAGGGAATGATAGCCCTGACATTTGGCAATCCGGCTGATTACGATAAAATCCGTCAGGATGACACGATCGATTTGGAAGGATTGGACACCATGCAACCGGGATCCCCATTTAGCCTTATACTGCGACATTCCGATGGAACAACCGATCGCATTGAAGCATTGCATACTTATAATCAGCAACAAATCGAATGGATTCGTGAAGGATCTGCATTAAATAAAATTCGCCGTGAACTCCAAACAGCGTAAATTAGCCAGACCGGGATTCCGGATGATTGGAAATTTATCGTTCACCTAAAAAAAATTGCAAGATGTTCAAAGAATTCAAAGAGTTTGCCCTCCGGGGAAATTTAATTGACATTGCTGTAGGTCTGGTCATGGCCGGAGCATTTGGTGGTGTCACCTCTGCGTTTGTGGATGGAATTGTGATGCCATTGGTTGGAAGTTTGTTTCAGGTAGGGGATTTAAATCAGGCTAAGTGGGTTTTATCGGCTGCGGTCACTGGATCCAATGGAGAGGTTGTTACACCGGAGTCTGCCATTCAATATGGAAAATTTATTTCGACGTTCATCAATTTTATCATCATTGCAGGAGTCATGTTCATGATCATCAAAGCGATTAATAAGATCAAGCAAGAAGGAGATCAACCGGCCAATTGGAATCCACCGGCATGATGAAAAATAACAAGCTTAAGATGTGGACAGGAAAGGTCGATGCAAATTATTAAATAAGAAGGAATGGATTTTTTTCGAGCAAGGGTATTAAGCGTTCGTCAGGAAACAAAAGATGCGGTCAGTATCTGTTTCGATGCAAAAGAGTTGTATGCACATTTTGATCCATTTGTACCGGGGCAACACCTTACTTTGAAGCTGACCATTCAGGGTAAAGAGGTCAGGCGATCTTACTCCATTGCGTCCATGCCCCAGGAAGCAGAATTGTGCATAACCATTAAACAAGTTAAAAAAGGACTTGCTTCCAATCACCTTACACAGCACATCAAGGCCGGGGATTTTTTAGAAATTTCAAAACCAGAAGGGCATTTTGCCATTCAGCCCGACTCGGAGAATAGCAGAGCATACTATTTTTTTGCAGCCGGCAGCGGCATTACACCGGTGCATTCAATGGTTTGTTCGTTGTTGGAATACGAGCCGAAGTCAACCGTGCATTTGTTGTATGGAAACCGAAAAGAAGAATACATCATATTTTACGATTCCCTGAAGAAGTTGCAGCAGCGGTATGCAGGACAGTTTCATGTGGAGTTCACGTTGTCTCAGAGTGGTAAATCCTTTCTGCCATTTTTATCATCATCCAAAGACACGTGGAGCGGTTGGAAAGGCCGGATCAACCGTCCGATGATTGACCGATTTTTGGAGAATTATCCGTCACGCAGCCAGGAAAAATTTTATTACATCTGCGGTCCGGGACAAATGATAGAAGATGTAAAAAAAGCATTGATGCAATCAGGAGTGGATTCCAAGCACATCCATGCAGAATATTTCACAACGCCCGCGGGCAGTGCAAGCAAGTCAAGCGCAGGACCTGTCATTGAAAAGGCACACATCAAAGTGCATCTCAATGGCAAGATGCATGCGCTCGAAATTCCAGGCAATAAAAAAATTCTGGACAGTCTGATGGATGCCGGATTGGATGCACCTTATTCTTGCTGCAGCGGCGCTTGTTCAACGTGCATGGCAAAAATCATCCAGGGAACCGTGCATATGGAATCTGCATTGGCTTTGGAGGAAGATGAAATCAAAGCTGGTTATATTTTAACATGCCAGTCCAGACCCACATCGGAGGAGTTGGAGATTAAGTACTAACGGACATTATTTACATCTAAGTAAATTAGTTTCAATTTAGGTTCGAATTCCAAATGTATTTCGTACATTTATAAAATCTTCTAAATTAAAGAAGCTTAAACCATTCATGAAATCTCAACTACTCCAGATCTATCCTTTGATAAATGTTTTAGATTCTAATTTACCTTTATGATCCATGCAATTTACAATGTACATACCTCTTGGATATCTCTTCATTGAAATAAGAATATCTTCACCAACCTGTCCCGATTTAAAGTGATCCCATAACTTTCCATCTATTGAATGAATCGTAAAATAAAATCCTTTGCTTTCTGTAGTTCGAATTAATAAATAATCATCAACAGGATTTGGAAATAGCGTGAAGTCAACTTTTGTTAATTCATCTTGATTTCTAACTAAATTACATCCAGGTATTATACATCCTTCATCGTCAAGCTTAAGTAACCAAGGCATCCAATACGCTTCTTTACTCTGTTCATATGCGTCATCCTTGTAAGAAGCTGCAGCAATCATATAACCTCCATTAGGGTGTGCCTTTAGATCATATAAATATCCCTCATCCTGCCCTAACCGGATCCGATAATATCTTTTCCAAAGAAAATTTAACTGATCATCAAATTTTACTAAATGGATAGACCGATGAAATGTTCTGATGGTATCAAAAATTTGAAACGTATCATTCCATTTTACCAATGTATCTATTTGAAGCTGATTCCCACCAAGGACAAACCCAATTCTATCCGCTGACTGAATAATCTTCTCAAAACTTTTTAAGTATGCATAACCCGTGGAAGATTGCGCTAAAAACTCAAGGGATTTTTGTTTAATCAATTGCATGCTGGAATCGTAAACCAAAATTATCCCGTATCCTGTATTTGCATAAGGATATTGAGGTTCATTAGTATTATAATCGGCAGAAATATAAAACCATGACTTCTCATCCTGTACAATATCATACATATAACAAATACCACTTCTTGCTAATTTGGAAAAATTGCTGTTAACCAATTTTCCGGAAGAATCTAATTTGTAAAAAAGATTTTGATAGTTGGAATTCTTGATTTCTCGATTTGAATTTGTATAAGCAACTCCTGCATAAACATTTCCTTGTTCATCAGTGGAGATCGATCTGTTTCGGTTTCGATATCCGTTTCCAGGTTCATTTCCTAAAATAGTTGACCATAGGATCACTCCAGTGGTATCAGTTTTTACAATTTGTATCTTATGGTTAAATTCAGTTGAATCAATGACCACCAAACTGGATGTAAATAAGGCACCATCAACAGACCCTATTAAATCTGCAAATGAGGCAATATATCTTCCAGGTTGGACCATGTTTTCTATTTCAAACACTGTCTGTTCTTTGCTTTTCCGGTTAAATTTCAGTATGGATTGGTGCTTGTAATAGTGGTTGAAAGTGGTATAAAAAGTTATTCCATCCCAGGTCACGATGCCGGCAGGTGAAAAATAATTATACTTCCCATTTTCCTTTATGTGATAATACTCTAATAGTTCTCCTTGCTGATCAAATATATAAAATGCAGTACCATAAATATCGAAGTATGAAGTATCCGCCGAATAACCAAACGCAAATATTAAAGAATCGGTTGGCAGTACAGACACCAGGTAATTCGGCCACAGATTTTCTTTTCCAGTACTGTCCTCATACACTTTATATACCTTACTGAAATAATTCTGACCACTTACATTGGAGCACCAACATATCATAACCAGTATCCATATTTTTTTAAACAACATTTTATTACATTACTGAATCGATAAATATACTATCATTTAAAGCAATTGTACAACAACTTCTTTGGAATTCCAAATTAATTTTCTAATATTTACAGAATTAACTCATTAAATATTTTCCCATGTGATTATATCACTTCTAAATAAGGATACTCCGTGAATGCAATGACTTACCCAGGCACACAGCGGCGGAGCTGGAAATCAAGTACTAACGAACGTTAGTATGAACGGCTTAATTTGTTGTGAAGAATTCATCGGAGCAATGTAAAGTTACCATACTTTGTCGTGGACTGATTTTTATCGTCCCTGAGCAGAGCTTGAAAGACATAGACCCCTGGTGGACAATTTTTACCTTGATACTGCCCATTCCAACCATGTTTGAGGTTGCCGATTTCTGAAG